>Ga0224722_1000825_pt1 | contig 17690 bp, 19 predicted proteins | sample Balambano_FR1_Me_FD_161646 | JGI IMG/M metagenome (GOLD analysis project Ga0224722, IMG submission 161646) | Freshwater sediment microbial communities from Lake Towuti, South Sulawesi, Indonesia - Balambano_FR1_MetaG | ecosystem: Environmental > Aquatic > Freshwater > Lake > Sediment | place... | reverse complement strand
GGTGCTCGTCGTGCACGGGATGAGGGATTCCTGTCGGCAGATGACCGTGTGGCGCTGCTGGTCACCGGCAGCGGTCTGAAAGATGTCCGGCGAGCGCAGCAGTCCGTCGGCGCAGGTGTTCGCGTCGCTCCTGAAGCCGATGCCGTTCGACGCGCAGTACAGCACTTGAGGAATTCATGACGAGTCACCCGGTGTATTCGGTTGTTGCGCCGATTTACAACGAAGAAGGCAATATTGATCTGCTCTACGAACGAATCTCGCAGGTGCTGGATTCGACCGGCGCATCCTGGGAACTGATTCTGGTGAACGATGGCAGTCGTGATCAGTCACCCGACCTGATGGATGCGCTCGCTGCCAGGGACAGCCGCGTGAAATGTATTCATTTTGCCCGTAACTTTGGACATCAGACCGCAGTCACCGCCGGCATTGACCATTCAGGCGGGGACGCCACGATTCTGATCGATGCAGACCTGCAGGATCCGCCTGAACTGATTCTGGGGATGATTGAACGCTGGAAGGCCGGTTATCAGGTCGTCTACGCGGTTCGTGCCACGCGCGAGGGCGAAAGCTGGTTCAAGCAGTTTTCCGCGAAACTGTTCTATCGCACACTCTATCGCATCACCGATGTGGATATTCCGCTTGACACCGGCGACTTTCGCCTGATGGATCGACGGGTCGTCGAAGTGCTTCAGCAGATGCGTGAGCACAATCGGTTCATTCGCGGCATGACGAGCTGGGTCGGCTTCCGGCAGACTGGCGTCCTGTACCACCGTGAAGCGCGTCACAGTGGCGAAACCAAGTATCCGCTGCGCAAGATGATCCGCTTTGCCATGGACGCGATCACCAGCTTTTCCTACTTTCCACTCCAGATCATGCTCTATGTCAGCCTGGTGCTGGGGACGCTGTCGCTGGTTGCGATACCGGTCGTGGCCATCATGCGCCTGGTCTCTGGCGAAAACTTCTTTGGGGGTCAGGCGACGACAATCATTCTCCTGCTCATGCTGAGCGCATTTCAGTTGTTTTTCCTGTTCTTTCTAGGACAATATGTGGCACGCGTCTACGATGAAACGCGCAACCGGCCGCTGTATGTGGTTGCGCGACGCGAGAATTTTTCGCCACAGGCGCCTGTCCCGCTGCCCGCTCATGAGCGCGAGAATGTTCCGCACCGGACAGCGCCATCAGACGAAAGCAAGGCCGAACCGTCGTGAACAGTCAGCCGGAAGGGGGCGTCGAGCCACAGCTCCGACATTACCAGGATGTTGTGGCGCAGTACGAGGCGCTTGATCGCGAGATCGATGCGCTGCTGATGCAGTATGGCGGCGCGAGCGAGAATATGCCTGCTTGGGAACTGGCGCGCTACCGCAAACTGGCCCGCCAGCGCGATGATCTGCAGAATGAGATGCGCGCACTCGAACAGGTGCTGTTCGACGATGCCGAATTTGGAGCGCAGGAATGATTACCGGCCCGCTGTTTGAAGAAATGCTCCATCCCGATACAATCGATCCGGAGATTCGGGCACGGGCAGTCGTCGCCCTTGAATCAGACCCGCTTGCGCCCATTAACCTGTTCAACATCACGTGGCGCAACGCCCACAACGAAGTCAATCACGTCGTGCTGCCCAGGAGCCTGACAGGCGTCGAGGCTGACATTGTTGTTCTGTATGGAAAATCGTTTCCAAGCGGCAGCCACAAGGTCGGCGCGGCGTACTCCATCCTGCTTGAAAAGGAACTTTTCGGCGAAGTGGATCCGCAGCGCAACACGCTGGTGTGGCCTTCAACCGGTAACTTTGGCATCGGCGGCGCGTGGGTTGGCGGAAGAATGGGCTGCAGGAGCATTGTCGTGCTACCGGAAGGCATGAGCCGCGAGCGCTTTGAGCGAATCGAAAGCTATGGGGCGCGCGTCATCCGTACGGTTGGGTCAGAGAGCAATGTGAAGGAAATTTACGATGAGACCCACCGGCTGCGCGCCAGTGACCCGAACATTCGCATCCTGAACCAGTTTCAGGAGATGGGAAACTACCGCTTTCATTACCATGTGACGGGAAACACGATCGTCGAACTAGTGCGCGAGCTTCGTGAACAGGGAATCGGGAACGGCAGGGTGGCTGCCTTCTGCTGGGCGCCCGGCAGCGGTGGAACCAATGCTGCGGGCGATCGCATCAAGCAGGTCTTTCCCGACGCGAAGAATGTCGCGCTCGAACCCATCCAATGCCCGACGCTGTTCAACAACGGTTATGGCGCGCACGACATTCAGGGCATCGGCGACAAGCACGTGACCTGGATTCACAACGTGTGGAATACGGATGCGGTCATGTGCCTCGATGACATGACCTGCAAGAAGGCGCTTCAGGTCATCAGCGAACCAACAGGCACGTGTACCCTGGTTACCCGATATGGGGTTTCGGAAGCCCTGGCACAACAGCTAAGCACGCTGTTCGGGATCAGCGGCATGTGTCATGTGCTTGGCGCAATCAAGACCGTGAAGCACTATGGTTTTGGAGCGGGGGATGTCGTCGTCACGGCGGCTGCGGACAGTCTCGATCGATATTACTCGGTCATGGACGACATGCGGTCACAGTTTGGGACACTGGACGAAGCTGCTGCGGTCGGGCGCCTCGAAGGCACGTTTCATGCAGCGTCGACCGACTGGGTGCTCGACGGGACGCCTTCTGTCCGCGAGCGCTGGCACAATCTGAAGTATTACACGTGGGTCGAGCAGCAGGGCAAGACGGTTCAGGAGCTGGACGCGCAGCGCGACCCAGCATGGTGGCAGCAGCATCAGGCGATGGTCGCCGAGATCGACGAGCGTCTGGCGGCCCTGCGCCAGACCGAACCTGCCTGAGCACGCGGCGGCGATGTATCCTGAAGATCGTGTTCTGGTCGGCGTCATCAACCGACAGCGGGATTTTCGGGCCGCGCGCGATGAACACTGGTATCGCGTGCCGTGTGGCCGTTTTCGTCGCACGCTCGACGTCGAGTACATCGCCTTTTTTCAGAGTCGGGCCTTTCGGGGAGCGAACGGTGCCATTCACTGGTATGCACGCGTGACCGGCCTCGAGCTGGTTCGACGGGTGGACGTCATCCCGGACGAGCCTGATCACCCCCATGCGCACGACCTCTACTTTCGGGTCGCGCTGGCCAGGCTGGAACGCAAGACGCCGCCAATTCGCAACCGGTCGCACCGGCCGATTTCGTTCATCCTGACGACTGGCGACCGCTTTCTGGAGGCGCGTTCGATTGCAGATCTGTATGACCGTTCCGGGCAGTTCGTCGACCGCGTGTTTCACGCGCTGAGATAACCGATGCTGATTGTGAACGGCCGGATCGTGCCCGGAGGCCTGAACGAGGACATCCTCACCGGACACACCATGCGCGTTTCAGGCGAAGTGATCACGCATATCGACGCGTCGCATCGTCTCGTGGAGGCGTTCCCCGGCGAAGATGTGGTTGACGCAAACGGTCAGCTCGTCATGCCGGGCGCAATCTGCGCACACACGCATTTTTACGGCGCGTATGCCCGGGGAATGGCGATTCCCGGTGAACCGCCCTCAGATTTTCCTGCGATCCTGCGTCGCCTCTGGTGGCCGCTGGACAAGGCGCTCGACCGCGATGCGATCCGCGCCAGCGCACGCGTCATGCTCGCAGATGCAGTGCGGCACGGCACGACCACGCTTTTCGACCATCATGCCAGCCCCAACGCGATTGATGGCAGCCTCAATGTGATTGCCGATGCGGTCGATGAAGCCGGTCTGCGGGCGGTACTGTGCTATGAAGTCAGCGATCGCGATGGCCGCGACAAAACAGAAGCCGGCATCGCTGAAAATCTGCGCTTCATGTCCGCACAGCGGCCGCGTGTTCGGGGGACCTTTGGCCTGCACGCCAGCATGACGCTCAGCGAGGACACCCTTCGTTCGGTGCGCCGCCTGCTGCCGCCGGGTGAAGGTGTGCACATTCATGTGGCCGAGCATGAGGCAGACGAGGCTGCCGCTTTGTCGGCTTACAACGAGCGGGTTGTCCAGCGCCTGTCCCGGCATAATCTGCTGAATGAGAAGACCATCCTCGCCCACTGCGTGCATGTGGACGAGCGCGAATGCACGCTGATCGAACAATCCGGCGCATGGGTCAGCCATCAGCCGCGGTCCAATATGAACAACGGGGTCGGCGCGATGGCATTCGACGATTTCATGCGGGCCGAGCTGAAGGTGTGCCTTGGTACCGACGGATTCACCAGCACCATGTGGGCGGACTGGAAAGCGGCATATCTCATGCACAAGCTGGCGCATCGGGATCCACGGCGTGCCAATGGTGCCGACATTTTTCAGGCAGGCATGGTGCACAATGCCCGGCTGGCGCAGAACTGGTTCGGCCATGAGGGGTTGGGACAGCTTCGCGCGGGTGCCCCGGCCGACTTCATCTTCGTGGATTATCATCCCTTCACGCCATTGACGGGTGGCAACCTGCCATGGCACATACTGTTTGGTTTTGAGCCATCGATGGTGACTGCCACCGCCGTCGCCGGGAAGTTTCTGATGCGCGACCGTGTCCTGCTTACCATGGACGAACGCGCGATTGCGGAGGAAGCCCTTGCACTGGCCCCCGGTGTATGGGATCGATACTGGATGTTTGCGATGAGGAGCGAAACAGAATGACGAATCAGGACAGCACGCTGATTACGATTGCTGTGCTGGGTGGAACAGGCAGGGAAGGGTCAGGACTGGCGGTGCGCTGGGCACTGCATGGATACCGGGTCATCATCGGTTCCCGCGACGCCGAAAAGGCGGCATCCCGCGCCGCGGAGCTCAATGCCGAGCTGGGTGGCGACTATCTCACCGGGGCCAGCAACGAACAGGCAGCGGCACAGGCCAATCTGATCGTCCTGAGCGTCCCGTACAGCGCGCACCGATCCACACTGGAGAGCGTGGCGGCCCAGCTCAGGGACAAGATTCTCGTCGACGTTACAGTTCCGCTCGTCCCGCCAAAGATTCGGACGGTGACGGTGCCGGAAGGAAAATCGGCAGCGCTGGAGGCCGCGGCACTGCTCGGTGCACAGACGCGCGTGGTTTCGGCCTTCCAGAACGTCAGCTCGACGCTGCTTGACGATCAGGAATCAGCCGTCGACTGCGACGTCCTCGTGACGGGTGACGATGCTGACGCCCGGCTGGAAGTCATTCAGCTTGTGGAAGCCGCCGGGATGCGCGGCATCGACGCCGGGCCGCTGGCCAACTCGGTGGCCGCGGAATCCCTGACACCGGTTCTGCTGTACATCAACAAAAAATATGGTGCCCATACCGGTATTCGCATTACTGGGTTGGATGCGCATTGAGTGACGATGCAGCGCCCGGTCTCGTCCTGACGGCGCTGAAGGGCATTCCTCTGGTTGCGCCGGGGGATGACCTGGGAACCCTCATCGCACAGGCACTGCGATTCACGCGGCTCATCCCTTCGGCTCACGATGTGTTCGTTATCACGTCGAAAATCGTCTCAAAAGCAGAAGGACGCTATGTTCGTCTCGAAGGGACACAGCCTTCCGAAGAAGCCGCGCGCCTGTCTGCTCTCACCGGCAAGGATCCCCGCATCGTCGAGTGGGTGCTGCGTGAGAGCACTGCCGTTTCACGGGCGGCACCGGGCGTGCTGGTGGTGCGCCACAGGCTGGGCTTCGTCAGCGCCAACGCCGGCATTGATCAATCCAACATTGAGGATGCGGATGCGCGTCTGCTGCTCCTGCCCGAAGATCCTGATGCGTCGGCTGCGCACATCCGACGGGCGCTCGAGGAAACGTTCCAGTGTCGTCTCGGCGTCATCATCAGCGATTCTCATGGTCGCCCGTTTCGTATGGGGAATGTCGGCGTGGCCATCGGTGTTTCAGGCCTGCCGGCGCTGCGCGATCTGCGCGGCCACGCTGATCTGTTCGGCCGTTCGCTGAAGATCACGCTTCAGGGTTATGCCGACATGATCGCATCTGCCGCTGCACTGCTGACGGGCGAGGCAGCAGAGGGCAGGCCAGTGGTACACATTCGCGGACTCGCGGCGTCAGAATCAGACGGAAAGGCGTCTGATCTGGTGCGCGCGCCAGAAGCCGATCTCTACCGCACATAGCGGCGGCCACAGGTTTACGGGTCATGCTCAACGCAATCCAGTCCAGACGGTCGATCCGTCGCTATGCCGATGTGCCCGTCGATGACGCCGCCATCCACGAGCTGCTTGAAGCCGCCCGATGGGCGCCGTCAGCTCACAATCGTCAGCCGTGGCGGTTCTGTATCGTTCGATCTGTGGAAGCGATCCGCCGACTGGCTTCGGCCATGAACGACCGCCTTCGCGCAGACCTGGCGGCTGACGGGGTTCCCCAGGCTGCCATCGAAACGGATGCCGCCCGATCTTTCACACGTATCACCAGCGCGCCGGTCGTCATTGTGCTGTGTCTGACGATGGCCGATATGGATGTCTACCCGGACGCGCTGCGCGCAGCCAGCGAACATACGATGGCCGTGCAAAGCACTGCCATGGCTGGACAGAATCTGCTTCTGGCCGCACATGCGCTGAATCTCGGCGCATGCTGGATGTGCGCGCCGCTTTTCTGTCCGGATGTGGTTGCTGCCTCGCTCACCCTGCCGGCTGACTGGGAGCCGCAGGCACTCATCACAGTCGGCGTGCCAGCCGAAACGCGCGAAAAGTCACGTCATCCACTGGAGCAGCGCACGCTGTGGCGGTGACAGCAGATCATGTCGTCGCGTTGGTCGGCGGAGTGGGAGGCGCGAAGCTTGCGTTTGGCCTTGCGAGAGTTCTGCCACCCGAAGCCCTCACCATCATCGTCAACACTGGCGACGACTTCAGACACTATGGCCTGCACATCAGCCCTGATCTTGATACTGTGACCTACACGCTGTCGGGGCTGGTGGATCCTGTCAACGGCTGGGGTATTCGCGGCGATACTACGGCGATGCTGGAAGCCATGCGTCGACTGGGTGATGAACCCTGGTTTCGGCTCGGCGATCAGGATCTGGCGACGCATCTGTACCGCACCCAGGCGCTGGCAGAAGGTCAGAAGCTGACGGCCATCACCCGCAGAATTACAGCATCGCTCGGCATTCTTCATGCGATTTTGCCGATGACAGATGCGCCGGTCGCGACCATAGTCGATACACTGGAATTTGGTGAGCTTCCGTTTCAGACGTACTTCGTGCGCCACCGATGGCAGCCCACGCTGCGGGGTCTGCGATTTGAAGGTGCGGAAAAGGCTGAACTGACGCATGAGGTTGAATCAGCAATCAGGCAGGCTGATGTCATCCTCATTGCGCCGTCCAATCCATGGCTGTCAATTGCGCCGATGCTGGCGGTGACCGGCATGCGCCGCGCCCTGCTTTCCCGGCAGGTGCCGCGGGTGGCCGTCAGCCCGATTGTGGCCGGTCAGGCCGTTAAGGGCCCTGCAGCCAAACTTATGGCAGAATTGGGATTCAGAGTGTCGCCTGCGACCGTCGCTGATTTTTATGGAGAGATCATCAACGGTTTTGTGACCGATGTGCAGGATCAGGATTTGCCCGTGCAAACCGCTCACCGCTGGACAGCCAACACGATCATGATGTCAGAACGGGATCGCGTTGTCTTTGCTGAAGGCCTTCTGGACTGGATCATGCAGGAGGACTGGGCGTGACGGTCTGGACCATCATTCCCGTCAAGCCCCTTACGCGTGCGAAAAGTCGCCTGTCGCCTGTCCTGACACAGGAAGAACGACAGGTGCTGGCAGAGTCGATGCTTGATCACGTCATCAATACGGCGAAGTCAGCCCCGGGCATCACCGGTGTGCTGGTCATCAGCCGGGACACCCGGGCGCTGGCCCTCGCGCGTGATCTGGGAACGCATACCGTGCAGGAAAGCGGGACACCGGAACTGAACTATGCGCTGATGCGTGCAACGCAGGTGATCACGGCGTGGCGCGGCCGTGCTGTGCTGATTCTTCCGGCAGATCTGCCGCTGATTTCGAAGGAAGATGTTGAGGGGATTCTCGCGCTCGGAACAGAAGAAGGGTCTGTCGTGATTGCCACAGACCGGGCAGAAGATGGAACCAACGCGCTGTTTACGCGCCCGCCGGGCCTCATCGATTACGCATTCGGGCCGGGCAGCTTTGCCCGCCACATTGAGCTGGCGCGCGGCGTTCATGCCCCAATACACATTTACTCATCTGACCGACTGTCGCTGGACGTCGATGTGCCGGAAGATCTCGACCGGCTGCGTCAGGTTCGGCCGGAACTGCTGCAGCTTTTTCGATCCCGCGCCGAGAGTTGATCGGGTATCCGTTGGACGTCGGCATCAGACAGGTCAGGTGGCGCGCGCTCATCGGGCTGGCTCTGCTCGGATTTGCGCTTCGTCTGTTCATGGCTGCGCTCATTCCGGTGCATCTGTATGATCACGAGAGCTATCAGCTTGTCGCAGACATCACCGCCCGCGGCGGCAACGTATACGCAGAAACGATGCGCTACAACTATTCGCCGCTGTGGCTGTGGTTTCTCAGCGCGCTCGACCAGTTTCCGGGCGACCTCATGACCTCTGTGCATCTGGTCGTCGCCACGGCAGACGTCATGCTCGGAGTTCTGATCGGCCTGGTCGCGGCCACGTTTGCAAAGCCTGCGCCCCTTTTTGCAGCGCTGTATCTCCTCAATCCGGCCGCCATCCTTCTGTCGGGGTTATATGCACAGTTCGAAGCGCTGGCACTCGTTCCGCTCCTTGTGGCAGTCCTGCTCGTTTCCCGTCAGCGTCTGGCTGCTGCTCACCGCGGCAGTCTGCATTAAGCACAACACGCTCTTCCTCGCCTGGTGCGTCGCAGTCAGCCTGTGGGGGATCAGGCGCGGCCTGCTGGCCATGCTGGGCACGGGACTCGTGTTCGGTTTTCTCTTCCTGCCCTATGCTGCAGGCGACGGCCTGCAGGGAATCGCCGACAATGTACTGGGATATGGCGGGCTTCAAGGGCGATTTGGCCTCACGCTGTTCGCTCCGGCCGCCCTCGTCACTGCGATTAATGCAGCAGCAGGTCTGCTAATTCCTGTGCTGTTCAGAGAGCGCATTCCCCTATACTGGCTGCTCGCGCTCAGTGCTGTTTTCACCTTCAGTTTTTCACCGGCATACGCGCCGCACTATGCCACGCTGGTGCTCGCGACCGCCGCGCTCGTCAGCCGTGTTCGGCCGTGGTTTGTCATTTTCAGCGCCCTGACGTTTGGCGCGTCACTGGCTACCGCCGCGCTGATCATCCCCGGTCTGGGCTCGGCAATCAGCCCATTCGAAGGCGTGCTGGTGCTCACGCTCTGGGTAGCGGCCGTTGTCGGGTTTATACTACTGCTGCTGTTTGCGCTTCGATTTCCAGCGCACCCTGCTCTAGGACGGGCACTTGAATCTCATCGATGAAGGGGCAATAACAATGGCAGATCGTGTGGCGCTCTATCTGCAGGATGCACACCCGTTGACAGACGCGATCAGCTATGTGCAGTACGCCGAGAAGCGTGGTTTTGAAGCGGTCTGGCAGGCAGAGAGCCGTCTTGTTCGTGACGCCATTGTTCCGATGGCTGCATTTGCGGCGACGTCCAGCCGAATAAAGATCGGCTCAGGCGTGATCAACAACTGGACGCGCAATGCCGCCGTCATCGCCGCCACGTTCCTCACGCTGGATGATCTGGCGCCGGATCGCATTATCTGTGGCATTGGTGCATGGTGGGATCCTCTGGCGCGCAAGGTAGGCATCCGCCGCGAAAAACCCCTGCTGGCGATGCGTGAAACCGTCGTCACGGTGCGTGCGCTGCTCGCCCGGGAGCGCGTCACCTTCGATGGTGAATTCGTGCAGCTCGATGATGTCGAGCTGGATGTGGTACACGGGCGCAAGGAGCCGCGCAACGTTCCGATCTACATCGGCGCGACAGGCCCGCAGATGATGGCGCTCACGGGCGAAATTGCGGACGGCGCCGTGCTGAATTATCTGGTCGCCCCGCGATACAACGAAGGCGCCCTTGATCAGCTTGAACAGGGCGCACGAAAAGCGGGTCGGCGTCTGGACGATATCGATCGTCCGCAGCTGGTAGTCTGCTCGGTAGACAACGACCGGCGTAAGGCGCTCGACGGCGCGCGCAAGCTTGTGACCCAGTATCTTGGCCAGCAGCCCCATATCATGAAGGCCAGCGGGGTCAGCCAGGAACTGCTGGACGAAATCGGCCAGGTCCTCACGTGGCCCGCGACCGAAGAACAGATTCTGGAGGCGATGAAGCTTGTCCCGGATGATGTTGTGCAGATGATCACCGCGAGCGGTACACCTGAGGAAGTGCGTGCCAAAGTTCGCGAGTACGTCAGCGCCGGCGCAACCTGTCCGATTCTTTACCCGCTTGGCCCGGATGTCCGCCTGATGATCGATACTTTTGCCAACGGATACTCGAACTGACGCCAGACCGCTGGCCGTTCGTGTGACCGGGCATGCGGCGCTGATGCCGTCGCAGAAACAGGCATCCATGCAAAACCGGCTGCTCTGGACGATGTGCTGTGCTGCGGCCGGTCTCGGATTCATCGTCGCCGTTGGACTGAGCCAGATGGCAGGGCAGGGATGGCTGGTTCCACTGGACGACGCATTCATCCATTTCCAGTATGCGCGCCAGTTGGCAGCCGGCCAGCCCTTCGTCTACAACCCCGGTCTGCCCCCTTCCAGCGGGGCAACCAGTTTTCTGTACCCCTTCATTCTCGGCATAGGCTCATGGGTCGGTCTGCAGTCGCAGGATCTTGCAGGATGGGCGATGGCGCTGGGATTCCTGGCGCTCGCCGGCTGCGGCATGTGGATTTCCCGCAGCGCCTTCCACGCCAGATTGCCTTTCTGGCTGGCCGCGCTCGTAGGCGTCGGGTTTGTTCTCAGCGGTGCATTCGTGTGGCATGCGGCAAGCGGCATGGAAACGATGCTGATCACGCTGGCGACCCTGGCCGCCGCGTGGGGCATTCTCGTCCGCGCGCGCCTGATTGTCGTGATCGCAGGCACACTCTGTGCGCTGCTGCGACCGGAAGGCGCCATCGTCGCGATTGGCGCATCGGCTGCGCTCGGCCTGTGGATTGTGGCTGACCAGCCGGCGAATCTTTCGTTCGCTCAGCGCTGCGCACAGTCAGTGCGGAGATCGCCGCGCCTGTGGCTGATTGCACTCATCCCGATTGCCGCCGTTGCCATTCAACCCTTGACCAATCTCGTTGTGACCGGGTCGGCGGTTGCTTCCGGCAACGCGGCAAAGTCTGTCTTTGGCATCATTCCGTTTGATCTGGCGTACGTGATCCGACGAATTTTCGACCAGGCGCTCCAGATGGTGCTCGGCTGGTTTACTGTGCAGGACGGCTGGGTCTTCGCTGGCCCATGGGTCGGCGGGCTGGCCCTGATCGGCTGGATTTCCCTGGTTCGTTCCAGAGAAACACGGATGTTCGCTCTGTACATAGCGGCTGTCCTGCTCCTCAATGTGCTGGCGATCGCCACGCTTGACACCGCTTTCTGGCACTTCAGGCGCTACCAGATCCCGCAGTATGCGCTCCTGTGGATGCTGGCGCCGTTTGGCATTAGTGCGCTGCTCGCCGGTCTGCGCTTTCCTGTCGTGCGCTTTGCCGCTGCTGCAGCGACTGTGGTCACAACTGTTGGTGGGCTGCCATTTCTGACTGCCTATGCAGCAAATATCGGCTACGTTGCGTCACAACCGCTGCAAATGGCCCGCTGGCTCTCTGATCATGCGGCCATTCAGGCACGCGTTGCCGTGCATGATGTGGGGGCGACGCGCTATCTCGGCGGACGAACGACGCTCGATATTGTCGGTCTGACGACGCCGGGCGCCGCTGACTACTGGCGCAACGGGCCGGGCAGCGTTGGCGAATGGATCGATTCCCAGCGCCCTGATCTGATTGCGTCGTATGGTGTGGGTCATGGACTTGGGCTTGGGTACCTCGAAGCAACAGATTTGTATGCCGATGTGCTCGCTGTATACACAGTTGACTTTGATCCGCGCCTCAATGTTGCGCTGGCCGCACCCACGCAGGGGATCTTTCGGCCGGACTTTGCCGCAGCGGATCGTTCGCTCGACGTGCAGGCGCTCCCGCAGGTCTCGACATTTCTGGATGGCCTGACGCTCGTCGACCAGCTCGATGTGGCCGATGTATCGGCTGAGCGTCAGCATCAGTACCGCTGGAACAACATGCGGGCGCCCGGCGGCTTTCCGACCGAATTTCAGCAGTACAGCGCCGTGGGCTGTAGCAACCTGTGCGAGGTGATGGATGGCGGGCGCCGCATTTCAGGTCGCGAAACGTTCACACTTGCGGCCACTGCAGACGCCTACTTTGTGCTGGTCATGCGCCTCCATGGGCAGTCTGCAGGCGGATTCACGGTGAGCGTCGGGGGACAGCCCGTCGCCCATCGCACCATTCCCGAGCTGCCGGGCGCATTTCTCGAACTGGCTGCGGTCATTCCCGCCAGTCTGGCTGCCGACGGCGCGTTTCAGGTCGAGATCGTTGCAGATGCCGGAACGATCTATCAGCCCTACATGTACTGGCTGTATGGGGGTGATGTGCCGGCCGTTCCAACCGATCCGCCGCTGGCGACGTTCCAGGACGGGGCCATTCGACTTGACGATGCGCAGGTGACTACAGATGGTGGAACGCTGTCTCTGACGCTCGACTGGTCAGCCGTCGCGAATCAGCAGCCAGCAGGCGCGTGGAAGCTCTTTGTCCATGTGCTGGATGACGACGGCCGGATCGTCCTTCAGGAAGACCGCTGGCCCGGACACAATGCCCTGCTGCCCGCGAACTGGGTGCCCGGTGTGATCCGTGACCAGATCGACTGGGACATCGACGCACTGCCTACCGGCCGCTACCGCGTCATGCTGGGTCTCTATGATCCGGTCACGTTCGAGCGGCTGGCTCCAACGGGCGCAGATGATGAGTTGCGTCTGCCGGCAGGCGAATTTACGGTACACTCGTGACGATCAGACCTGACAGCAATCTGCCCAATCCATGGATGACACGCGAGCCGTTTTTGAAGCAGTAATCAGGGCGCAGCAGGAAGGGACACCGGCGGCGCTCGCCACGGTCATCGGAACGACCGGCTCTGTGCCGCGCCATGTCGGCAGCAAGATGCTGGTTGATGGAGATGGCAGCATCGTCGGCACGATTGGCGGCGGTCGAATGGAAGCACTGGTGATTGCGGCTGCGCGAGAAGTCATCGGCGATGATCAGGCTCGCACGGAAAGCTACAGCCTCAATGATATCGCCAGCGGGGATCCCGGCATCTGTGGTGGCACGGTGCAGGTGTTCATCGAACCGATCAGTGCGCCGCATACGCTGGTTGTGATCGGGATGGGACATGTGGGCAAGGCAGTTGCCGAGCTGGGCAAGTGGATGAACTGGCGCGTGATCGTATGCGACGACCGTGCCGATTATGCCAGTGATGCTTTTGTTCCGGGCATGGATCAGTACGTGGTCTGCCAGCCATCCGAGGTCGGCGAACGCATAAGGATCACTGTGAGAACCTACGTGGCCGCCGTGACGCGCGGGCTGCCGGTAGACATTGACCTGATCCCGTCTCTGCTACGCACGCCAGCCGCCTATATCGGGCTGATCGGCAGTCGCAGACGCTGGGCCCTGACCGCAAAGGCCCTTCGTGAAGAACGTCGTCTGACGGAAGCTGACCTTGCGCGCATCCATGCGCCGATTGGCCTCGAGCTGAATGCGGAAACGCCGCGCGAAATTGCGCTCAGCATTCTCGCGCAGATTGTGATGATTCAGCGGGGAGGAAGCGGCGCGCCGATGCGATGGCTGGGCGATGCGGAAGCCGCAGAAGGCTAGAGGACGATGCGTCCTGTTGCCAGAAGCAGGGCCAAACCGATCACCAGCACATTCATGAACAGGAAAATGGCCAGGAACATGCGCTCGACAGCCGTCATACCGAGAAACTTTTTCTCAGGTTTGGCTGTTTCTGGCAGCACAAATGCAGCATCATCGCGATCGTGGTCATCAAAGCCGGCTTCAGTGGCCTGGCGAAGATCATCCAGCATTGGGAATGCCCCTGTCCTATTCGCTCAGTGCCCGAATTATAGCGCAGGACGCGCATGAAATTCGTGTAAATTATCAGGCGGTACGTTCCCACCTGCCGTTAACCAGCGCAAAAATGACCTGGCCCGGCTGTCCGGCGCCGTCTGTGCCTGTTGCGATCAGCAGTGGATTGCCGGCGGCATCTGTCGAACGATCGATCGTCTGAATCTGAAGCGTCGTTCCGGCTTCCGCCAGTCGCCATGTCAGGTAGTCACTCCAGTTCACATTGAGATCGCCCGGCTGAACGCCCGCGGCGGTCGCCAGGGTCTCTGCGGCGTTTGCGCTGTTCAGCGTCGCAAACACGCGGCCAAGCGCTTCTTCACCGTAAGCATCTGCAAACGAGTCGAGCAGGGGACTGCCAGATGGGACGCCCAGGAACTGACCGACCAGCCAGGCGCTCGCCGCACGCTGCAGATAGGAAGCATCTGCAACGGCAGAGCCTTCCGTGCTGCCGGCCGCCACCTCCACAAGGCGTCGTCCGATCAGGTTGGCAGCTTCAAGCTGCAGCACAGGGTCGAATGGACTGTCGAGCCTGCCCGTGTCCGCCAGCGGCGATCGGATCACGAGCGTGTCAGGCGTTTCAGCAGACCATGCGGTTTGCAGAGATGCGCCGGGCTGGATGGCAACCGTCATCTGCAATCCGTCACATGGAACGATCGCGCAGCCCTGTTCCATCCAGCGGCTCACCGTTTCGGCGACCGCCTGCGCGGTGGCGGCATCCAGCGACTGATAATCGACGCGGACGCGATCGGCCGTAATCGTGCCCGGCGCGCCCCAGAAGGTGTAGTCAGGCGGAACATGATGCCACCCGTCGTCATAGCGCCAGTAGAACCACACGCGGCCATAGCGCGTGCCGTCGATGACTTCTTCAACGAGCGCTCGTCCACGCTGGCCCTCAATGGAGATGTCCAGCACATTGCCGGTCAGGTTGACATCCTGTCGCTGCTTCAGGGCCTGGTAGCCATCGAAGACGGCTCGCTGCCGGGTGAGCCAGTCTTCCGTCGCGCTGCGTTGAAGGCCCTCAAACAACGCGCGGTCACCAATTCTCAGTGACGTGACTTCGCTGGCGATGGTGTCCCGCAGCGACTGTTCGACCGTGAAATCGACGTAGCGCAGGCGCAGCACGATGGCTGTTACGACCCCGCCAATCAGCACGCCCATGATCGTCAGAACGAGGATGAAGCGGGTCAGCCGTCGTCGCCGCCGCCGCCATAGCTCGGGATCTTCCCCAGTGATGGAGACACGCTCGCGCTCCGCTTCGATTTCCCAGTCGACGTTCAGCCCCATATCGGTATTCTCACTTCATCACAAGCAGATCACCGGCGATGACCTCGCGCAGGCTGCCATCGCCCATGCGTAGCTGAAGCCTGCCGAAGGAATCCACGCCCAGGGCCAGCCCCTCGATCGTTTCATCGCCCGATTGTACGTGAACCCGCTGATTCAGCATGTTCAGGCGCGAGTGCCATGCGTCAAAGAAGCGGTCGGTCTCGATCTGTCCCCGCCATGTATCCAGACAAGTCAGTACAGCAGGGAGCAGGGCGGACCGCTCAATCGGCGCTTCAAGCACAGTTGCAAGGCTGACCGCGGTCGTTTCGAGCGCCGTTCCCTCAAAGCTGACGCTGACGTTGAGCCCTATTCCCAGCACAACGCCAGTTTGCGTGCCGAGCGTGACCGCTTCGGCCAGCACACCCGCGACCTTGCGACCCGCCACCTGCACATCGTTGGGGTACTTGATGCCGACCTCCGTGCAGCCCAGCGATTCGCAGACTTCCGCAACCGCCAGCGCGCCCAGCATCGATGCGCGATGCGCGACAGAGGGCCTGGTGCGAAACACATAGCTCAGCAGCAGGGCCGTGCCAGCCGGTGCAAACCAGCGGCGGCCCAGCCTTCCCCGTCCCTGAGCCTGCTCATCTGCAAGCACCACAGCGCCATCGGGCGCGCCGTCTTTCAGCCAGGCCAGCGCCAGATCGTTGGTGCTGTCGACGCGTTCGAAGTGGCGGATCGGGCGCACTCCGACGCGAGCGAGATTCACATCTGTCATCGTCTGAACCCATCTTCGTCCACATTCTATCATGCGCCACCATGATTGTATTCGCCGCTTACGGTTCGTATAATGACCGGCGAAAAGGCGCCTTTGCTGGCGGGAATGAGGCTGTCGTGGAGCATCTTTACACCCCGTGGCGCATGGCGTACATACGGGGAGAGGTGCGCTCGCCTTCCCGCGAAGGCTGCATCTTCTGCGAAGCGCCCGGGCTTCCAGACGACAGTTCCCTCGTGGTTGGGCAGTCTGCTCATGTGTATGTCATCATGAACGCGTACCCGTATAACAACGGACATGTCATGGTGGTGCCGTTCGGTCACGTGGAAAGCCAGGAAAACCTGTCCGACGCGGCGCTGCTCGACCTCATGCAGACGGCAAACTTCGTGCTTGGGCTGCTGCGCAGCCTGTATCGCCCGGCCGCATTCAACATCGGGGCGAACATTGGGGCTGCGGCGGGCGCCGGAATCGCAGGGCACTTCCATCTGCATATCGTTCCGCGCTGGAATGGCGATGTCAACTTCATGACCGTCACCGCCGAGACGCGCGTCATCGCCGACACCGTTCAGAATACCCGCCGCGAGCTGCGTGCTTTGTGGCGCCAGACGCATATCCCGGAAAGCAGAGAGTATGACGACTAAATCTTCAGCCGATGTGGTGATTCTCAGCGGTGCGCGCACGCCGACCGGAAAACTGCTGGGCGCCCTGTCGACGCGCAGCCCTGCCGAGCTTGGCCAGGTGGCGGTGCGAGCGGCCGTCGAGCGAAGCGGCATCGACGTCAGTGACGTTCGAGAGGTGATCGTCGGCAATGTCGTCAGCGCCGGAACCGGCCAGGCCCTGCCGCGGCAGATCAGCATCGGTGCCGGTCTGCCCCCGTCCGTAGGCGGCATGACAGTGAATAAGGTGTGTGGTTCAAGCCTGAAGGCGGTCATGATCGCAGCGAATGCCATTCGTGGCGGGGATGGCGATCTGTACGTCGCCGCCGGCGTCGAAAGCATGAGCCGTGCCCCATTTCTGGACGATTCTCACCGCGCGGGGCACAGGTATGGTCATGTGCAGCTTCGGGACGCGCTGGTGACCGACGGCCTGTGGTGCACATTCTGTGACTGGGCCATGGGCAGCGCGGCCGATTTTATCGCCCAGCAGCTTGAGGTTTCGCGGCAGGAGATGGATGCGTTTGCGGTTCGCAGCCATCAGCTTGCGCATGAAGCGACAACCGCCGGCCGGTTCACGCGCGAAATCGTCCCGGTGGTGATCCCCGGGAAGAAGGGTGACACGGTGATCTCGCTGGATGAGCCGATTCGGCCAGATACGAACCTGGAGGCGCTCGCAAAGCTGCCGGCTGCATTTTCGACGGACGGGCGGGTGACCGCAGGCAATGCGCCGGGTCTGAATGACGGTGCCTCGGCGGTTGTGCTTTCGAGCCGCCAGTATGCAGAGTCACGTGGTCTTGTAACGCAGGCCAGAGTGGTGTCGTTTGGCCAGGCCGCCGTGGATCCATCCTGGATTTTCTACGCGCCGGTCAAGGCAATTCCGATTGCGCTGGAGCGAGCAGGCTGGTCGATGAATGACGTCGACCT
>Ga0224722_1000823_pt1 | contig 17708 bp, 9 predicted proteins | sample Balambano_FR1_Me_FD_161646 | JGI IMG/M metagenome (GOLD analysis project Ga0224722, IMG submission 161646) | Freshwater sediment microbial communities from Lake Towuti, South Sulawesi, Indonesia - Balambano_FR1_MetaG | ecosystem: Environmental > Aquatic > Freshwater > Lake > Sediment | place... | reverse complement strand
GCATACAGCGGTCGTGCGAGTTGGCGTTGCGGGCTTCCTGAGAGAAGGCAGGGAAGGCTTCCTCCGGGTTCACGTCGAGGCGCACGTCATCCATATCTTTGGCAATGTCAAAATACACGATGCCATCCACAATAGTTTTTTGCGGCACGCCGTAAATGGAAAGCGGATGGTTTTTAAAAATGGCAATATCCGCCTCTTTGCCCACTTCGAGGGAGCCTACGCGGTTTTCCACGCCGAGTTGTTTGGCGGCGTTGATGGTGATGAGTGCCAGGGCTTCGTCGTCCGTCAGTCCGCCGTAGCGTTGGGTTTTGGCAGCCTGGTGGTACAGGTGGCGGATGTAATCGCCGGAGTCGGAATTGATGGAAGTAACTACGCCATTTTTTACCAAAATAGCGGCATTGTAAGGGGTAGAATAGTACACTTCAAATTTGTACGCCCACCAGTCGGCAAACACCGAAGCACCCGCTCCAAACGCTGCCAGTTCCGGTGCTACTTTGAAGCCCTCATTGACGTGCTGAAATACCACTTTTTTCACCCCGTAATCTTTTAAAACCCCCAGCAGCATATAAATTTCATCCGCGCGATAGGAATGGCAATGAATCATCAGGTCGCCTTTAATGATGTCTGCCATCGCTTGCAACCGATAGTTGTATGCCGGAGCCACTGCGTTGGGGTTTGCGGTTTTTTCTTTGTTGTACTTGTCCCAATCTTCCATATATTTTTTGCCTTCGGCAAAGGATTTGCGAATCACAAACTCCACGCCCATGCGGGTGCGCGGCAGCACGCCCCTGCCCTCGCCGTGGGAGCGCATGGGGTTTTCGCCCAAGGCAAATTTGATGGTACGCGGCGCATCTGCCATACGCAGGTCTTCGGGGTTGGTGGTACCCCAGCGGTGCTTGAGGGTTTCGGATTGCCCGCCAATGGCATTTGCCGAACCGTGCAGTGCGTGCGACATGGTGCAGCCGCCCGCCAGCGAGCGGTAAATCGAAACGTCAAACGGGTCAATGGCATCGCCCGTGAACACCTCTGCCGTCACCGGATTCGTGCCTTCGTTCACCGCATCAATGGCGATGTGCGAATGCGCGTCAATGATGCCCGGCATCACGTACAAGCCCGTCGCGTCTATCGTTTCCACGTTGGCGGGAGCCGTCAGGTTTTTACCGATTTGTTTGATTTTGCCTTTTTCCACCAGCACGTCGGTGTTTTCCAGGGTGCCTTTGGTAACGGTGAGTACCGTGCCGTTTTTGATGAGCATACTGCCGGTTTTCACTTGGGCAAAAGCCGGCACTGTTAAAAAAATGGTTATAGAAAAGAAAAGTATTTTTTTCATTGGTAGAGTAATTTTAAAATTTAAGGTTCAATGGTTCAAGGTTTAAGCATTTGGAACGTGATTAGCCATTCAACTTTTTACTTCCCCGGATTCTTCGCGCCTTCCACTTTGAACGTGCCAAACTGCCCCACGCTTGCCGTACCTTCAAACTCATCGCCCGAAAATTGCAGGTCAAATTCTACTTTGATGGAGCGACCGCCCATGTTGTAACCTACCGAAAAAGAGAGGTTATTACCCGTCAGCACTGCCTCGCTGATGTCGCCCATCTGCCCGGTTTGTGGATTAGAAATCATACCGCTCACGTTGCCGCTTTCGTCTTTGAGTTCGAGGGTGCCGTTGGAGGTTTGACCGCCCATGTCGAGGGTGTAGGTCCATTTGCCGGTCACTTTAGCTGCTACTGCTGTCGAATCCGCCGGTTTGCGGGCGGGCGGGGCATCGTATTGAAACATCGTGCCATCCACAAATACGTAGCGCACGTTGGATTTTTCAGCAAAGTACGGTTTGTCGGTTACTACCAGATTGGCGAGTTTGCCTTTTTCCACCGTACCGGCAATGTTGGAAATCCCCAGCATTTTAGCGGGCGTGGTGGTCAGGGCAGCCAGGGCGGCGTTTTCACTCAAGCCGTTTTGCACCATTTTGCGGAGGTTTTCTTTGATGTCGGGCGTTTTGGCACTCAAAGCGGAAAAGCCAAACTCAATTCCTGCTTTTTCAAACGTGGCAGCTTGCGCCAGGTAGCGTTTCATCTCCTCGGCGCGGCGTTTTTCGAGGGCTTCCATTTCTTTATCGGTGACGGATACCTCTTTCGCCGCCGGTTTTTTCTCGTCTTTTTTCTTTTCTTTTGGCAAGTCCAAACTCAACAGCACCGGTACATTTGCCGCTTTGATTTTATCGGTCACGTACCAGCCCTGCTTCACATCCGCCAGCACCATTGGGAATTTCAGGTCATTTTGCAACACAAAAATTCGGTACAAAGACTTGGCATCGGGTGCTGCGAAGAACACCGATTGTTTTTTTTCAAGCACCGGGTAGAACGCCTGCAAGGTACGATTGTAACTGGGGCGTGCCATGCCCGCCGGATTTTTCTGGTAGCTGGCTTCGTGGGCTTTGGCAAGTTCCGCTTGTTTGTACAACTCCCGGTATTTTGCCATCACCGCAATCACCGTAGAAGGGTATGCGCGCTGTGCGCCCGTGAGCTGGCTGAAAAAACCCGCCTGGTCTTTAAGTACCATTTTGTCAATCGAATTGCCGCTCAACAGTACAATGGCACCCGTGCCGGGGAGCATATTGCCGCGCGGCACCACATGGGCAATGGTGAAGCCGATTTTGCGCAGGTCTTCGATGGATTTGTCGTTGGCTTTAAGCACTTGTTTGACCGAAACCTCCGGGGTGATGCCCGCTACGTCGTTGGGCGGGTTGCCGGTGTCGTAGGTGGGGCGTTGCTGTGATCCGCGTCCGCCGCCGCCAGGTGTAGGTGCCTGTTGCGGCTCTGGTCGCGGCACCCCGGTACTCGACAAGCCATCAATGAAGCCGGCATACACGTACATCGAATCGGCGTTGACCACCTGCGCATCCGCTGGTACACTCACCGTTTTACCCACTTCCCGGATCAGGCCGTCTTTTACCAGCACCATGCCGCCCGTGATGACCTGCCCCGGTTTTTGTACAATCGTGGCATTGCGCAGCACAAAGGTACTGGTCACGGGTGCCGCCAGTTGCTCCGCATCTTGCGCCTGCAAGGCAGTGGCTGCGCCAAGGCATACGTTTAAAAAGAGTAGGAATAATAATTTTTTCATTATAAGAATATTAAATTTGGAGAATGCTAATGTAAAGTCGCTTTGTATGGTAATAAATTGCTGGAATTTCCCGGAAAATTAGTATATTTATTTGGTTTGGTAGGGAGCCTGAAAATCAAAATTTAGACAAGTTGTTCCGATTCAATTTTCCGCACGCTTTCTATTCCTGTTTGCTAAAAACGGCATTCTCTTTTGCAAAATAACATATAAAGCATACGCCGCATACATCAGGTAAAAAGGCTCCAGTGTAACGGTGCGAAACCTTGCCAGCGGTGCAAATATCACAAAGAAAAGCAGCATGGTAAGCATCAAAAGCAGCATCCACAAGTGCCGGGCAAATTGTCTTCGGAGCGCCTGCCAAATACCCAAATAAGCCAGCCCATATACCGGCAGCGAACAGGCAAACGTCACTAGCCACTGCGAGAAAGGGTAGTGGCGCAGGCTCACCCCCGGTGCAAAAAACCGTTGCACGGAAAACCATTTTAATTCTAAAAACTGCATGGGCTGCCGACGTATCCAGTCTGTTGCCATTCGGGTGTAAAGCGCAGCTTTCTGCCGGTGCGGCAGCCCGTTCACCTGACCATAACCGGGGTGCACAAAGTCGGGGTCAAAAATGAAGGCATTGCGGTAGTCGTGCCGTTTGGGGAAAAAAGTGGTTTGATAGGTGTAAAAACAATTGCCATAATAAAAAAGCGTAGCCGTGCCATAACTGGAAAAGGTGTAAACGCCGTGTCGCTGCCAATTGTAATACCCATTGGGTAGGGTAAATAACAGGCAAATGAATCCGTAGGATGCTGCGTATGCTACTTTTTGTAATAAACTGAATTTTTTATTTGCCAGATATACTATTACAATGCAGGGCGCGTACAACAATCCGTGTGATTTGGCGAGAAAAGCCAGCGAAAAAAACACGGCGGAAAGTACCAGTGTACGCCGCTTATGTTCTAAAGATTGTAATAAAAAGTAAATGCTAATAATAAAAAATGATTGAAATAAAGTTTCCTGTGAAAAAGTAAAATTCAGCCAGAGGGTCATCGGAAAAAAACAGTAGGCGAGTGCCGCCAGCCCGGCAATACGTGGGGATTGAAACAGGTTTTTAGTAAGTTTGAATAAATAGACACCGGAAGCCGATACGGCGGTGAATTGCACCAGCATTGCCCAGAACTGCCAGTACTCGCCGAATAGCACCTTCATCAGCGCTAGAAAATAGGGTAGGAGCGGGGCGATGAGGTACGCCGTGAAGTCCAGGTCGTAATTGCCCGCTAGGATGCGGTCGCTCAGGATGTCGTACCGGTAGGAATCTTCAAATAATTCAAAACACGAATAGCCACTCACCGCTTTGAATACCAGACGCATGACCATAAAAAGTGCGAAAATACTCCATGCTACGGCTTTTTCATTTTGTAAGAGCCGAATTTGTATCATACAATTTTTTTAATAACAAGTATGCGTCCAAATAAAATTTGGCAGCCCAGTTGGGGAAAGCAAAGCGTTGATAAGGTCCCCAAATAGGCTGCGAACCCGGAATACCACCGAAAAGACCTGCCAGCGGCGCACGCCATTGCATTGCAAAAGTAGATTGAAAAATTTCTATTGCCGTTTTGTAATATTTTTTTTTCCGGGTTAATTCATACAACCTTGCCAACACCAGTGACAGTTGAGCGTTGCCCGTCACACAAGTAAAGGCGTAATCGCCGTACCAATGTTCGTCATAACGCCCGGCTAATTTACCTCTTTTATGATATTCTTTTAACAAGGCATTCATCATCGCAGCAGAAGTTTGAATCAAATGTTGATCTTTTAACAGGTTTCCACTTTCCAAAAAACCGCGAATGGTGTAGGCAATCGTGTGAGTGTAAGCCGCTTCGCCGGGGCGGAATGCCCAGTTTTGCACGGAACACTGCGGGGTTATTCGTTGCACATAAAAATCCAGGGCGTGCTTCATTTTTTGTTGTATAGCAGCCGATTGTAACACTTCATTGGCTTGCAGAATTGCCCAAATCACTTGGGTAGAATACGTTGATAAGTAGCCCGGTACATAGGCGTGGCGTTGCCAACTGCCGTCGGGTTCTAAGTTTTCAATCAACCAACTGACCGCTTTTTTTAATGCGATCTGATATTTTACTTCTTGTGTTGCATCAAACGTATGTTTTAAGCCAAATAAAATTTGCCCGGTATCGAAAATAATTGGATTGCCATTCGTACCCAAGCCGCCCGGAAAAGCTCCATCAGCACGTTGAATACTGCAAAGCCAGTCGGCACAACTGACCGCCAAATTTTTATAAGATTCGTTGTTGAAATAAGCTGCATAATCCAATAAAGTTTCGATCAGATAACCTGTCGTCTCTGGGTAAGCCGCCGACCAGCCCCGCCAAATATGAAAATACGCCGCCGAACCCCGGTAGCCGGTGGCTTGAATGCTGCGCTCTACCCATTGCAAAGTGGCTTGGGTGCGTTTTTCAAAACCTTGTTGGAACGTTGACACGGAATACGTTTATTGGTGTAGCGGCAAATCAGCACATTTGTATATCATTACACCTCTTTATTTAGTAAAATTCCAGCCAGGTAAAAAAACTTGTTACGTGCTTTGGTGATTTTAAAATGCGGGGTCAGTTCGCCGCCGAATGCCCGCAGTGCCCGCTCGACCGGCTCCAGAACGCTACCGCAAAAATCGAATGTTTCTACTTTACTGATGCAATCCAAAATCGCCTGCCACTGCACCAGATATTGCGCCTGGCTGTGCCGCACTGCCGCGTCGGCACCGCTCAGCAGGTAGTAGGCACATCGTTCGTCGTACACCAGGTAGGCTCCGGCGTGAATTTTTCCCGTCGCGTCTCGTACTAAATAAATCGTGCGCAGATTTCGATTTTTTAATTCTTTATCAAGTGTTTGTAACAACTCAAACGGATAATGGGGGCGCAACTGCTGTCGTTCAAATGACTGGGTCGCCACGCGGTACAAGGCAGGCAGGTCGTCGGAAGTTTCTACCTGTACGGTTTGCAAAGCCCGGCGGATGTTTTTTCGGGCGGTGCGTTTTAGATTTTCAAAAAGCACTCCTTCATCCGTTAGTTGCAAACGAAAAGTGTACAGCGTGGTTTGGCGAAAGCCCTTCCAGAAAAACGGCAGCCAGTTGGTGACCGCCGGGTGCCATTGCTGGTAGAAAAAAGCTGTTTTGGGCAGTTGTCGAATCAGTTCGGTACCCACTTCTTTGTCAAACCCATAGCGGCTGGTCGGTTTTTCTAAATTGTCGGGATAGTTGATCCACAAGCCGGAGTAATCTGTCAACGGCGGCATTTTGATAATTGAAAAACCGCAATAGGTAGTGTGGTGATACACCAGCGAGCCGGTCACTTCGCCGCCCTGGTCGGTTGCCAGTGCCACGTCCCAGCCGTTGGTACCGCACACGGCATCCAGCCAAAAGGGACGCAGCGTCAGCGGCACATAGTGGGTTGTGCAAAATTGAGTATATTTCGCTTTTAAATTTGACACCAGATAGCAGATTTAGCAGGGCTTGATTTTAACTAATCTGGTGACTCCAAAGTCATCAGATTAGTTAAAATCAAGCCACCAGGCACAAATTTACAACCCGATGTCTATTCAGCGTACTATTCTCACCGGTATTCGCTGGACGGGGCTTTCCTCCCTGTTCGGCGTACTGATCGGATTCCTACAGGTGGCAATACTTGCCCGCTATCTGGAAAAATCTGATTTTGCATGGGTTGCCATCGCCGGGGTGTTTGTGAATATCGGCATTCATTTACAACAAGCAGGCATCAATACGGCACTGGTGCAACGATCCAATCTCACAAAAATTCAATTGTCTACTGCCTACTGGTTCAATATAATAGGTGGATTCCTGCTTTTTACAACTGCCGTGCCACTGGCATTTTTATTAAAATGGGCATACAGTAGCCCGATTTTAGTACCGATTACAGTTTGTTACAGCTTTATTTTCATTATTCAGGCAATTTCGGTGCAATATAAAGCACTCTTGCAAAAAAACTTTTATTTTCAAGTACTCGCTATTGGCGAAAGCCTGGGCATTGGGGCAGGATTCGTGTTTTCAATCATAACAGCAGTAAATGATTGGGGTGCTTTTGCCTTAGTCGGCGGTTACGGGGTACGCTATTTGGCAGAGGCGGTTTGGATGTTACTCGTTGGCAGACCATATTTTATGCCGGGTTTAGTTTGGAATTGGCAGTCCATTCAACCCCTCTTACACTTTGGCGGCTGGCATTGGGCAGAGCGGCTGATCACGCATTTTACGGCGCAGATAGATGTGTTACTGATCGGCAAATTACTTGGTAGCGAGGCATTGGGTACCTACGAAGTATTCAAACGGGTGCTGGTGCGCCCGCTCAACCTGCTCAACGAGGTGTTTGAAAAAGTGACGTTTCCGGTTTTTGCCAGTTTACAAAATGACGTGTCACAACAAAAAAAAATCTATTTGAATTTATTGTCGCATTTAACTGCCATTAATTTACCCGTTTTGATTTTTTTGGCGATTGCCGCCGCACCCGTCGTCGGACTATTATTTGGTACAAAATGGCTGGAAGGCGTACCGATTTTTCAATTGCTGTGCGGGTTCTGTACACTGCATTTTTTACTAAATCCGGTTGATACTTTATTACTGGCAAATAATAAAATCAAACTTTGGTTGTACGCCAATGCTGCGTTTGTGTCCCTGCAAGCGGGTTTGCTCACGCTCGGCAGCGCAGGCGGATTGGCGACAATGACCCTGGCAAACGTAACGGCACACGCCATTTTCACACTTGTTATTTACATTTGGATCGTGTTGCCGCAATTGCAGAGTAATTTTGTAGAATTATTAAAAACATTGGTGCGCCCATTTGTACTGACTTTGTTGGCGGCGACGATTTTATTGCCAATGCTGTTTTTTGAATTAAATTTATTGCTTTTATTTATAATGGTTGCTTTTTCTATTATTGTTTATATCATACTAAATTATTTTTACAATAAAGATTTTGTAATTATACTGTGGCAATTCACGCGTTTTAAGAACCAGTAATGCGCATTTTAATCTTACTCGTACAATACTACCCCGTTCGCAACCCCAACGTGTATCGCTGGTCGGCAATTGCGGAGCATTGGGTGCAGCAGGGGCACACCATACACGTGCTATGCACCCGTCGGAGGGGCGAGCCGGACGAATCTGTGCGCAATGGCATTATGATCCATCGGGCGGGTTATGCTACTTTGCTGGACTGGGCGTATCATGTTTTAAAAATACAAAAACGGCGTGGCGAAGTGCAGTTAGATGCTGTTGAAAAAACGGGCTTTTTCCGAAGATTTTTGGAAAAAATAGTGGATGTGACCTGGCGCAATTTTTATTGGCCCGACGGCAGTTGCCTGTGGTACCTGCCGGGTAAGCAACGCGCTTTGCAATTGCAACAAGCCTATCATTTTGACGCGACCGTCAGTGTATCGTTGCCCTTCACAGCAAATCTGATTGCGCAGGCAGTCAAAAAAAAATATCCGGCGGTGCGCTGGCTGATGGATATAGAAGACCCCTTTGCGATTTCGGAAGAATTTTGGGTGAATAATTTTAAATTATACAGCAGAAGCAATTTTCGGGCGGAGCGGGAAGCCCTGCAATTGGCAGATGCGGTAAGTGTAACGGTGGCGGCGGCACAGCGATTATATGAACAGGCGTTTCCGAAGTTGAATCTGCAACAAAAAATGCGGGTGGTGCCGCCAGTGATAAACCCGCACCAAACTTTACAAAAAATTGATTTTAAAGACTTTATAAAACAAAAGATTCATCTGGCGTACTTTGGCACGTTTTACGAAACGGTACGAATGCCGACTGCTTTTTTAGAAATTGTGGCAGCCTTGTTTCGACAATTTCCTGAACAACAATGGCAATTAGATATTCATTTTTTCGGCGAAATCCCGCAGAAAGCCTGGGCGGTGTTTGAAAAATATGCTTTTTTAAAACCCAATTTACATTTTTACGGCTTGGTCACGCGCGAAAGGGTTGCCGCCGCCATGCAGGAAACCGATTTTTTACTAAATATTGGCAATACTACAAATTATCATTTACCCAGTAAAAGCGCAGAGTATTTACAAAGCGGTAAACCAATTATTAATATTTGTCAGAATACGGAAGATACTTTTGCAGATTTTATGCAGAATTATTCCCTGATTTGTAATTTGTATGCTTCCAATGATCTGACTTGTAATGTTGTTGAATTAAATCAATTTTTAAAGACCCATCTCGGAAAGCAGGTTTCTAAGGAAAAAATCGCGCAACTCGTGCAGCCGTACACGCTGGAGACGGTGGCAGATAAATATTACCACCTGTTGTGTTGAAACAGCCGTAGAATCCCACTTATCCCCTTCATCCGCTGGAAAAGCTCATCAGCGTTGGCGGCGCGGCGACTAAAGCTCGCCGATACACGCCTCGAACCGTTCCCGAATCAAATTCGTACCCGCCTTCACCTGTTTTTGCAACAATTGTTGATGCAAATTTTCATACAAATTCGGGTTTTCCAGCAGTTGTACAATGCCTGCCCGAATACTGTGTACCGTCGGCTCCACCCAAACTGCCTCTTTTTCAGCGAGTTGCTCCGGCAGCCCGCCCACTTTCGTCACCACCATCGGGATAGCCGCCGGGATGCCCAGTGCCACCACGCCCGACTGCGAGGCTTCCCGATAGGGCAATATCAATACATCATGTTCTTGTAATAATGGTGTAATTTCCGACTCATTCAGCCAGCGTTCTATTTTTTGAATGGGAAAAGCCGTTTCAGGCAACACCGTTTCCTGCATGGGCAACCCGGCGAGGGTGAGGTGTTGAATTTTCTCTGCCGAAAAATCTTTTACCGCTTCCAACAACAAATCAACGCCTTTGTATCGGGCCATTCTACCCAGAAAAAGCAGCCGCAATGGCAGTTTGAAAACCCGCCTTGGCACGGTTGTTTGCGGAAGCAAAACCGGATGCGGAATGACGGTGGTTTTACCTTGTAATGAAACGGGAAGTTGTTTTTTTACAAATTCACTCAGCACAATCAGCCGATTTGCCCGGCGCATTGCCCGATTTTGAAACCAGCCCTGCCCCCACTGCCACTCGCCAGGGTGAAACACGGCATCGTGGATGGTTAGGATTGTTTTGGCTCCCAGCCATTTTGCCAACAACAAAATCACCGGATTCCAATGGTGAAAAACCGGAAAATAAAATATTTGATACCCTTGTTGAAAATCCCAACGAATTTGCCAAAGAAAATTCGGTAGCGTCCGGAGTGTTCGCCAGATGAATTCCCATTTATTTTTAAAAGTAGGAATCAAATAGCTTCCATCGGGCAAGGGTTCTTCCGATTCGCGGGAAGCGTAGATTTTTATTTCGCCTGTAGGCAATAATTTTACCATTTCGTTGGCGTACGCCAGGCAGCCCCGCCGCGCCAGCATAAAAACAAGTATCTTACGGCGTGCTGCCTGCTGCTCACTGCTCACTGCCAACTAATTAATCGTTGCTTTGGTGCTACTCACCTGATTAGACGACAGTGCCGTGGGTAGCGGTTTTTTGTACAAGTTGTCCACCTGCAAATTCGATTTTTCCTCCGGCTCCTGTACATATTGGTCCATTGCCTCATACACCACCCCCAGAATCCGGGAGCGAATACCCAATTTGTTGATGCGAAAGTTGAGTGTGGACGGGTAAGTGCGATTCGCCAGAAACACATACACCACCTTGTTTACCGGATCTGCCCAGGTGCACACGCCCGTGAAGCCGATGTGCCCGTAGGTGCGCCCCGAAGCGTTTTTCGGCATCCCGATTTTCATATTCGGATTGGCTTTGAACAGATCAAAACCCAGCCCTGTGCGGTAACTGTTGGCTTCGCGGCGGGTGAAGGTTTGTACGGTGAGGGAATCCAGCAGGCGTTGGTCGCCATACGCTCCTTCATTCACCAGCATTTGCATAATAGCTGCCAAACCCGTCGCATCCGAGAACAAGCCCGCGTGCCCGCTCACACCGCCCATCATGGCTGCACCCATATCGTGTACATAGCCGCGCACGCGCTGGTTGCGAAAGCTGTGGTCTTCCTCGGTAGGCGGCATTTTTTCCAGCGGAAATTCCTGCCAGGGTCGGAAGAGCGTTTGGCGCAAGCCCAGGGGTTCGTAGTACATTTCTGCCACATATTCATCAATCGGCTTGCCCGACACCTTCCAAATTACCCGACTGAGCAGGTAAAAACCCAGATCACTGTACCGATAGTTGTTGTTGCGGCGCAGGTTGGAATTGCGAATCTGCGCCCACATGGAGTTGACAAAATCTTCGCGCATGAATAATTTTTCCGTCACCGGCACGCTGAACGTGGCGGTTTTGGTGGGGCGGTAATATTTGGGCGAGGGGCGCACGGCACGGCGGCGCGATTTGACCACGGTTTGTTTGTAAAACGGAATCCAACCCAGCAAACCCGCGCGGTGGGTCATCACCTGGCGGATGGTGAGCGGGGCTTTGTTGCTGCCGCGCAGTTCGGGCAGGTAAAAACCCAGGGTCTGGTCAATGTCAATTTTGCCCTCGTCGTACAATTTCATGATGGCGATGGTGGTCGCCGCAATTTTCGTTACCGAAGCCAGGTCGTACAAATCGGTCGTTTTCACCGGGGTGTTGCCCGTGTAGGTGTGGCTGCCAAAGGCTTTTTCATACACCACCTGCCCGTCTTTTGCTACCAGCACCACCATGCCCGGTGCGGCTTTTGCCAGAATGGCTTGCCTGGCAATGGTGTCAATTTTGGCGAGGGTTTCGGAGTTTAAACCTACGTTTTCCGGCAGATTGTAGCCCAGTCGGGAAGGTTTTTCTACCACAACCCCCTGATTATAAACGGCTTTCGCCGAAGCAGTGACCGGCAGTTTGCCCTTCACGGGAATGCCGCCAAACAGGGCTTGCGCCGCTACATCCTGCGCCAGCGGGTCTTCTTCGTAGGCTTGTAACACCCAGTTTACATTATCAAAATACTGCAAAATATAAGGCGTGCCAAAATTGACCACGACCACTTTGGTCTGCTTGCGCAAATTTTCGATGAAATCTTTGGTACTCTGGCTGACACCAAAACTCTTGCCCGCCGAGCCGTTCAGGTCGTGCAGGCTCACAATGACGATGTCTTTTGTTTTTAACTGACCCAACAAATTCGCCGGAATTTCTTTCGGACTTTGAAGATGGGTGATTTTCGCATATTTATCCAATCGTTCCTGAAAAGGGGTTTTCGCTGTTGCACCGATGCTCAGGGAGGCGATGTTCAATTTGGCTATTTTTTTAAAAGGCAGCAAATTATCGGGATTGCGCACCAGCGTCATCGCGTTTTCGTACAAATTTCGTTTCAGCAAAGTGGCTGTTTTGGAATTGACTTCGCGGCGCACGCTGTCCACCGGCAGAGGCGTAAATCTGGTCAAACCCAGATTGTACTTGGCTGCCAGCACCTTTTTCACACTTTCTTCCACTCGCACTTTGGAGAGACGACCGTCGGCGATGTATTTTTTAATTTCGCGCATTGCCGCTTCCACACTTTCGGGAAGACACAGGATGTCCACGCCCGCTGCCAGTGCTTCGGCTTCCACCTGCCCGTTGCCAAAGTGCTTGGTCACGCCTTTCATTTCCAGCGCATCGGTAAAAATCAAGCCTGTAAATCCGATTTTTTCTTTTAACAACCCGGTAATCGTGTTGCGCGACAGCGAAGTGGGGCGATTTGCCCTGGAGTCGAGCGCGGGCACTTGCAGGTGCGCAATCATCATCGAACCCACGCCGTTGGCGACCATACTTTTAAACGGAAACAATTCAATACTGTCCAAACGCGCCAGATCGTGGTTGATCACCGGCAAATCAAGGTGCGAATCCACGTCGGTGTCACCATGACCGGGAAAATGTTTGGCGCAAGCCATCACGCCGTTGTCCTGCATTCCTTTCATGTATTGCAAGGACTTTTCGGTCACATTCTGCCGGTCTTCCCCGAAAGAGCGGGTATGAATCACCGGATTTTTGGCGTTGTTATTCACATCCACCGTCGGGGCAAAATTGACGTGTACGCCTACGGCTCGCATTTGGCGTGCCACTTCCACGCCCATTTTATAAATCAGTTGATTATCCTGGATCGCGCCCAGCGTGAGTTGTCGCGGAAAACTCAGGGTACTTTCTTTCATGCGCATTCCCAAGCCCCACTCTCCGTCAATGGCAACGATCAGCGGAATGTTACTCAATGCCTGGTAGCGATTCACGAGTTCTGCCTGCTTTTCGGGTGTACCCTGAAAAAAGCACAGGCTGCCCACCTGGTAGGTTTTGATGAGGCGTTCTACGTTGGCAATGTGGTCGTCGCCGAGGTTGGAGTGGGCGCGAATCATGAAGAGCTGCCCCAGGCGTTGGTCTTCGCTCAGGGTTTGATACACGGAGTCCGCCCAGCGTTCCGCCTCGGTGAGCGGACCGCGCGGCTTCTCCTGCGGGATGCACTCCTGCGTGCCGAAAATGAAGACCAGCGCGAGCAGGGCAAACAGCAGCGTTCTGCTCCAGGTGTTCAACGAGGATCGGGTCGTCTTGCGCATGATTGTTTTTTTGAGACTTTAGATGTTAGACATTAGAATTTAGATCAGATTCACAAGATTTTTTCCAATTGATGTCGAAAGGTTGAAACCGTACACAAATTGCGATCTATCGTCTAAAGTCTATCGTCTAAAATCTACCTTTTTAATCGAATATTGGTATCCATTGACTGTGCTTTATCAATGTACTCCTTGCCTTTTTCCGGGTTGCCAGCGTTGTGATACGCGCTGCCGAGGTCGTACCAGGCACCGGCGTTGTCGGGTTGCAACTGCGTGCCTTTGGTAAAAAACTCAATGGCTTCCTGCGTTCTGCCGCTGATGCCGTAGGCTACGCCAAGTAATCGGACGGTTTCATAATCATCCGGTTTTATTTGATACGCCTGGCGTAAATACGTCAGGGCTTTGAGCAGGTCTTTGCGCTGCTCGCCGTGGTAGCGCCCGGCTTGCTGGTACGTGATTGCCAGGTTGTTAAAAGCGTCCTGGTAATTGGGATCCAACGCCAGTGCTTTTTGATAATATTCAATAGCCGGATCGTACTGCTGCAGGTAATTGTAACAGTTGCCCAATAGTAAATATGCGTTTTTGTAAGTTGGATGGATTTTAACAGCCTCTCTCAAATGCCCGGCGGCTTCCTGGAGCATTGCCACGCGGCGCTGCTCGTCTTTTTCGTTCACCGATTGGGTCACCAACTCCCCGCCCACGGCGTTGCGCAATTTGGCACTGTTGGGCGAAGTGCGGATGTCGGTTGTAAAAAGGGTATAATTATTCCGCCAGGCTGGGTTTCGGGTTATTGTTTTGACGCTAAAAAGTACAGAAAGTAACAATAATACGCCAAAAATCGGATACCATTGTTTTTCGTTGGTTAATTTTTTACTAAAAAACAATCGTTGTAATAAAATGGCGACCACCACGCAAAATCCAACACTCGGTAGAAACAAGAGCCGTTCTGCCAGGTTCGTACCCACCGGAAAAACAATGTTGGAGACAATGGAAAGGCAGATTAAAAAAAATAAAATGCCGTAACTCATCGGGTCTTTTTTGCGAAAACCAACCATGGCGTACCCAATCATCGCCAAATACAACGCTAAACTCGCCCATACCTGCCAGTCACCAAAATTCATAATGTCAACCTGACGCGGGTAGTAATCATGCGTGAGTGGATGCGGAAAGACGAGCAACTGCACATATTTGCCCAGCGTGAACAGCACCGTGGCGGCGCGTTCGGTGGCACTGAATGGCACGTACTGGTTGCCTTGTAATTTCAAAAACGGATTGTTCATCAACTCCACGGGCGGCTCGCCGCTGCCCAAGCCGATGACCGAAGTGCGAAGCGCGATGAAAACTATAGCTGCAATTACAAAAGGAAGTGTTTGTAATAAAATTTGACGGAAGGTTGCTTTGGTAAAAAAATAGTAGGTCAACGGGGCAATCGCCAGGAAAGTAATCGCATTTTCTTTGGACAGGAGGGCGAGGAAAAATAAAATTCCAACTAAAATATTCAGGCGATTTTTTTGTTGTAAAAATCCTTTGATTGAAAAATGCAAGGCTGCCAGGCTGCCCAATGCCGCCACGATTTCGTCCCGCCCTTTGATATTCGCAACTGCCTCGGTATGAATAGGATGCGTGATGAACAACACACCCGCCGCAAATGCCACAAAATGCCCTTCCACCGGATTTTCTTTTCTTTTGAATAATTGCAACAACAGCCAATACAACACGAATCCGGTCAAACCATATAATAGAGCATTGATAAGATGCCCAATGAATGGATTGTCTCCAAACAATTGATATTCAATGGAAAACAGGATGAGTGTCAACGGACGATAGCGCCCGCCTGCCACCAGATTGGCTTTGCCTGCCTCTTTGAAAAACCCGTAAAAGGTGTCGTACTGCAAAATACCGGGAATGCCCGCCACGCCTTTGGTGGTGAACATATTATCGGTAATCACAATGGCATCGTCCTGGGTGTAGTCGTGTCCGAGCGTGTTGGCATACAGCAAGCAACCAAGTGCAAAAACGAGCCATGCCTGAAGCCGGGCATGGGTTGCCCATCTAAACCCTCCCGAAGGGAGGGCTTCCACTCGTGGTGCAGGAGCCGTTGATTTACTCATCGGCGTAGTGGATGCACGCTGGGCGATTCGCTTTTTTGGCTTCGGTTTTGCCATGTTTTTCTTCCATTCCGGTTTACGACGGTAAAATAAAGATTCTTTTCTAAACCAGGGTACACCGCCGTAATATTCCGTTGCCTGCAACCAACTCAGCGCAAAATGACCAGCTTGCCGATATTATTTTTAAAAAAGCGATCCGTGCTGGTGTCGTGCTTTTCATAATTTTTGCCGGTTTGGTCTTTCACAAGGACGCGGTAGAGATAGACCCCGTTTGCAAGGCGGTCGCCGTACTGGTCGGTGCCGTCCCAGGCGAGTTCGGTGCGGTGGGTGCCGATGCGCAGCGGACCCAGATCCAGTTCGGTCAATTCTCGCACGATTCTACCCGAAACGGTCATCACCTGAATAGTATAATCCTGCGGCGGCTCGGCTCCTGTGAGGGTATAAACGAACTGGGTGGAAGTGGTAAACGGATTGGGGTAATTAAAAACATTAGAAATTTTATTTTCTGTAATCACTTCAAATTGAACCTGATATTGAATCGTGCCGGCTTTGTTTGCGGAAGCATCTCGCCCGTTTACCAACAGCGTATATTCACCGTCTTCGGTAAATTCCGGGTTGAAATAAAGCGTGGCTTTGCTGCCTTTGGCATCGGGTTTGCCGGGTTCAAAACGCATCTGGTCGGAAGGAATGCGGCGGGCACTGTCGCGGGAGAACTGGTTCGGGTATTGTAAAAAAACCTCCATTGTGGCGGTGTCAAGGAGTGGCAGGTTCGGGTTTTCGTCGCGCAGGGCAATGACAATCTGCGGTTTAGCCGATACAAGGTCGCCATTCAAAATGCGAATCCCGTCAAACGTCACGTCCACGAGCGGATTGCGGCGGTCGCCCTGCACGAAGAAATTCAGCGCGCCAATGTTGTTAAAATGGTACAATTCCGGCTGGTCGGGTTGAGTTTCGGTTGGGTTGATTTCGATCAATAATTGCTGTTTGCCGCTGCGCCCCTTGGTCGGAATTTTTAACCGGGCGATCAAGGTATCCTGTTTTAACAAAGGTTTTAAACGCGTGGAATCCAACCTGACCTGATTACTTTCGCTGATGACCGAGTAATGCACCAGCAGACTATCCATATCATACTGACTCAGGTTGTTGATCGCAATTTCTACTTGCAAAGAATCGCCTTCCTGCAAGGTATCTTTTGACATTTCAAAAACCAGTGCCGGATTGAGTGCCGCCTCCGGGACGCCCTCGTACAGCACCTGCCAGTAGCGCAGTTGCGCGGGCGAGCGCCGCACAGAATCCTGGGCGTTAAAAGTCAATTCCAAACTCGGAAATTGCGCGGCGTTGATCCATTCCAGGGTGGTATCGGTTGCATTAAAATTTTGTAACAATAGTTCTCTGCTGTCATCCGCGCGAATGCCGTACACCCCCACTGAAAATTGATCGGAAGGATCGGTGCCAACCTGCTGTTGCAACCGCGTCCACTTTCGGGCAGGACCGATTTTTTGAGAAGCCATACTGCCCTGTTTTCCAAAACCGGGGATGTTAAAATTCTGGCTGATGGTATCGCGCAGCGAATCGGCGAGTATTTCGTAGATTGGGGTTTGACCACCTTTGCGGTAAAAAAGGACGTAAGGGCGGGCAATGGCGGCAGTATCACGCAGTTGACTGATTTTTGTAGCACCCTGTTTTTCCAACACGTCAAAAAGGCTGAGCGGACGGTCGGTGAGCCAGGTTTTGGGCGCATAATCTCTATCAAAATGTTGCACCGTGTGGAGCAGCACGTAATGCCCGTCGGGGATGGTGTCATTCAAAAAGCGAATCAAGCGGCTGCGCCAGTCGGCAGTGCGGGTCGAAAACGGAAACGAAGCATAACCCGCTGCCCAGCCTTCGGTGATCACACTGCCAAATCTGCCCGGAAAGGGATTGCCC
>Ga0224722_1000822_pt1 | contig 17708 bp, 15 predicted proteins | sample Balambano_FR1_Me_FD_161646 | JGI IMG/M metagenome (GOLD analysis project Ga0224722, IMG submission 161646) | Freshwater sediment microbial communities from Lake Towuti, South Sulawesi, Indonesia - Balambano_FR1_MetaG | ecosystem: Environmental > Aquatic > Freshwater > Lake > Sediment | place... | reverse complement strand
TCGCAATGCCTTCGCCTTTGGCTGCGCCGCGCCAGTTGTTCAAATTATAAAAATAATCAGACTGATTGGTTAAAAACTGGCAGTCATTGGCTTGTGAAATCGCAGCGATGCCACCCCGAAAACCTTTACCGCTTACGTCAATCGGTGCGTTTAGGGTCAGCGTTTCGGTAACTTCCAGCGCCAGTATACCGCCGGTTTTGCCGTCCCAGTTGGCACAGCTTACTGTATCTGCCACAATAGCAGTGGGGTAGGAGGGCAGCGATACAAGTTGTACCAGTCCGTCAATATTATAATTGTTCAACAAGCGATTGCTCAATATGATTTGATTGCCGTTTACGGTACTGACAAGGGCGCGTTCGTATCTGCCGGTGCTGCGTAAGTCGTTGATTGTGCCAAAGTTAGCATTGTTAGAAATGTTGATCAGGGCTCCTTTCATTTGGATTACAATGACGTGTTGCCCCGGTGCAAAGCCACCCGCCCGCTCCAGGGTGAGGGTGCCGGTGCAGGTGTCAATAGCAGTAATAGCCGCGTAATTGTTGAGGATGCCGGAGAGGGCGGTTTGGGTGAAGCCCCGGAGTGCGAAAGTTGCTACCAGGCAGAGCGTTAAGGTCGTCCGCATAATTGTTATGTTTTGGGAATTATGAATTTGTTGTGTTATGGTGTGCCACGTCTGGCATCCAGCACCCAGCGTCTTTAAAAACTAGAACGCTGCGTAAACCGTCGAAATTATTTTTGCAAAACCGGGAAAAACTTTTACCTTTGCAATCCGTTAAAAACCTGCCGTCCCCGTGCGGGAGTAAGCAGGTATGGTTTCACCAAATTGAATTTTAACTTATTCTATGGCTGTAAAAATCAGATTGCAACGCAAAGGTCGGAAGAAAAAACCATTTTATCACATCGTTGTGGCGGATGCGCGTTCGCCACGCGACGGACGATTCATCGAAAAGATTGGAACTTACAATCCACTCACCAAGCCGGCGACGATTGAAATTGATCGCGACCGGGCGTTTGAATGGGTAATGCAGGGTGCTCAACCCACGGATACCGTGCGGGCGATTCTGCGGTTTAAAGGCGTGTATTACCGCAAACACCTCACCCGGGGCGTGCTGAAAGGTGCTATTTCCGAGGATGAAGCGGCGAAAAAATACGCCGATTGGGTAGATGCCAAAGAGGAAAAAATTGCTGCCCGCGTGGCGAAAACTGCCGAAGAACTGGCAAAATTCCAGGCGCAAGTGGCTGGTGCCGATATTGTGGTGACTCCGCGTACCGCCTCTATAGCAGAGCCGGAGCCGATAGAAGCCGAAGCAACAGCGGATGCGCCGGAAGAATCGGATGATACTGCGTTGGTAGAAGAAGCAACTGCCGAGGCAGCCGCACCCGCAGAAGTGGCAGCAGCGGAAGAGAATGTTTGAAGCATTCAAAGTTTGATGACTTGATGGCTTGTCGAAAGGGTTTTTTTAAACCCTGAACTTTTAACTTTTAAACTTCATTGGGGTTAAACTTAAAATTTTTAAGATATTTGTAAACCTGATATTGCCAAAAAGTGCATTATCAGGTTTATGTTTAAAAAAGCCAGCCTTATGTACGAATTAGAGCAGCAATATATAGATCAGTTGGAAGATTTAGCCGCCGAAATCCAGGAATCGGAGGAACTGCAACAATACCTGGAAACCGAAGAAGAAGAGGATTTTAACCGACTCAAGGAGCTGTTTGAACCCAAAATCGCCGCCCTGCACGAAGAAGTAGCCCTGCACAACCCCCTGCAACTGGTGTCGTTTGAGCTGGTGCTGCTCGACGAGGCGTTTGAAGGGCTGTTTTTGCCCAAAATTTTGGGGTACGCGGTGCTGCGCGGGGAGATTGACAGCAGCTATCATTACGTGCGTCCGCAGGAGCATTTTAAAGAAATTTTGCTGACGATTTGCAACTCGGCGAATTTTGAAATTTTGAAAAAACGCATCGGGCAGTCTATTCAGGTGGGCTTTGCGCTGAGCAGTGATATTTGGACGACCAACCTCATCAACAGTATTACCAACAAACGGATTCGATACTTTTTGCAATCGCAAAAGCTGGAAAAATACCGCCGTGACAACGAACGGATCATTCTATTTGAACGCTATAAAAAGCAATTTAAAAACGACAACTACCAGTCGGCAGAGTTTCCGCAAACCCCCGCTGAACTTGCCATCCAGTTTTCACCGCTCAAGCATTTCATCATCCATCGCATTAATCTGGGTGCCGACAATGCCAGCATCATCGAACATATCAAAGAACTCATTGCGAACCCCAATTTTAAAGGCAGCCAAGAGCATTTGCAACTGATGAGCCTGTATGCCAATTTTTTTGATTTGAATCAGCAGGATCAGGCGCATCTGGCGGAGCATTTTAACGAAACGCGCCGTTCAATGCCCGATTTTGCCGAGCAATACCTGGAATTTTTACTGGAACTGCACCGCAGCGAGGAAATCAAGTGGACGGCGGAGGCAGACCGGCGGATTTCGGCACTGCTCGACCGCAATGTCAAAGATGAACTGGTCGCTTACTATGATCTGATGGATGTGATTCACGGGCAGGGTTATGTGAGCCAGGAGGCACAGGAAGCCGTCAAAGTTTTTTGTGATCAGCGCGAGGGCTTGTCTGTAGCCAACGAAAATGTGCGCCACACGGTGTACCAGTATTTTGCCAATTTTGTGAATAACCTGGGCGAAGATGCCTACCCGGATTATTTTGACATCGCCAAGTTGTTCCCGATTTACATGGGTATTTTTGCCAACCAGCGGTTTAATCAAAACCTGGAAAAAATTTCCATGAATTATTTGCAAAAACTGCTCAAACATTACACCGACAAACGCGGCAAAGATTACCAGGACATCAAAAAATTTGTAGCCACCAGCTTTGTGGATTTTGGTTTTCTGACCGAAAAAGAAGTGGTGGAACTATTTAAAACCAAGCGGAAGAAGAAAACGGTGGAAGCGTAAAGGTGACTTAGAGACCTAGAGATTGAGCGACTAAGTGAGACGTGCATTCAATGCGCTATACGCATTGGATTTTCCGATCATTTAATTTGCGTCCATTGTTCTCCAAGTCACTCGTCACTAGGTCACTTAGTCTCCAGGTCTCTCCGTCTCTAGGTCTCTAAGTCTCTCGTTATGTACAAAGAACTCTTCGACGGTTTTCGGGCGTACGGGCGGGCACTGCAATTGGTGGCGGAATTGCGGCTCTGGAAGTATCTGCTGGTGCCGGGATTGCTCTCGCTGTTGCTCGGCGCAGGCATGATCTGGCTTGCGATTGGGGTGGCAGATGACATCGGCGGGTGGCTGGCGGCGTGGTATCCATTGGAATGGGGGAGGAGTGTGGTGCAAACGGTTGCCAATGTGTTCGGCGGTTTGCTGGTATTAGCAGTTGGCTTGATTATTTTTAAAAATCTGATTCTCGCACTGGCTTCGCCGTTTATGAGTCCGTTGTCAGAACAAGTAGAACGGCATTTGACCGGTCAACCGGCAACATCTTTTACTTTGTCACAATTTTCCAGCGATCTGGTTCGGGGTATTCGCATTTCGGTACGGCTGCTTTTTCGCGAGTTGTTTTTTACGGTTTTACTGTTGTTACTCGGCTTGATTCCGGTGTTAAACTCAATGGCATTAGCCTCCATTATTTTGGTACAATCTTACTACGCAGGGGCGGGCAATATGGATTTTGCCCTGGAGCGGCACTTTGGGGTGCGGGAGAGCGTGCGGTTTGTGCGGCGGTACCGGCTGTTGGCGATCGGTAATGGCGCGGTTTACGTTTTGCTTTTGCTTACGGGTATCGGGTTTTTGGTGGCACTGCCGCTGGGTGTCGTGGCGGCTACAGTGGAGACGGTTAAACGCCTGCAAGCACAACCAAACCGGGTGGCTCCGCGTTTCAATCCGTAAAAACCACATCATGCGTATTGTAAATGTTTTGTTGTTTAATTTTCTAATTTTCACTACAGCTTGTAGCCAAAGTAGCCCCGACAAAGTCAGCGAAGTGCTCAAACAGGCTGCTGCCACTACTGCTGAAACGAAAGACTTGTCCAAATTTCAAAAAGAATACCTGGCTGCGGGCTGCTTCTGGTGTGTGGAGGGTGTATTTGAAAGCGTAAAAGGCGTAGAAGAGGTGATTTCGGGCTATTCAGGCGGTTACACAAAAAACCCAACTTACGAGCAGGTGGGCAATAAAACCACCGGGCACGCCGAAGCGGTGGAAATTTACTACGATTCTACCAAAATTGACTATCCGACCTTGTTGAAAGTGTATTTTAATTCAATGGACCCTACTCAAGTCAACGGGCAAGGACCCGACCACGGCACACCTTACCGCTCCGTCATTTTTTACCGCAATGCGCAGCAAAAACAAACTGCCGAACAGATGATTGCCGAACTCAATAAATCGGGCAAATACAGCAAGCCGATTGCCGTGGAGGTGAAAAAATTTGAAAAATTTTGGAACGCCGAAGATTACCACCAGAATTATATTTACCTCAATCCGCAAAATCCCTACGTGCAGCACGAGTCCATCCCGCGTATCCAGCGGTTTCAGCGGCAATTTCCGGAACTGATCAAGCCGGGTAGAAACTTGGCGCAGAAGTAATGGGTGAATCGTGATTTGTGGAAAAAGCGTTGACAAGGTGAGGTGGAGGAGGTTGAGAAGGTCGAGTTGCTCGTATTTCTTAATTTTCATTCTTTCTCCACTTTCTAAACCTGCTTAACTTTTCTTAAAACGGAAAGCACAAAATTAAATATCGGCATTGTGATCCTCGCCGCCGGCGCGTCCACGCGCATGGGGCAGCCCAAGCAATTGTTAGAATTTCAGGGCGAAAGTTTGCTTGAACGGATCGTAAAAACGGCATTGGCAACGGAGTGCCGTCCGGTGGTGGTCGTTTTGGGTGCGTTTTATGATGAAATTATTGCAAAATTAGGAAATTGGGAAATTGGAAAATCAACAATTGTACGAAATGAAAACTGGCAGCAGGGCATGAGCAGCTCGGTGAAAGAGGGTTTGGAGGCGCTACTTGCCATTCAACCAAATCTGGAAGCTGTTTTGCTTTTGCTTGCCGACCAGCCCTTTGTGACGACAACATATCTTTTAAAATTACTGCCGACTGCCAACCGTCAACTGCCAACTATCGTAGCCTCATTTTATCAGAATCGTCTCGGCGTACCGGCTTTGTTTCCCCAAAAATATTTTGCCGAACTGTTGCAACTCAGCGGCGACGAGGGCGCGCGGAAATTGTTGCAATTATACAAAACCGAAGTACACGCCATTCCTTTCCCCGAAGGGGCTTTGGATGTGGACACGCCGGAGGAGTATGAATTTTTGATCACGCAGTTTGAATGATTTTCTGGTTGAAACGTTCCTATCTTTGCTATTTCAAATCATGATTCACCAATCACCAATCACGTTATGATTCACCGCGAAGGTTTTACCATCATTGCAATTGCGCTGGGCATTTTCAGTTTTTTGTTTGCCATTGCCAACCGGCTGCTGGAAGAACCCTGGAACTGGCTGGTTTTTAGTGTTTTGTTAATTTTTTTGATATTGATCGTACAATTTTTTCGCAATCCGAAACGACTTATTTTACAATCTGATAATAGTTTAATCTATGCCCCAGCCGACGGCAAAGTCGTGGTCATCGAAGATGCGGAAGAGCCAGAATATTTTAAAGATAAAAGAAAAATGATTTCCATTTTCATGTCGCCGATCAATGTACACGCCAATCGCAATCCGGTGAGCGGCACAGTGACATACAAACAATATCATCCCGGCAAATATTTAGTTGCCTGGCATCCAAAGTCTTCCACCGAAAACGAACGAGCGACAGTCGTGATTGACAACGGTAGCACGGAAATCCTGGTGCGACAAATTGCCGGTGCGATGGCAAGACGCATTGTAAATTATTTGCAGGTAGGGCAGCAGGTTACACAGGGCGGTGAAATGGGTTTTATCAAATTCGGCTCCCGCGTGGATGTGTTTTTGCCTTTAAATGCAAAAGTAGAAGTCAAAATCGGGCAAGCCGTGCGCGGCAACGTGGATGTACTTGCAACTTTAATGTAAACAAAAAGTTTTATAAATTTGTGGTTTGTACCGGCGAGCTTCAGTCGCCGTAGTAATGAGTGGGCGGCGGCTGAAGCCCGCCAATACATTTTCTTCCAATGGCAATGCGCGATGACTTTCCCGAGGCAGGTTCGGATTATATGGGCGGCGAGTGCGACGGCTACGAGTACCGCACCACGTTTGCCGGTACGAGTTTGGAACACAGTTTCCAGATGATTCGGGCATTTTTGCAGGAGGAAGGCTATGCCGATGTGCCACTGCCCAACAATGCCGAGGAACTTTTGTTGTTTCAACTGCCCACGCGAAACAGACAAATCTTACTATTTGAAGACAACGGCTACGTCCACAATCCGGTCAAAATTTTATTTCCAGCCGACCGCCGCAAGCGCACCACCTTGATTTTGTGTTTGTATAATGAAAAAGAACGCGGGCATTTGTTGAAATTTCATCGCGTACTGGAAAGACGAGAAGATGGGGGCATAGGAGGATGGGAGGATAGGAAAACGGAGGAGCAAAGAGACCGAGCGACTAATACCATTTTAAAAAAGTAAAGACGTATAAAAGGTCGAATAATCCTTTGTCATTCAATGCTTTTGGACTCGCGACTTATGACTTGTGACTTTTAAACTGGTATAAGTGATGAGAGAACTTTCAAACTAAAAACTTCCAAACCTCCAAACTTTTTAAAAAGCACACTTGCCAACACCCACAAAAATCGCTACCCACACCAAGCCTTTGAGGAGGAAAAACAGAAAACCGGCAACGCCGACGCGCTTAAGCCATAACTTGAATCTGGAAGACATAACGGTTTAGATTTACGAAGGACGATTTCTGATTGATTTGCCAAATTTCAAAAATTTGGTAAATCTGCGGTTTAGTTTAGTATTCTAAAAACTACAACAATTGTCCAATTGTTTTCACATCAAATCATTCGGATTCAAATAGCCTGCCTCCTGCAACGCTGTGGAGGCTTCCTTCGGTTGTTGCGTACCGACCAGTAATTTAGAACCATCCTTAAAAACCAATTGAATGCCTTGGTTACCGGTAATATTATATGCCTTGCCATTCCTAAATGAGTACCGATAGCCCCAGCCGCCGTACTCGCCGACGGGATTGTACGTGCGCACGTAGGCTTGCGCGATGGTATCCCAACCATGCTGTTTAAACTTCCAATTAAGCGGCGAGAAGCGGACGCAAACGCCGTCCTGCCGAATATGCGTTTCAAGTTGCATGAAAAAGCCCACGCGCTGCCGCTCTTGAAAGAAAATTTCGTCCTGCATTTCGTAAGAGTATTTACAAAACTAACTTTTTTTACTCAAAAATGTAGATTGAATTTTTATCAAACGGTTGCAACTTTTGCATTAACTAAAAATTAAATTTCCCAGTTCCATGACTTGCCATCTACTTGTTATGTAAACAAATCTTTAAATCGCCCAACTCCCGTAAACAAAGGCTTCCAGAATCAGTTACGCTGCTATTCAAATAAACACTTTAAAATTTTACAAAATGAACATCGTAGAAACCGCAGTGAGCAATGGCTCTTTCAACACTTTAGTGGCAGCCGTAAAAGCAGCTGACCTCGTAGAAACCCTGAGCGGCGAGGGTCCTTTCACCGTTTTCGCGCCGGTGGACGACGCTTTCTCGGCACTGCCTGCCGGTACAGTTGACTCTTTGGTACAACCGGAAAACAAAGAGCAACTCACGAGCATCCTGACCTACCACGTGGTAGCGGGCAAAGTAATGTCCTCAGACCTGAGCGACGGTATGACTGCTAAAACTGTAAATGGTGGCGATATCACCATCAAAATCGAAGCCGGCAAAGTGATGGTGAACGACGCGGAGGTGGTAACTGCCGACGTAGAAACCAGCAACGGCGTGATTCACGTGATCAACAAAGTGATTATGCCTGCCTAGTTTTTTCCAGAGGCGACGCCTCCTCTTGGGGGTGTCACCTCTTCTCCAAAAGTTAACCGAAAATTAATATTAGAAATAGATTTAAATTAAAGTTTTTGAACAAAAATTCCCGAACTTGAGCGGGATATATTTTATTCAAACACCTTTAATAACTTGAACTAATGAACACAGAAGCAGAAAACGTTGTAATGGAAACAGAGGAGGGCACAACACCGGAAACGGCAGAACCAACTGAACCGCAGGTGCCTGAACCAACAGACGAAACAACCGAAGAGCCAACTGCAACGGACACGCCGGAAGCAGCAGAAGAGCCAGCGGTAGAAGCAGCGTAGTCGCACGCTACCGGTTTTTTTTAAAAGCGAGGGGACATCTTGTACAAGGTGTCGCCTCATTTTGATGCTGTCCTTCTACCCTCTACCCACATCCCTCTACAAAAATTCTACTTCTACATTTGAAAAAAAGCCTATTTTCGGCTGTCTGAATTCTAACAAACCAATCATTCTTTTGCAAATGAATACACGTTTCTCGATTTTTACAATAGCGCTGCTGTTGTCGGTTTTGATGTTTCAAAGTTGCAACACCCGCAGCGGCACACCGCGCATTCTGGTATTCACCAAAACGGCGGGCTTCGTGCACGAGTCCATCGGTCCGGGCAAGCTGGCAATTATGAAGCTGGGGCAGGAAAACAAATTTTTGGTGGACACGACCTCCAATGCTGATTATTTCACCGAAGATAGTCTGAAAAATTACGCGGCGGTGGTGTTCCTGAGTACAACGGGAAATGTGCTAAACCAGTATCAAGAAGCGGAGTTTGAACGCTACATCCAGGCGGGCGGCGGCTTTGCAGGCATCCACGCGGCGACCGACACCGAGTACGACTGGGGCTGGTACGGGCGCATGGTGGGCGGTTATTTTCAAAGTCACCCGCCAGGCGTGCATGAGGCAAATTTGAATGTCATTGATGCCAATCATGGCTCCACCAAACATTTGAAAAACCCCTGGAAGCGCACGGATGAGTGGTACAATTTTAAAAAATTGAATCCAGAGGTGAATGTGTTGCTGAAAATTGACGAAACCAGCTACAAAGGTGGCGAAAACGGCGACAACCACCCGATGAGCTGGTACCACGCGTACGACGGCGGCAGAGCCTGGTACACGGCACTGGGGCATACCAACGAATCGTACAGCGAGCCGGATTTTTTAAAACATATTTTGGGTGGCATCCAGTACGCTATTGGCAAAAATCGTAAACTCGATTACAGCAAAGTCAAAACCAAGCGCGTGCCGGAAGAGGAGCGGTTTACAAAGACGGCACTGATTCAAGGTACACTTTTTGAACCCACCGAAATGACCATTTTGCCCGATTTGGACATTCTCATTGCCCAACGGCGCGGCGAGATTTTGTATTATAAACAAGGCTCCGACACCACCAAGCAAGTCGGCTTTTTGAATGTGTATTGGAAAACGGTCAACACACCCAACGTAAACGCCGAGGAAGGCTTGATGGGCATTCAAAAAGACCCGGATTTTGAGAAAAATCGGTTTGTCTATGTGTTTTACAGTCCGGCGGACACCTCGGTGAACCGTTTGTCGCGCTTTAAATTTGAAAATGACACCCTTACTTCCGAAAAAATCATTTTACAATTTTACTCCCAACGCGAAATTTGTTGCCACACGGGCGGCTCCATTGCTTTCGGCAAAGACCGCATGATGTACCTTTCCACGGGCGATAACTCGACCCCGTTTGACGAACCCGGCAACCCTTACGCCAATCATGGTTTCGGACCTCTGGACGACCGCCCCGGCAAGGAGCAGTACGATGCCCGCCGCTCTTCGAGTAATACCAACGACCTGCGCGGCAAAATCCTGCGCTTCCGCGTGAATGAAGACGGCACTTATACCATTCCCGAAGGCAACCTCTTCCCGAAAGGCACCGACAAAACCCGCCCGGAAATTTATGTGATGGGCACCCGCAATCCCTACCGCATTTCAGTGGATCAAAAAACGGGCTTCCTCTACTGGGGCGAAGTGGGTCCTGATGCAAATGTGGATAGCGTCGGTACGCGTGGTTCTCGTGGTTATGACGAGTTGAATCAGGCACGCAAAGCGGGGTATTTTGGCTGGCCCCTTTTTGTTGGCAATAACTATCCCTATCACGAACACGATTACGCCACCGGCAAGAACGGCGCAGCGTTCGACCCCACTAAGCCCGTCAACACATCGCGCAATAATACCGGCTTGCAGGAATTGCCTGCTGTGAGTCCGGCATTTATTTGGTATCCCTACGCCGATTCGCCTGACTTCCCGGAGGTGGGCAGCGGCGGTCGCAATGCCATGGCGGGTCCGGCTTATTACACCGATATGTTCCCAGCCGAAACGCGACTGCCCGATTATTTCAACGGCAAGTTGTTTATTTACGACTGGATTCGCGGTTGGATCAAACTGGTGACGATGCGCGAGAACGGTGATTTTGATAAAATGGAACCCTTCATGCCGAATACCAAATTCAACGCGCTCATTGATTTTGAAGTGGGACCCGATGGTAAATTATATGGCTTGGAATATGGCAACGGCTGGTTTTCGCAAAACGCCGATGCCGGTTTGTTTAGAATTGATTACAACGCGGGCAATATTGCACCGAAGGTTGAAAATCTGACTGCAGATCGAATGTCGGGTACGCTGCCGTTGAAAGTAAAACTGACCGTTGAAGCCAAAGACCCGGAAAATGACAAATTGACCTACGTTTGGAATATCAACAACGAGCAGGACGTGACCACGACCGAGCCGTTTTTAGAACATACCTTTGACAAAGCCGGAGAGTACCTTGTGTCCGTTCAGGTGAACGACGGCAAAGACGGCGTGGCGAAGAGCCCCGTGCTGATGATTGCGGCGGGTAACGAAGCCCCAATTGTAGATATTCAAATCGCCGGTAACAAATCGTTTTATTTTCCGGGTCAAATGGTGCAGTACGCGGTAAAAGTCATGGACAAGGACGACCCGAACGTCTCGAAAAATCTGAAAGAGGTGATTGTCACAGCGGACTATGTGGAAGGCTACGACAAAGCAGCTGCCTCGCAAGGGCATCAGGTGCTGAACGAAGCCGCAATGGGTAAGAATCTCATGCTGTCGCTCGATTGTAAAGTCTGCCACAAAGAAGCAGAAAAATCGGTGGGACCTTCCTACCTCGCCATTGCGCAGCGTTACGAAAAAGACCCGAATGCCGTGCCTTACCTGATGAAAAAAATTATCAAAGGCGGCGGCGGCGTGTGGGGCGAAGTGGCGATGGCGGCGCACCCTGACCTGACGGAGCAAGACGCACGGCAAATCGTGTCGTGGATTCAGTCGCTTACCGCGAATGCGAAAAAAACCAAGTCGCTGCCCCTCGCCGGTAAACTGCCCGCCACGCTGGGCAAACCCGCCAAAGACAACGGCGCTTTGTATTTGAACGCCACTTATACCGACAAAGGCGGCAACGGCATCGGTCCGCTCACGGGCAACGGCACGGTCATCCTGCGCAGCAGCAAGCTCACCTTCGGCGGCATGGACAAGGGACAAATGCAGGGCTTTTCCACCATGAATTACAATGGCACCGACTTTCTAATCACGCCCTCCAACGGCGGCTGGGTACAACTCGACAGTGCCGACCTCACCGGTATCCGGCAGGCAATGGCAGCCATCGTGTGGATTGGCGAACCCGGCGCGAGCCACCTGTTTGAACTCCGCCTCGACAGCCCCGACGGCAAAAAGATCGGCGAAGCACCCTTCACGGCTGCTACCGCCGCTTCTCAAGCCATGCCCGGCGGCATGCAAGCTCGTATGCAACCCTTCTCCATCCCGATCCAAGCGGTGACGGATGGCAAATTGCATCGCTTGTACTTAGTCACCAAACCCAACGGCGGTAAGGCAGGCGGGCAGGTGGTGCTTACGTTTGTGCAATTGGCGCCGTGAGTTTTTTGGGATGCCGGATTAGAAGATGCCGGCATCGCCTACCGCAACCGCGTGTCGCTGTAGCGGTGGCGCAGCCTATGGCGACCGAAGGATGCCTGACTTTTTTTTAATGTTGACGTTTTGCTATTCAAATTGTTGTCAAGTACAGAAGGCTTAGGAAACTTTCAAGTTTTCTAAGCCTTTTTGTTAGCTTGCTTTTTTACACTTTTGCTTTTATCAACCACCATAATCATTTCATCCACTACGCTCCAGTCCTTATTTTTGTAATCTCATTGGCAGTCGTTGATTTGTTTGTACGCTTCAGGCGTATTCAATGTTTGGTGTCACGGTATTGAATAAATAATACCAATTTCAATAAATAATGACGTATCTATTTCTTTGCAATCGCTTGATTATCAGAATAGCTCACAGCTCACTGATCGCCTGATCACTTTTAAGATGGTATAAAATGCCTTACCGCTCGCCGGACGATCCCTTCCAATGACTGGTAGAACCCAACCAGTCATCGGTCGGGGTTTTTCTATTCCTCCAGATGCTTTTCTACACAATTTACAACACTTACCGGCGTATGGAAGAACGCTTCCGCTCATCGGTTGGCATCGTCCGATAACCGGAAGCGTTCTTCTGGTCATCGGAAGGCTCCTTCCAATAACCGGAAGGCATTACCCAAAGCCTGGAAGGGTTCTTCTGATTATTGGTAGAACCCAACTGATGATCGGCAACTACCTTCCAGGTAGAATTATACCATTTTAAAGAAATAATGACGTATTTACTTCTTTACAATAAATTGATTATCAGGATAGATCACCGGCTCACAGATAGCCGGATCACTTTTAAGCTAATATTATAAAGCAAGTCGTAGTGCAATAAGAAGTGTTGAGAGATACTGCTAAGTGTACGCTAAAGTGCAGTCAGCAATATTTTTTCAATCGTTTATCTTAAAATAAAAATGCTTACTTTTAAGGGTATCAACTATTAAATCCAGTCTTTTACCAAAGTGAAACTTACAAATACCATGCAAAGACGCAATTTTCTTCAACAATCCGCTGCCGTTGTGGGTGGGGCTACCATTCTACCTTCGTCGGTCGTTTTTGGAAAACCGTTTGCACCTGCCGATAAAATTCAAATTGCCCTCATTGGCTGCCGGGGCATGGGAATGTCCAACCTGAAAGGCATTTTGAAAAGTGGGATGGTGCAATGTGTAGCCCTGTGTGATGTAGATGAAAACATTTTGAACGAACGGGCAGCAGAATTGGAAAAACTCGAACACGGCGGCAAAGCTGATAAACTCACCGATTACCGCAAGGTGCTGGAGCGCAAGGATGTGGACGCGGTCATCATCGGTACGCCCGACCATTGGCACGCACTTCAAACCATCGAAGCCTGCATGGCAGGTAAGGATGTGTATGTAGAAAAACCCCTCGCCTGCACCGTCGAGGAATGCAACGCAATGGTCGCCGCTGCACAAAAATACAAACGCGCCGTGCAGGTAGGGCAGTGGCAGCGCAGTCAAAAACATTTTAAAGATGCCATCGAGTATGTCCGTTCCGGCAAGCTTGGCGATATTTTTGCAGCGAAAACATTCATGACGGGCAGACAAGCTAAACTGGACGTGGTGCCCGACAGCCCGGCTCCGGCAGGGGTTGATTACAATATGTGGCTCGGTCCGGCTCCAAAACGCCCGTTCAACAAAAATCGCTTTCACGGCAGTTTTCGCTGGTTTTGGGACTATGCCGGCGGCTTGATGACGGATTGGGGCGTGCATTTGTTGGATATTCCCATTTTTGCGTTAGGGGCAAAAACGCCCTACGCCGTCATAGCTTCGGGTGGCAAACGTGTTTACCCCGACGATGCGCGCCAAACACCCGATACGCTCTCTGCGGTGTTTGAGTTTGATAAATTTCAACTCACCTGGGAGCATTCGATGGCATATGGCAATCATTATGTGAATAAACATCATGGCATCACCTTTCACGGGCAAAATGGCTCGCTGCTGGTGAATCGTTCGGGTTGGGAAGTCATCCCGGAAGGAAAAGCCATTGAAGCCGTGCCGTTTGCGAAAAGTGGAGATGATGGAGTCGCGATTCATACCAAAAACTGGGCGGAGGTGATAAAATCGCGTAAACTGAGCGACCTGGCTTGCTCCATTGAAGCGGGTGCCAAAGTGGCTATTTTAAGCTGCCTCGGCAATGCTGCCTACCGCACGGGCGAGCGCCTTGCCTGGGATGCCGCCAAAAACCGCGCCGACGAGAAACAAGCCAACCGCCTGCTGGCAGCCAATTATCACAATGGGTGGAAACTGCCGACGGTGTAAGATTTGCCGAATTTTGTAAATCTGTTTTTATTGAAATTAGTAACCAAAGATTTACTAACCAAAGATTTACTAAATCTTTAAGATTTGGCAAATCTGTTTTTATTGTAATTACTAACCAAAGATTTACTAAATCTTTAAGATTTGGCAAATCTGTTATAGCATATGAAACCACTACTTTTTCTTTTGACAATTACTGCATGTAGCAATTTATTGCTTGCGCAAAACGGGCAATGGACTTCCCTGTTTGATGGCAAAACCCTCAAAGGTTGGGTACAAAAAGGGGGCAAAGCCGATTACAAAGTGGAAAACGGCGTGATCGTCGGCACCTCCGTTGCCAATACGCCCAACTCTTTCCTTTGTACCGAAAAAAATTACCAGGATTTTATTTTAGAACTGGAATTGGCGGTGGACGACGGGTTAAATTCCGGGGTACAAATTCGCAGCCAATCGAAGGAAAGTTTTGAAAACGGCAGGGTACACGGCTGGCAGATTGAAATAGACCCTTCGGCGCGCGCGTGGTCGGGCGGAGTTTATGACGAGGCGCGGCGCGGCTGGCTCTACATTCCCGCCATCAACCCGCAGGCGAAAACCGCGTTCAAAAGCAAAGCCCAATGGAACAAATACCGCATTGAAGCCATTGGCAATACCTGTCGGACATTTATCAATGGCGTTCCCATTGCATACTTGGTGGATACCCTGGTAGAATCCGGCTTCATCGCGCTGCAGGTCCATTCTATTAACAAACCGGAAGATGTGGGCAGAAAAGTGCGCTGGCGCAACATTCGCATTCAAACCGGTAACAACCTGAAAGCCAGCCCGCTCGACGATACGCCGGTACAAAACATGACCCTCAACACCCTCACCGAGCAGGAAAAAAAGCAGGGCTGGAAACTCCTCTTCAACGGTAAAGACCTCACGGGCTGGCACACGGCTTTTAAAAACACCGTGCCGACGGAAGGCTGGTCGGTGACGGACGGCATCCTGAAAATTCAAGGCTCGGATGGCTCCGAATCGCGCAGCTACGGCGACATTCTCACCGATGAAAAATTTAAAGCCTTTGAACTCACGTTTGATTTTAAACTCACGGAAGGTGCCAATTCCGGTATCAAATATTTTGTAAATGAAAGTTATGATGCCAAAGGCGGCTCCGCGATTGGTTTGGAATATCAATTGCTCGACGATGTGAAGCACCCCGACGCGAAGGAAGGCGTGGTGGGCAACCGCACCCTGGCGAGTTTGTACGACTTGATTCCGTCCACGAAAGTAGAACCGCGCTTCCAACGCAAAATCGGCGACTGGAACTACGGCAGAATCGTGGTGCGCCCTGACAACATTGTGCAGCACTGGCTCAATGGTTTTAAAGTCATCGAATACGAACGCGGCAGCAATATTTATAAGGCTTTAGTGGCCCGCAGCAAGTACGCGCAGTGGGGCGAGGGCTTCGGCATGGCGGCGGAAGGACCCATTTTGTTACAAGATCATGGTAATACCGTGTATTTTAAAAATGTGAAGGTAAGGAAGTTGTAAAGGTGTTACAGTACGATAGTATTGTGGTGCTATGGTATCCACAGTATTCATAATATCACTAAACTATCGCACCATCGCATCATAAAACTATCTCACCGTAAAACCAATACACCAATACACCATAATAACAAAATCATGAAACGCAGAACTTTCGTTAAAAATACAACCGTTGCTACTATGGGTGCTTTAGCTTTCAGTGCCGAATCTTACGGGCGCATCCTCGGTGCTAATGACCGCGTGCGCGTGGGCGTGGTGGGCTTTGCCGACCGATTCCGCCAGTCGCTGTTTCCGAGTTTTAAAGACCATTACAAAGAACTAAATTTTGATATTGTAGCCCTTTCCGACATCTGGAATCGCCGCCGCGACGAGGGCAAAGCCTTCCTTGAAAAAGAATTGGGGCACGCCGTCACGGTCTTTCCCAACAATGAGGCACTGTACGATTCTAAGTCGGTAGATGCCGTTTTTATTTCCACGGCTGATTTTCAGCACGCCCTGCACACCATTGAAGCCGTGAAAGCCGGTTGCGATGTTTATACTGAAAAGCCTTTTGCCGAGACAATGTCGGATGCCCGCGCCGCTCTGAAAGCAGTGAAGGAATCGGATAAAATCGTACAAATCGGTTCCCAACGCCGCAGTGGTGCGAATTATCACCAGGCTGCCGATTTTATTAAATCCGGTAAATTTGGCAACATTACGATGGTAGAAATGACCTGGAATGTAAACCAGCCCGGTCGCTGGCGCCGCCCCGAACTGGTGAAAAACCTCAAAGAATCGGATGTGGACTGGAAGCGTTTTTTGTTGAATCGCCCGTTTGAAAATTTCGATCCTCGCAAGTTTTTAGAATACCGCCTGTTTTGGCCTTACTCCTCCGGCATCCCCGGGCAGTGGATGTGCCACCAGATTGATACCGTGCATTGGTTTACGGGCTTGCCGCACCCGCGCAGCGTGGTAGCCAACGGCGGTATTTATATGTGGAAAGACGGCAGAAAAAATGCCGATACCCTCACCGTGGTGATGGATTACGGTCCGCTGAACGACCCGACTTCCGGCTTTCAGGTGGTGTACAGCTCGCGTTTTCACAATTCGGCGGGTGGCACCAAAGAAATTTATTACTCTAACGGCGGTGAGTTGAATCTGGATACCAACACCATTTCACCCAACGGCGGTTTGCAGGAAAAAGAGGCAGCAGCCATGCAACTCCCAGCCAACCTGCTGCCCAAAATGAGCATTGAAGGCGCGAAAGCCGAAGCGAGTGCCAACACGGGCGGCGACCCGCAAACCAATGCCCACGTGCGCAACTGGATGGAGTGTGTGCGCAGCCGCAAAACGCCTAATGCGCCGGTGGAAGCGGGCTACAACCACGCCATTGCCTGCATCATGACCAACGCCGCATATCGCACGGGCGAGAAAGTAACTTTTGATACCAAGAAACAAGAAGTGATGGCAGGTGGGAAGGTGTTTAAATATTAAATTCGTGTTATGGTGTTGTAGTGTTATGGTGTCAAAGAACTAAATACAGTGTAAAATAAGTTTAGTTATAGAAAAAATCCGCGTAAATCCGCGTTATCTGTGTCGTCCGCGTTCCAATTGTTGTGACACGGGATGCGACAAGTGCGGGTGTAAAACGACTTATAAAAAATTTAATTTACACGGTACTAAATAACCATAGCATCATAACACCATAGCACCGTCGCATTATCGCACCCTACTAACCACCAACTGCCCCACTTTTTTGCCCTGCGCATTGCCTGCCTCACAGTCGGAGCGGAAGTGGATGCCTGCGTACAAACGGCTCATCGAAGCCTCCTCTGCCGCTTGCCGGAAAGAGGTAAACGAACGCACGGGCAAGCCGTATTCTTTTTCTGTAGTATCGGTAAATTGTTGATCATCACCAAATAAATGAGTTAATACCTCCGCTGCGGCGGCTGAGATC
>Ga0224722_1000820_pt1 | contig 17738 bp, 18 predicted proteins | sample Balambano_FR1_Me_FD_161646 | JGI IMG/M metagenome (GOLD analysis project Ga0224722, IMG submission 161646) | Freshwater sediment microbial communities from Lake Towuti, South Sulawesi, Indonesia - Balambano_FR1_MetaG | ecosystem: Environmental > Aquatic > Freshwater > Lake > Sediment | place... | reverse complement strand
TAAACCAGCTTCAATGGTTGTAACGATTTCATCTAATGGCATACCAAGTGCTAAAGCCACCCCGAAAGAAACGATAATTAATGAAATAAATGTGTTTAATTTTAACCCCATGATCAAAATGAGTAAAGCGATAATTCCTACTCCGACGATAACTAATGGCATCGTAGTTTCCCCCTAAATAATTTATTTTTGTATTAAGCTTCTTTGATAATTGGCAATTTGTTTATATTCATTTTCTAGCACTCTTGATAAGTTAATGAAAATCGGCAATAGCTGTCTATATTCTTTTACCGCCACTTCATTTGGTGTGTGTTTGTAAGTGCTGCCAATCATTTCAGAAGCAATTTCAAATGAATCAATTTTTCCTGTTGCAAATAAGCCTAAAATACAGGCTCCTAAGCATGAACTTTCATAGCTTTCTGGAACGACTAATTCAGATTCGAAAATATCAGACATCATTTGACGCCATACATTTGATCTAGCAAAGCCACCTGTTGCTTGAATGCGAGTGACAGGACCCTCCATACATTCCATTAGAGCTAGAAAAACCGTGTATAAGTTGTAAATTACTCCCTCTAGAGCAGCACGAATCATATGCTCCTTTTTATGTGAGAGAGTTAAGCCAAAGAATGATCCGCGTACATCCGGATTCCAAAGTGGAGCCCGCTCACCAGCTAGGTAAGGGTGGAAAAGCAAACCATCAGCACCTGGTCTGACGCGTTCTGCGATCTTTGTTAATACCTCGTATGGATCAATTCCAAGTCTTTTCGCTGTTTCAATTTCTGAAGAAGCAAATTCATCTCGAATCCATCGAAGGATCATTCCACCATTGTTTACTGGCCCACCAATAACCCAGTGGTTCTCTGTTAACGCATAGCAGAAAATCCGACCCTTTTCATCTGTTTGAGGCTTATCAATGATCGTACGAATCGCTCCACTTGTACCTATCGTGACAGCGATTTCACCTTTGCGAATCGCGTTCACTCCTAAATTCGAAAGCACTCCATCACTAGCGCCAATTACAAAAGGAGTTTTTGGATCAATCCCCATTTGTTTGGCTAATTCTAAATCGCAGTTCGAAAAGGTTTGTGTAGTAGGGACTAATTCAGATAGCTGTTCTCTTGAAACTCCAGCAATCGTTAATGCTTCTTCGTCCCAATCTAAGGTTTGAAGATTCATCATTCCCATGGCAGATGCAAGGGAATAATCGACTACATACTGGTTAAAGAACTTTTTGAAAACATATTCTTTTATCCCGATGTATTTCTTTGCTTTTGAAGCAATTTCAGGGCGATCATTGGTGATCCAAGCCATTTTACTTAATGGTGACATCGGGTGAAGAGGTGTTCCCGTGCGTTTATACACCTCATGACCATTCAGTTCTGTTTTAATCTTATGTGTCCAAGCTTCACTGCGATTGTCAGCCCATGTGATACATGCCGTAAGAGGTTGGTCATCTGTATCGATAGCAATCACACTGTGCATCGCACTGCTGAATGAAACAAACGAGATGTTTTTTTGTGGGTTTTTCTTTGTGATGTTTGAAACGGCTTTCAAGACTGCTTGGAAAATTTCTTCCGGGTCTTGTTCAGCTGTTGAAATATTGGGTGTGTATAGAGGGTAACCAATATTCTCTGTTTGGATCACTTCGCCTTTCTCAGTAAAAAGAACGGCTTTCGTACTGGTTGTTCCTATGTCTACACCTAACATATAGCTAGTCATTTTCCTTCTCTACTCCTTTAGAAAGCATTTGCTGTGACATCCAGAGGTCATCTACTTTTCCTTGAACATCATCAAAATTTTGATGTAACGATCGAACCATGAGGGTTCTTTCTTTTGTTTGAATGGCTTCAATATATAATTCGTGATTTTTAATAATTCGGTCAAAGTCTTCGTATTTTTCCTGGAACCGTGCTCTCATCGATAAAAGAATGAGACTTTCCATGACGGGTCTTAGATTGTTCCAGATCATTAGCATGTACGAATGATTGATGGAACGAATAATCGTTTCATGGAATAGGAGATCCTGATAGGAGAACTCATCTGCATCTTGATACTTAATCGCGACTTTCATCATTTCAAGTATCTTACTAAGTTCCTTAACTAATTCAGTCACGTCCATTCTTACTAGACGTTCAAACACAAATGTTTCAATAAGTAGACGAACATCATATATTTCTTCAATTTCTTTTTCGGTTAACCCAATGACAACGGCACCCATTCGCTCTAGTCGAATGATGTTCTCTGATGCAAGTACTTTTAACGCTTCACGAACAGGTGAACGACTCACAGCAAAATCTGCAGCTAGTTTATTTTCAGAAATAATGGCACCGCTTTCAATCAGGCCAGAAATAATTCGCATCCTAAGCTCGCATGTCACACGATCGCCAGCGGAAGCCTTGGAGAGCCATTTTGATGGATATAAAAAATCAGTCATATCTGCACCTTCCTGTTAATCAAGTATACTTGTATACAAGTATTATAACTCTAGATTTTTAATTTTTGCAAGCGCTTTTACAAAAAAAGAATAACTGGAATTTTTTACAACTAGGTTGTTATACCTTGAGACAAGGAAAATAAACATCTTATTTTGAGGAGCAGGAGAATATGAGATTGCTAGGCAGCTAGGTGGTTGAAACTGAAGGAGGTGATTCGGACAGGAGCAATCGATAGAAGAAGAGCAGAGTCCGAATGGAGTGCTGACTCGGACAGGAGCAAGCAAACGAAGGAGAGCAGAGTCCGAATGAGGAGGTGATTCGGACAGGAGTAGGCGAGAAAAGGAGAGCAGAGTCCGAATGGAGTGCTGATTCGGACAGGAGCTGGCAAACGAAGGAGAGCAGAGTCCGAATGGAGTGCTGATTCGGACAGGAGCAGGCGAGAAAAGGAGAGCAGAGTCCGAATCAAGAGATGATTCGGACAGTAGCAGGCGAGAAAAGGAGAGCAGAGTCCGAATGGAGTACTGATTCGGACACGAGCAGGCGATAGAAGGATAGCAGAGTCCGAAAGAAGAGATGATTCGGACAGGAGCAGGCGAGAAAAGGAGAGCAGAGTCCGAAAGAAGAGATGATTCGGACAGGAGTAGGCAAACGAAGGAGAGCAGAGTCCGAAAGAAGAGATGATTCGGACAGGAGCAGGCGATAGAAGGATAGCAGAGTCCGAAAGAAGAGATGATTCGGACAGAAGCAGGCGAGAAAAGAAGAGCAGAGTCCGAATGAAGAGATGATTCGGACAGGAGCAGGCAAACGAAGAAGAGCAGAGTCCGAATGAGGAGCTCATTCGGACAGGAACAGTCAGCAAAGCAGAACTGTGTCCGAATAGCTTAAAATAAGGACTCAATTTTGATTTTTCATATATAATAAGTATCTTTAGTCCTTCCACAAGAGCTATAATTCTTTTTTAATATCCTGGAAAAGGTTTTTTTACTTAAATCAACCTTGCACCAATCATAAATGGTTTGAGTCGTTATTTTTTGATCAGGGAATAGAAGTTTAAATTCTTGCACATTCCGTAAAACACCTAGTTTAATTTTTTCTAGCTCTCCACATTTTCCACATACAAAATCTTGGTTTTTGACGGATACGAAAAAAGAAAAACAAGTTTTACAATAAATTCCCTTTTGTAATTGGTCATAATCATATTTTGGTAAAGTGGTGAATGGGTTTTTCGGTTGATGAAGTGAGAGTAATTTTTGAGCCAGATCCTTGTGTCCAACATTTAACCTTGATGGAGTTTGATTTAAAACTTTTAAAAAGCGATCAACTTGAGTAGGTAAAATAAGAGGCTGATCCATTGGAGCTTGATATAAGGTGAACTCATGGTTAATAAAGATCACAGAGGATTCAACAAGGTAGTTTAGTTTGAGGATTTGAAGCAATTGGCGGAAGAGAGTAGAACTCCTTTTTAACTGGTCTATAGGATTTTTATATTCTCGTTTAGTTGTTACTGAATAAAGCTTGTCCGATTCTAGATAACAATCGCCTTGGAAATTTTTTATGTCCAAAAGATAAATAAACGCCTGGGTAATAATTACTGAATCAATTTGAAAATAGGAGTTATTGATTTCAAGCAGCAGGTCATTTATTATATACCTTTCTTCTTGGAGATTTTCTATTAGTTGGTCAAACTTCACCTCGCCCGCAAATCCCTTTTCAAGATTTAAATAATGAAACTTTTCCTTCTCTGATAATTCCATACGTGTGTTTAACGATCGTAAAGTTAGCAATTCATCCGATTCGGTCCGACATTTCAGAAACATAATCCACTTCCTTTCTTTATTTCTAATCCCATTTTATAAAAAATTCCTATTCTTACAATTAAGAGATTTGAACAATCTATTAACATTTACAGAACATTAACCAATCGATCCCATTTTGAGTACCGAAAGAGACGGACTTGAGGCTGATAAAACGTACATTTATGGTAGCCGTTCTTTTTCGATTTGGAATGCAGGCACGTTGGAGCAAGTCTATGATAGTAGAAGCAAAAAATAGCCCAACTGCGAAGCCATTAATGCTCGTGGAGAACGAAGTATCTGGTAATGTAAGAGTTTTTGAGATCAATGGCAGATAAGTTTACTAAAAACAGAGATCTTCTTGTCAGGTTTCTGTTTTATTTTGTAAGAAAAATGAAATTTATCAGAATAATCACTGTTAGATTTTCTTACAGTATTGTTGGTCATGTGAGGAAAGGGTGCTATTGTTGTTTCTATAGAAACCGTCTATTAAAAGAGAGGATTACAAATGACATGACAATGAGTCTCACCTTAGATCAGGTAACCAATCTAACGTATGAACATCATGAGATAATTAAAAACATGTCTACTAATCTTCAAGTTATAGCTGATATCTCTCAAGCCGATGTATTTATCGACTGTTTATTACCTGGGGGAAAAGAAGCCATTGTGGTGGCTGAAGCTAATCCGAACACCGCAACTTCATTATATAAGGAAAGTGTGGTAGGACAGGTGGCAGTAGAAGAGGCGGAACCAGGAGTCTTATTTAGTTTGAAAAATGGGAAACCGGTAAATGGTTCAAGGGGGATATCTCAGGAAAACATCGTCATGCAGCAGGATATTGTTCCGATTACAGATAGTGATGGAAGGACGATAGCTGTTTTAATAAAAGAGCGGGACATTTCAGAAATCATTCGAAATGAACGAAAAGTAAACTCCTTAATGAAAACAACGAATAGTCAAGAAAAGCAAAGGTTGGTGCAGTCTCTTGTTGTGCAAGAAATTCACCATCGTGTAAAAAATAACTTACAGGTTATCTCAAGTTTGCTACGACTACAAATGAGAAGATCACCGTCACAAGAGGTAAGGGAAGTTTTTGAAGATAGTCTTTCACGAATTGCAAGTATGGCACTTGTTCACAATTTCTTAGCAAAGGATGGATTAGAACAAGTAGATGTCAAATTTGTAATGGGGCAAATTGCGACGCTACTAGTCTCTTCATCATCTATTCCAGGACAGAATATTCAAGTTTCTGTTCAGGGAGAATCATTATTTTTACCATCAGATAAGGCTACTTATCTTGCGCTTGTGGTTAATGAATTGATCCAGAATGGGTTAAAGCATGCTTTTCATTCTCGAGAAAATGGAAGAATAGAGATTACCATTAATAGTAGAAAGCAAATGGTCTATATCATTGTATCAGATGATGGTTCAGGGATGGCAGAACTACCAAGTGATCAACCATCATCTACTTTGGGATTGCAGTTGGTAAGAATGCTAGTTGAAGAGGAGTTAGAGGGAGTGGTATCTTTCTTTCCTTCAACCCGAGGGACTAAAGTGTCAATTATGTTTCCGATCATAGATAGGGTGATAGAATGATCCAATCAAAAATACTGGTAGTTGATGACGAACCCATAACGAGAATCGATATTAAAGAAATTCTTCAAGGAAAAGGGTACGTGGTGGTTGGAGAAGCGAAAAATGGGGAAGAGGCGATAGAGAAAGCATATGCTTTGGAACCAGACCTGATAATAATGGATGTGAAAATGCCGAAAACGGATGGAATCAAGGCTTCTTCTATTATTAAAGGATTCTCAAGCTCCTCCATTCTTCTTCTCACAGCCTTTAGTCATGATGAGCTGATTGAACAGGCGAAAGAGGTTGGCATAAATGCCTATATCGTCAAACCAATAACAGAAAAAGACCTTATCCCTGCTGTTGAAATCGCTCTGTTTCAGAGAGAACAAAGCCTTCACTTACATAACAAGATTGGGAAATTAGAGCAACAAATGAAGGATCGAAAATTAATTGAAAAGGCGAAAGGAATTTTAATGGCACAATTGGAATGTACTGAGGAGCAGGCTTATCGCTACATGCAAAAAGAGAGCATGGAAAATCATATTTCATTAGCTAAATTAGCTGAGAGTATGCTAGAGAAAAGTAAAGAAACATCCAAAGCAACGGCGCTTTGAATTAATTTCACCATCTTTTTAGAGATGGGGAATTGATTTAAGGCGCTTTTTATTTTCAGGGGGGTGTAGAAGTTGGAAAATTGGATCACAAGCATCGGACTTGATATTGGAACCAGCACAACCAAATTTATTGTAAGTCATCTATCAATTGCGGAACAAGGCAGTCCTTTTCATTTGCCAACGTCTCAAATTATTGATCGTACCGTTGTGTATGAAAGTTCTATCTACACAACACCCTTAACATCCAAACAAGATATTGATATGCCTAGTTTGGCGTCCATTCTTTCAAAGGAGTATGAGCAATCTGGTATTCATTTTAAAGATGTCAAAGCGGGTGCAGTCATTATTACGGGTGAAACCGCAAGAAAAGAAAATGCGGAAAAAATTATTAACTATTTAGCTGACCGAGCGGGGGATTTTGTCGTTGCCACTGCAGGAGCAGACCTAGAAGGTATTTTAGCTGGTAAAGGTTCTGGTGCAAAGGAGCGTTCAGAAGAAATTGAAGGAATTGTTGCGAATGTGGATATAGGGGGAGGAACGGCCAATGTTGCTCTGTTTGAAGCTGGTCGAACAATTCAAACCTTCACTTTTCATCTAGGTGGAAGATTAATCCGAATAAATGACCAAGAGGAAGTTGTATATATTTCGGAATACTTAAGGCCGTGGCTTGAAGCGAACCTCTTTTCCGCTCAGACAGATAGAGGGATTACATTTAATGAGCTGAAAGAAATGTGTACACGTATGAATCAAAGCATGATTTCTTTTCTCACTGGTGAGCCAAAATATCATGCAGATTTGTTACTGCTTGAACCAATGGAACAAACACTTCCGCCAATTAAAGAACTGGTTTTTGCCGGTGGAGTTGGATATATGATGGCTGGGAAAGAGCCCACTCAGATGAATGAGGTGACAACGTTTGGTGATATCGGTCCGTTGCTTGCTACTACACTATTGAAGGTAAGCGAGGTTTCGGGATTAAACATAACTGAGGCGAAGGAAACGACAAGAGCAACCGTAATTGGAGCAGGCATGCAAAATACGGAATTAAGTGGAGGGACCATCTTTGTTCGTGAAGAGCTGTTACCGATAAAAAATCTTCCGATCGTACGAGTCATGGTAGATACGCTAGACTTCAATGCCGTAGCTTTTTCCAATCAGCTAGATGATGTAATGAAACAAGCGAGAAAGCTTTATGAAGTGCAGGATCCACCATTTGCTCTAGGCTTGTTAGGAAGGGAGTATTGCTCATACCAAACAATGAAATCTATGACCCATACAATCTATCAACTCTTCCATCACCATTTCCCGAATGCTACTTGTCTTGTCGTCATTTGTGAAAGGGATATAGGAAAGGCGCTTGGTCAATCTTTAAAGAAGACTAGCCCTGAAGGGATGCAAATTATTTGTATCGATCAGGTCGATTTTCTACACGGAGATTATATAGATTTGGGCTTACGCACAGCGGGGGAAGCAATCTCTCTTTCAGTGAAAACTCTAGCTTTTGGATAACGAGGAGGAACCTAGCATGTATAGAAAAAAAACCTTATATGGGCTCACCTATGAGTTTCATAGCTTAAAAGAAATCATGGCAAAAGCAAATGAGAGCCGATCAGGGGATGATCTAGCAGGAATTAGTGCCGAAAATATGAAGGAAAGAATGGCTGCTAAGCTCGTGTTAGCTGATATTCTCCTTTCTGATATTCGGAATTCACCCTTATTAGATCCTGAAAAAGATGATGTCTCACAGCTCATTGAAAACAATGTGAATGAAGAAGTATATCAGGTGGTTAAGAATTGGACCGTAGCTGAATTACGAGAATATATTTTGAGTGATAAGGAGACCGGCAAGGATTTGCTCACATTGGGCAGCGGGTTAACTAGTGAAATGATTGCTGCAGTAACAAAAATCATGTCTAATCTAGATTTGATCCAAGCAGCATCAAAAATAAAGATTATTACACATTGCCAAACAAAAATTGGCCAACAAGGGGTACTTGCTTCAAGAGCACAGCCGAATCATCCTTCCGATCACTTAAAGGGGATGACAGCATCCTTATATGAGGCTTTAAGCTTTGGGATTGGTGATGCGGTGATCGGAATTAATCCTGTTATTGATACAACGGAAAATATCTCTGCTTTATTATATGAAACAAAGAAAGTGATTGATCAATTTCAGATTCCTACTCAAAACTGTGTTTTATCCCATGTTACCAGTCAAATGCGTGCGATCGAAAAAGGAGCTCCGGCAGATTTAATTTTTCAAAGTCTGGCTGGTACACAAGCAGGAAATGAGTCCTTTGGAATATCGCTCTCCATGCTAGAAGAGGCAACAGCAATGATTCATGAAAAAGGAACAGCAACGGGTCCAAACCGTTGGTATTTTGAAACTGGGCAAGGCTCGGAACTTTCATCTGATGCTCACTTTGAAATAGATCAAGTGACATTAGAAGCAAGGTGTTACGGTCTAGCAAGAAAGTTCAGCCCTTTTATTGTGAATACAGTCGTTGGTTTCATTGGTCCCGAGTATTTATATGACAGCAAACAGGTGATACGAGCAGGGTTAGAGGATCACTTTATGGGAAAAATGCACGGTCTTCCAATGGGGGTGGATGTTTGCTATACGAACCATATGAACGCAGACCAAAATGATATGGATACATTGAGCACCTTATTAGGAACGGCCGGTGTGAATTTTGTTATTGGTGTTCCGATGGCCGATGATTGCATGCTCAATTACCAGTCCTTAAGCTATCACGATATCGCGACATTGAGAAGTATTTTACGCTTAGAACCAGCTCCAGCATTTAAGGGATGGCTTGAGAGACTTGGACTAATGGAAAATGGAAGGCTAACCAAGTTAGCGGGAGATCCGACCTTCTTCTTACAAAACGTATAAAAAAGAGGTGAACAGAAATGGAAAAATATCAGCTGGAAGCTTTAAAGGAATTTACCCCTGCTCGTATCGGAGTAGGGCGGACCGGAACAAGGCCGTTAACCAAGGACTTTTTATCGTTTCGGATTGATCATGCGGCTGCTGTTGATGCCGTGTATGGAGAGGTTTCCACCCAGTTGTTACAAGAATATAATCTCTTTACAGTAGAAACACGCTATGAAACAAAGGAACAGTATCTAAAAAGGCCTGATAAAGGCAGGATTTTATCCGTAGAAGGGGAACAGCTTATTCGTGAAAGATGTATTCTAAATCCTCAAGTGCAGATCGTGATCTCTGATGGTTTAAGTGCTAGTGCGGTCAATGAGAATGTACTTGATGTGTATCCAGCGTTATTGGATTCACTTTCTTTATATCAAATCGAGGTGGGAACACCGTTTTTTGTAAAAGGAGGGAGGGTTGCTAGTATGGATGCCATAGGAGAAATTCTAAAACCGGAAGCCTTTATTTTATTAATAGGAGAAAGACCAGGCCTTGTATGTGCCCACTCACTTAGCGCGTATATGTGTTATCGACCGCGAAAAGGAATGAAGGAGTCAGAGAGAATGGTGATATCCAATATCCATCGAAATGGAACACCACCGATTGAAGCGGCCGCTCATATCGGAACCTTGGTCAATAAAATGCTCGAGCAAAAAGCAAGTGGAGTAAGACTTGTTGTGTAACTGAAAACATCTATAAAGGGGGAAAAAAGAATGATCATGGTTGGTGAAATTGTTATTTATATTATTATGGCATGTGCAATATTAGGAGCCTTTGCTGCTATTAAAAATAGTGAGCAAGGATTAGGGCAACAATTTATGGAAGGCTTACATGCAGTTGGACATATTTTTGTACCAGCAGCTGGAATTATGGCTTCTATTCCATACCTTTCTTGGTTTATTAACAAGGTATGTGGTCCATTCTTTGCCAAAATAGGAGCGGACCCAGCGATAGCTGCCACTGCCATTCTTGCGACTGATATGGGAGGATACCAATTAGCACAAGAGTTGTCCACTTCTTATGAAGGTTGGATTATGGCAATGATCGTTGGATTTATGGCAGGCGCCACCATCGTATTCTCGATTCCTATGGGCTTAGCGATGCTAGATAAACGTGATCATAAATATATGGCCTTAGGTGTGATGTCTGGGATTTTAACTATTCCGATTGGTGCATTTATTTCAAGTGTGTTGGTTGTTGTAACGAATTCTAAAATTAGAGACGCCATATCAACAACCACCGATTCAAATTATGAATTCACGATCAGCTATTTGAAAATATTTTCTAATCTATCTCCTTTGATTATTTTTGTTGTTGTTTTAGCGGCTGGATTATACTTTTTACCAGATGTAATGATTAAAGGTTTTATGTGGTTTGGAAGAATCATGGATGCGGGCATTAAACTGGTGTTAGTGTTCTCGATTGTCGAAATCTTCACCGGTCTTTTCTCAAAGTTGTTTGGCTCCTGGGGCTTCCATCCCATTATGGCCGATGCAGATGATCAGTTTCGTGCACTTGAGACGGCAGGCTATATTGGTATTATGTTAGCTGGAGCGTTTCCGATGGTCTATTTATTACAAAAATATGCAGGGAAACAGTTGGAAGCAATGGGAAGAAAGATTGGGCTAAGTAAAGAAGGTAGTGCGGGATTGGTTGCGACCATTGCGAATATTTTAGCGATGTTCAAGCTAGTTCGTACCATGTCACCAAAGGACAAAGTGATCAATATATCGTTTGCTGTATGTGCAGCGTTTTTACTGGGAGATCATCTTTCTTTCACTGCCAATTTCCAACCAACATTAATTCTTCCGATCATTATAGGGAAGCTAAGTGCCGGTGCAATCAGCATTGGATTAGCGTACTGGTTATCGGTACCGAAAGCTTTGGAATTAGAAAAGAAGGATCGGGAAGCTGGAATTATCGGAAAACATGAGTATAGAGAAAATGAAGTGGAAATAAAGAAACAAGCAGTTTCCTAAGATAAAAAGTAGGGTGGTGGTATTTCACCAACCTACTTTTTCTATTTATTGTAACTCTTTCATTTTTCGAGACACTAGTGGATAAAAGTATGTTTTAGCAGCAGTAGTCGTATTTCCCCCGAAAAAATTCGTTCCTGGGCATGGTTTCACTTCATAGCTTTTCGCATGATCTAGCACCCTTTGCCCTGTTTTGTAATTCCACCAATGATGATAGGTGATGGTATCGACTGAAGGGGTGAGATTGAATTTCAGGCAAAGCAAGGCTGTAATATACACAATCGTTTCCTTTTGTTCGGTAGTCATCACATCTTGCCCTTTATCAAAATTACCTACATTTTCGATGGCGATGCCTACAGAATTGGCCTTTGCCCCAATCGAACCTTCAGGAGCCATATCAAATGGGCGGGATACCGATATTTTTCCATCGGGGAAGGTTGTGATATTTTGTGCGATCGTCTTCCAGTGCATTTGGTTTTTATGATAATTTTCCATGCCTTGAAGTAAACGAAAATGATTGGAACCGTTGAATCGGTTATAAGCTGGAGCCCATGTATGATGCTGCTGAATAAGACTAATTTTCCGATGAAATTGACTATTTAATAACCAATCCTTGAATTGTTCCCTCGTCATCAAAATATGTTGCCCCTGCTTTTGTGGGGGAGTACTTACTTCCTGAACACTTTCCGTTGCAAGAGTGGGGTGAGTGGTGAAAAGCAAACAAATAAGCAAACCAAAAAGAACTCTTCTCATCTGTTATTCCTTTCTGTTTTTATCTTGTCATTTACGTTAATAGTTTGTTGAGGTTCAGTCCAAATATTCGTATTGCTTTTCTCTAAAAGAAGGGGAAAGGTATAATAAAAGGGAGTTGTTAGACATTAAAAAAGTACATTTATGCTTTGAAATCAATTACGGGCCATAAAATAAGATATAAAAGCTGAAAGAAGTGAAATAAAAGATGACAAAATCAAATGAATCAGGTTGGAACTTCGACAACAGCTATACCAAACTGCCAGAGTTCTTTTATTCCAATACAAATCCAACACCAGTACGGTCACCAGAAATGGTGAAGTTTAATGAACCCTTGGCAAAGTCGATAGGATTGCATGCGGAGGATCTGCAAACAGAAGATGCAACCGCAATGTTCGCTGGAAATGACATTCCTACAGGTGCTTCACCGATCGCCCAGGCGTATGCGGGCCATCAATTTGGACATTTTACTATGCTAGGTGACGGAAGGGCTATTTTGCTCGGTGAACATATCACCCCTACTGGTGAGAGATATGATATTCAGCTAAAAGGTCCAGGTAGGACACCATACTCGCGCGGGGGAGATGGTCGTGCTGCACTTGGTCCTATGCTCAGAGAGTATATTATTAGTGAGGCGATGTATGCCCTAGGGATACCCACGACCCGTAGCTTAGCAGTGGTATCTACAGGACAACCGGTTATTCGGGAAACGAACTTACCTGGTGCTATATTAACCCGAGTGGCTTCAAGTCATATCCGCGTGGGTACATTCCAATATGCCGCGAAATGGGGATCGGTTGAAGATACACGAGCGTTAGCTGATTATACGATTCACCGTCATTATCCTGAAATTGCCGACCATGAGGACAAATATCTTTCCTTTTTAAAAGCGGTCATTAACCAGCAAGCAAAATTGATTTCTCAGTGGCAGCTTGTAGGGTTTATTCATGGGGTAATGAATACAGACAACATGACCATCAGTGGGGAAACGATCGACTACGGTCCTTGTGCATTTATGGACACATATGATCCAGAAACTGTTTTCAGCTCCATTGATGCTCATGGCCGGTATGCATATAGAAACCAACCGGGAATTGGAGGTTGGAACTTAGCTAGGTTTGCTGAAACATTATTGGATTTGCTTCATGACAATGATGAAGAAGCTGTGAAAATAGCTCAAGAGGCCATATCCGAATATCCGGAGCTCTCTCGCCAATATTGGCTCGAAGGAATGAGAGCGAAACTAGGGATATTTGATGCAGAAGAGCAGGATGAAACGCTGATAAATGATCTTCTAAACGTGATGAAGCAATATAAAGCTGATTATACAAATACCTTTAGGGCGTTAACTCGTGAAGCACATGAGGAGTCGGTCCTTCAAGGAACATTAGAGTTCAACGACTGGTATAAGCGATGGCTGGAGAGACTTAGCAGGCAGGTACAATCAAAAGAAGCTGCCTTAGAATTAATGAGGAAAAATAATCCTTCCATTATCCCAAGAAATCATCGAGTGGAAGAAGCCTTGGACGCTGCCCAGCAAGATGACTATAGTGTGATGGATAAGCTACTAGAAGCTCTAGCGAATCCATACGACTATACCTCTGTGCAGAAAGAGTACTGCAAACTGCCAGAGTCAACTGGCCTTCCTTATCGAACATACTGTGGAACATGACAGAGAACAATGCAACCTGGGGGGCATTGCTCTATTTATGGAAACGAAAACCCTAGGCTAGGCCTAGGGTTCTAAAAAGCTTACAGCGTGGTATTAAAAAAAACTCTTCTGAGATGCTAAAATATCCTTGGTTCGCCAACCAAAATAAAAGCATACAGAGGAGTTTTTATGTCAAAAGACACTAATAGTTTAGCACATCCAAAATGGAATTGTAAGTATCACATCGTTTTTGCACCAAAGTACAGACGACAAGTAATATATGGAAAGATAAAAAATGATATTGGAGAGATTCTTCGCAAGCTTTGTGATAGAAAAGGCGTTGAGATTATTGAAGCTACTGCGTGTAAAGATCATGTACATATGCTGGTCAGTATTCCACCGAAAATAAGCGTATCTGCATTTGTTGGGTATTTAAAAGGGAAGAGCAGTTTAATGATAGTTGATCGGCATGCCAATCTTAAATATCGGTATGGAAATCGCAAATTTTGGTGTACTGGATACTATGTGGACACGGTAGGAAGAAACAAAAAGGTGATAGAAGAATATACGAAATCAAATACAAGATGATATTGTCGCAGAACAACTGAGCATGATGGAATAAATTGATCCATTCACTGGTGAAGAGGTGCAGAAAAAGAAACGGAAATAGGAAGAAGGCCTTTTTGAGGTCTTGCCAGTAGAAGTAGTGCAATTGGCGAACCCTTCAGTAGCCCTTTAGGGTTTGGTCAGTAACAAAGGCTTTCAGCCACAGAGAAAACCACGCGTTTTCACGCGTTGGCGTGTCTTATATTTGCCATTTCGTTTAACAGAAGTGCTGTCACAGTGAACACGAGCCATTCCAGATGCAAAACGGGCTTCACGAATATCAGTAGCTTTGTGATTTTGCTTGGGTCATCTAGAAAAAGGTCTTGTTTCATTGCATTGAACAATGCTAATTGCTCTGATTCGGTTAATTAGCTGAATTGCTTATACCAAAAAGGTTAAAGAACAAACCTTTCCAGCCGGCTCATCTTGTGCTTGTCGCCGATAGGCAGGCGCCTTGCGCTTTTCTAAATTGCCGCCGGGTTGAAGCAGATTTTATTAGCTGAGTGAAGATTCCGAAGCTTTCAGGAATTTTGGGAGGGCGTGCCCAAGGGGAAATTGTCACCACTTTGTGATGCTTCAACAGGCCGGCAGCTAATAATTTTATCGTTTTGGACTTTTTATAAGTACTATGCCTCCCATCAATACGAGCACTGAAAACAATAATACAGAGATAAAAACAGGCAAAATCACCTTGGCTGGTACAAAGGCACTTAAAAGCATCAGTATCCCGCCTACTACAAAAACACGGGAGGAGAAACTCTGAATTTTCAGCCAAACATCTTCATTAATAAAATGCTGGCCTCTAGGATTATTCCTGATACGGGGAAAGTAATTGCCAACAGTAATAAAGATCACACCGGTCACTAACGAACTGGTCATATCCACATTTAGCTTGTAGCCCATTCCGGAGCCCAGGATTAGTCCATGCACAAGCAAGAGAACTTGAAGGGTAGCAGTGAAAATGGCATTCAACGAACCTTCCATTCTAGGAAAATATTCTTTTTCCCGCAACAGAGAGGGAATCATTCCAGCAACCGTCTGGGTGCTAATAGCTGTTGCAAGCATTGGATTTGGGTCAATGGCTGGTGTGCTAGGTCTTATTTTTCCAACCAGCTCCTATTTAATCAAATCGTTTTCTGCTCAAATTGAAGAAGTGGGTAAAGAGACGATTGAAGCGATGCAATCGGTTGGTGCGACCTGGTGGCATATGGTGTTCAGAGGCTTAATTCCCACTCTGCTAACCAATTTTTTAGCCATAACGGCCTTTCGGTTTGAGATGAATGTCGCGGAGTCTGTTATCCTTGGGATGGTTGGGGCCGGGGGAATTGGTTTGTTAATTCAAGGATATATTTCCTTTTATGACTTCAGCAATCTAAGTTTAGGGATTTTAATGGTTTTTACAACTATGTTTACGATGGAATTTATTACAACCCAAATTCGTAAACGCATGTCTAATTAGGAGGAATTTTATGAATACCATCCTTAAGATTACGAATCTAGTGAAAAGATATAATGGTGGTACGTTAGCTTTAAAAGGGATTAATTTAGAAGTGAAACAAGGCGAATTTATTGCGGTGATAGGACCAAGTGGGGCAGGTAAATCGACATTGCTGCGCTGTATTAACCGTTTGATTGAGCCAACCGAAGGATCGATCGAATTTCTAAATCATCAGATTGAAAAAGCAAGTAAGAATGAACTGAGAAAAATCCGTTCCAAAATGGGTATGATTTTTCAGCATTATAATCTTATTAATCGATCAAGTGTATTGGAAAATGTTCTACATGGACGATTGGGTTATATGGGTTCTTTAGCCGGAGTACTTAATCGTTATAAAGAAGAGGATAAGAAAGAAGCGATCCTTCTGCTCGAAAAGGTAGGATTAGGTGAGGAAATTTATAAACGGGCTGATGAACTATCAGGGGGTCAGAAACAACGAGTTGGGGTATGCCGGGCTTTGGCTCAAAAACCTGAGCTTATTTTGGCGGATGAACCAATCGCTTCCCTAGATCCTAAATCTTCTGCCGTCGTGATGGATGCCATTTATAAAAACTGTACGGAACAAAGAATTGCCTGCCTAGTGAACCTACACCAAGTTGATGTGGCAAAAAAATATGCGACAAGAATTATTGCTGTAAAATCAGGAATGGTTGTCTTCGATGGCAGCGTGAGCGATTTGACAGATGAGATGATCCATTATCTTTATGAAGGAAAAGAACACGAGATGTATCAGAAAGCAAACTAGTCCGGTAGTTTTTATTAATAAAAGGAAAGTGGTGTATAGATTGATAGTGAAACAACAATATACTGGTAATCCAGTGACCAGAATAATCCCATTTGAAGGGATTCGCAATTTTCGCGATATGGGCGGATATAAAACAACAGATGGGAGAATAGTAAAATATGGGCTTTTCTATCGTTCTGCTGAGTTGACGGGAATGACAGAAAAGGATAAGGAATTGTTTAAATCATTGGGAATTAAATATATTTTTGATTATCGCGATGCAAGTGAAGCAACAGCCAAACCTGATCCGATTTTTGAGGGAGTTAATAATGTAAGGATTCCAGCTATTGCAGAGGAAACGCAGGCGCCTGTCCAAACAATTGAAGAAATAATAAAAAGCGACTTCTTTAAAAATATGAATGCTGATGGTCTGATTGATATGTATGGAAAAATGACCTTAAATAATTCTTCTTATAAGAGATTAATAGAGGTGATTCAAAACCCGAATAATCTAGGAATCCTCCATCATTGTGCAGCTGGTAAAGATAGAACAGGAGTGGGGGCTGCGTTTATTCTGCTAGCATTAGGTGTTCCAAAGGAAACCGTGATGCAAGATTACTTAATCACCAATGAAACATTGAAGGAATTAAATGAATCGATAAAAGCTAAATTCTCTGAGCAGATTACAAAGGAGGAAATTATTAAGTTTGATAGAATGATGGCAGCTAAAGAGGAATACCTCCAAGCAGTATTTACTGTGATAGAAGAAATATATGGCGATATGGATATTTATTTTGAAAAAGAATTAAATTTAACAGCTGAAAAACGTGTGAAATTACAGGATTTATGTTTGGAATCATAATCTATATTTATAAAATAGGCTGCTTTGAATCGAGGCAGCCATTGTTTATTTACAGACTAGTATCAACCCACAATAGTTAAAACCAAAAACCATCCCTCGTCATCTGATATCACGATGCGCCTATTTTATCTTTTTGGCGTACTGATATCCATATAGGTTATTATGTTCATATATTCACAAAGTTTTTGGGAAATCAATAGCCAATAAAAAGGTTATATTGTCATAGATCCCCTGGTCTTACATAATCAATTAAAGCTTTGATATTTTTCTTTCTAGTAAAATCAACAGGAATATCATATGCGGCCAACATCCCTCT
>Ga0224722_1000819_pt1 | contig 17752 bp, 15 predicted proteins | sample Balambano_FR1_Me_FD_161646 | JGI IMG/M metagenome (GOLD analysis project Ga0224722, IMG submission 161646) | Freshwater sediment microbial communities from Lake Towuti, South Sulawesi, Indonesia - Balambano_FR1_MetaG | ecosystem: Environmental > Aquatic > Freshwater > Lake > Sediment | place... | reverse complement strand
GACTACGAGACCGTCTGCGGGGGAGCCGGAGCAACCCGAAACGCCCCCGGTGCATCTGCTGTACATACCCACATGACCAACACGCGAATTACCGATGTGGAACTTTTGGAGCGTCGTTACCCCGTGCGTGTCGAGCGGTTTGCGATACGCAACGGTTCGGGAGGTATGGGGAAACACCCCGGCGGAGACGGGGTTGTTCGCGAATTCACCTTTCTTGCCCCAATGGAACTCTCCTTACTGACTCAACACCGTGTACACGGACCATTCGGAATGGATGGTGGCGAACCCGGTAGCCCCGGACGGCAAACTCTGCTTCGCACCACCGGGGAGCGCGAAGAACTCCCCTCAATTGGTGGTGCAACCCTCCAACCCGGCGACAGGCTCCTTCTGGAAACCCCCGGCGGCGGCGGGTGGGGACACACTGGTTAGTCAGGGTTGGGGGGTGCTTTGTGCGTGCCGGATGAGTAGGTCGCGAAAGGCGCGGGCAGCGTGGCTCAGGTCCTCATTGCTACGCCAAACAACGGCTAATGTGCGGGTGGGACGCGGAGGGGCTAACTCGACAATGGCGGTTCCCGGCGGAGGATGCAGGGCAAGACGCGGAAGCAAGGCAATTCCCAAGCCTGCCGCCACCAACGCTTGCATTCCCTGTGCCGACCCGGAGACACAGACAATCCGTGGGGTAAAGCCTGCACTCACACACGCCGCATAGATAGGGTGTTCGGGGGTATTTCCTTGTGGAACCCAAACAAAGTCTTCGGTGGCTAATTCGGTAAGAGCAGGGAGAGTGCTACGCTGTGTCAGGGGATGGCTTTCAGGAACGACAAGGGCTAACTCTTCCGTGAGGAACACCTGATGCTGTAGATTCGGAATGTGGTACGGTAGATGCACCAAGCCTAAGTCTGCTATCCCATGAGCAACCGCCTCCGCCACGGCTCGCGCAGGCACTATCTCATTCACCGTTATCTCAATCGAGGGATAGGTTCGGCGGAAGGCAACCAATGTTTCGGGCAGAAGGTGTTGTGCGGGGGTGGGCAGTGTCCAGAGGGAGAGACGACCTCGCTCCAACCCTACCACTTCACGAACCGCTCGCAGGGCTTCTTGCTCCTGCTCTAAAATCCGCTCTGCAAACTCCAAGAGGGTCTGACCTGCGTCAGTCAGACGAACCGAACGTCCCTGCCGAACAAAGAGGGCAGTGCCTATCTCTTTCTCTAAATTGGCAATCTGTTGGGAGAGCGAGGGTTGTGAGATACAAACCTCCTGTGCCGCTTGCGAGAAGTTTTTGCGTCGTGCCGCCGCCACAAAGTAGCGTAGTTGAAAAAGTTCCATAAGGTGGTTATCCGTCTCCGGTAGCAGGAACCCTGTCACCCAATGGGGAACGGTAAAGACAACCCATTTTCCAAACAGAGGAACCGATAATGCCACGTCGTTTAGTCACTATTGAGGGAAAATCCTTCCGTATTGTGGAGTATGACCTAACTCCCCTTGCTCCGAATGAGATTCGCGTTGCAGTCACCTTTGCTGCGCCCAAGCACGGAACCGAACTTCACGGGTTAACCGGCAGTGCATTTAATCGCAAAATATGGGATGGGGAACTGCGTATGTTTCTCCCCAAGCCTCCCACAGAGGAACCCTCCGCTCCCCCTTCCGAACGCAGTGTTGGCAATATGGTTGTTGGGACGGTCTCGGAAGTGGGAGAGCAAGTGACTCGTTGGCGCGTAGGGGATACGGTGTTTGGCTATGGGCAGATTCGGGAGATTGTGCAAGGAGCCGAAAACGTGTGGTATCCCTTAGGCAACCTGACTCCCTCCTCGGCAGTTTGTGTAGACCCTGCCCATGTCGCATTTGTCGCGGTACGCGATGGGAAAATCCGTATTGGGGATACTGTGGCAGTTTACGGTATCGGGGCGATTGGTCTGATGGCCGTACAGATTGCTCGTGCGGGAGGCGCACGCAAAGTCTTCGCGGTAGACCCTCTGGCGATTCGGCGGGAATATGCCCTCGCACACGGAGCCGATGCGGCGTTTGACCCAACCACAGAGGATGCTGCTTATCAAATTAAACTGGCTACCGAACGTGCAGGAGTAGATGTCTCCATCGAAACCAGTGGGAATAGCCGCGCCCTACACGATGCCATTCGCTGTATTCGGCAGTGTGGCACGGTGGTGCATGTGCCGTGGGGACCGAAAGACGGAACACATCTGCATATGGATGAAGAATTTCATCTCAATCGCCCCACCCTTGTTGGCAGTCAAGCATGGTCAGGTTGGGGCAACCCAGACCGTGACTACCCGCTTTGGACTTGGGAACGGGCGTACAATGCGACGATTGAGCTCTTCCGCGCTGGACTGATTACCGGGGAGGGGATTGTGACCCCAGTCTTCACTTTTGAGGATGCCCCGGCAGGGTTAGCCCATGCTTTCGCCCACCCTGAAACCGCGATTAAAGCGGGTGTCCAGTTTTCGTAATCTGGTTTGAGAGAGCGAAATATCCTGTGATTGACCTGATTGACTTATCTTCCGATACGGCAACGAAACCGACTCCAGCAATGCGCGAAGCGATGGCAACGGCTCTGGTAGGCGATGACCAACGGGGTGAAGATCCTACCGTCAACGCTTTACAAGAGTTTGCTGCCGAACTGCTGGGCAAAGAGGCGGCACTGTTTCTCCCTTCCGCAACCATGGCAAATCAAATCGCGATTCGGGTGCATACCCAACCCGGCGATGAGGTGATTTGCCATGAGTATGCCCATATCCGTCTGTATGAGGGCGGTGGTCCTGCCGTGCTTTCAGGCTGTTTGCTGTGTCCTCTTTCGGGGGAACGGGGCGTGTTTACCCCATCGCAGATTCGTACTGTGGTACGCCCGAATGACCCCCACTTTGCGCGGACTCGGTTGATATGTGTGGAAAACACCCACAACTACATGGGCGGTTGTGTGTGGCAACCCGAAGAGATGCAAGCCGTTATCGAAACCGCGCAGGAGTTCGGCTTGCGATTGCACTTAGACGGTTCCCGTCTGCTCAATGCCTCTGTTGCGCTGAAACTTCAGGCAAAACGCCTTGCACACTCCTTCGATACCGTCACCCTCTGCTTGTCGAAGGGGTTAGGGGCTCCGGTAGGCGCGATTTTAGCCGGAGAGAAAACCACTATTCAGGAAGCACGACGTTGGAAACACGTTTTCGGTGGGGCGATGCGCCAAGCGGGAATCATCGCGGCAGGGGGTCTATATGCCTTGCACCATCACATCGAGCGGTTAGCCGAAGACCATATCCATGCCCTCCGGTTGGCAGAAGGGCTTGCAACTATCCCCGGTGTGCGTTTAGACCCTGCCCCCGAAACCAACATCGTCTATTTTAATGTCGAAGGAACGGGGCTAACTGCTACCGAAGCCCGGACTCGCTTAGAGTCTGTTGGGGTTCGTGCCTCCGGCATGGGGCAGTACCGTCTCCGCTTTGTCACCCATCTCAATATCTCCTCGTCACAGATAGACCAAGCCCTTCATTGGTGTCAAACGGTTCTAAGAGCCTCCTAATTGGGAGGTTCTGCTATAATGCAATAGGGAGATAAATAAGGGATATGCACAGTCATCATAAAGTCATTCAGACGGATTCCATAACGACTATCCACAGGGATATATTGGGAACAGAGGTGGACTTGACCTTTCTTGACCCTCCTTTCAATCAAAGTAAGGACTATTCTCATCACAAAGATAACCTTCCTGAAGAAGAGTATTGGCAGATGATGTGTCGTGTTTGTGCGGACATTGCCTCAGTCACTTCGGAGGGGGGAGCCATCTACTTTATGCAAAGAGAGAAGAAGACGGAACGTGTTCTGCAAACGCTTCGTGAAACGGGTTGGACTTTTCAGAACTTAATCATTTGGAAAAAGAAAACATCTGCTGTTCCCTCGATGAACCGGTTTGGAAAGCAGTTCCAAATCATAGTATTTGCCACTAAGGGAACCAAACCTAGGGTTTTTCACCGTTTGCGTATCAATCCTCCTCTACTACCGGAATATAGGCAAGAACGCGAAAATGGAGTTTATGTCACTGATATTTGGGACGATATACGGGAATTGACCTCTGGCTATTTCGCAGGGGACGAAGCGATCCGGAATGAGGAAGGGAACCGTTTCCATAAGCAACAGGCTCCTTTGGCTCTACTAACCCGAATTATCTTGTCATCTTCTAACGTGGGCGATACTGTGTTTGACCCGTTTTCCGGTACAGGAACGACGGCGATTGCCGCACAGCAACTGAATCGAAACTCTATTAGCATGGAGATTGCGCCGGAGAACGTAGTGTGCATTCGGCAACGCCTTCAGGAAATCCGTCCCGCAGACAATATCCACAAACTTTACAGAGACTACCTCTGCACCGAGAACTTAGAGGAGATTTGGGGAATAGGTCTTGTTGAAGTGACTCCCAACGATAAAAGCACTCTGTCCTTGTTTTCTGATGGTGCAGTTTGAACCGCTCCATGTATAGCATCTATCATTTCTTCCGACACCTGCACACCATAAAGGCGCAACTTATTAGTGCCGGGGATTTGGAAACCACTGTCTACAATGAAAAGATATGTAGTGCAAAAGGGAGCGGAATCTTTCCCGATATGGTGATACGAGCCAACTCACGTCAAGCTTTTTTATCGGGAGGAGAACTGATAGAGGTCAAGGACAGTAAGTCATATGGAGTCTCTTCATTCAATTCGACGATACCATCGGGGAGGAAGAAAACTGTAGACCTGCCCGCAGTAATACGCGCACAAATGAAAAAAAGCGGGGATAATGCAGATTTGCTGACAGAGCGGGATGTGTACTATCTGGTTCGGGGCAGATTGGAAAAAAGTGGGGTTACTAAAGTCTGTTTAGTCCATGGCAGTTTCTTTCAGACTATTCCCATCGAAGAACTTATAGCCCAATCATTTATACAGGTATTACAAGAACGATTGACACAAACGGGCAAGAACCTTCCTGACGAAGTTATACAACATTTGACGGAAATATTCTCCGAAAAAAGTGGATTTAGTCGCGTTCGGGATGTCGCAGGATCATCAATAAAACTACGCTTTCGGGTAATGACAGAGGTTAAGAGTGAGGGAAATATTCTTAATACAAAGCAGTATCCTCTCCTCGCAGATAATACCCTCAGTTTGATTGTTCCCTACGACTCTAAAAACGAAAGACAAACTGCATGGCAAGGGATTCGTGCGACTTTCCCAAAAGTATTGCGTCGGCGACTACGCTGTCGTGCGCTCAAGCATCCCCTAAACGGCTATTTTTACGTCTTTCAGGATATTCTGAGGAGATAAACCAGTTCCGCGCTATCGAACGCGGAACCGGTAGGGTGGCTTTACATCTCCATGATAAGGGGGAGTACCATAGGGCGGCGGTTGGTGCGCTTTTCTAAGAGACGACGTAAGGAGGAGCGCACTTCGCTTTGTAGGGCTTCAGGGCTACGCGGTCCGTCACCGTTCGGGGAGCGAAGGATGTCGCGTACCGTGTCGGTGGCTTCGGCAATTAGCTCTTCGCTCTGGTCTATGTAGACAAAACCACGAGAAAGTATCTCCGGTCCTGAGACGAGTTCGCCATTCTCTTGGCTGATGGCGGCAACTACCACCACAAAACCATCCTCAGCAAGATGCTGTCTATCGCGCAGTACCACTTCGTGGATCCCTGAAGTGTTGCTACCATCTACTAAGACCGAACCTGATGGAACGCGGTCTACGACTTTGCCTTGCTCCGCATCTAATTCCAACACATCGCCGATTTCCAACCGGAAGATGTCTTCCTCTAGCCAGCCCATCTCGGCGGCAGTTTTGGCATAGAGTGCTAACATACGGTGTTCGCCGTGCATGGGAACCACATACTGCGGATTGACGATATTCAGTACCAGTTTAAGCTCTTCAGCGTTGCCATGCCCAGAGACATGAACAGGCATCAGTTGGTCGTAGATGACATTTGCCCCACGTGCAATTAGGCTGTTGACGACTCGCCAAACTGCATCTTCGTTGCCGGGAATGGGGGTGGCAGAGAGGATGATGGTGTCGCCGCTCTGAATTCGTACCTGACGGTGGTCATCTGCTGCCATGCGGGAGAGTCCGGCAAGCGGTTCTCCTTGAGAACCAGTAGTGAGGATGACAATCTCATTCTGCTTGTAACTGTTAATCTCTTCGGCACGTATCCGAATCCCTTCAGGAATGGTCAGATACCCCAGCGATGCCGCCATATCCATATTGTTGCTCATGGAGCGACCAACGGCGGCGACTTTTCGCCCATACTTCACCGCAATATCGGATGCCATCTGCATGCGATGAATCTGACTGGCAAAGGAGGCGACAATAATCCGTCCCGGTGCATCTTTGAAGATACGGTCAAAGGTCTGTGCGACAAGTTTCTCAGAGGGAACATATCCCGGTCTTTCGATATTGGTCGTATCGCTGACCAGTGCCAAGACCCCTTCCTCAGAGATACGGGCAAGTTTGGGAACATCAAAGAGGATACCGTCTACCGGGGTCTGGTCAAACTTGAAGTCTCCTGTATGAATAACAGTTCCCGCCGGAGTGCGAATGGCAAAGGCATAGGAATCGGGGATAGAGTGGGCAACTCGAATCGGCTCAACCACGAAATGCCCCAACTGAAGGATGTCGTCTGCGCCGAATTCGTGCAGGTTTTCCGGGTCGTAGACCTTGCGCTCCTGTAAACGTCCCTTTGCCAAGCCTAAAGCCAACTTGGGACCATACACGGGGACTCCCGGTAGTTGTGGGAGAACATAGGCAAGAGCACCGATATGGTCTTCATGCCCGTGTGTCAGAACAATTGCTTGAATGGCATCCCGATTATCTACTAACCAACGGACATCAGGGATAACGATGTCCACCCCGAACATCCGTTCATCGGGGAATTTTAATCCACAGTCTACAACCAAGATTTGGTCAAAAACTTGGTACGCATACATATTCTTGCCGATTTCACCGACACCGCCTAGTGAAATCATGCGTAGTTTGCCCGGAGGCAGGGTTTCCAACGAATGTCACTCCTTAAAAGTTGCGCTCGCGGATAGTGCCGCGAATAATCCGATTGATTATACCGTTATTCGGTTATTCGGTCATTGGGTCATTGTGACAATTACAGGGGAGCGGTCAAGGTATAATGCCATCATGCAATCGAATCGGCAACGTTTACACTTGGCTGTTTTGGTGGGGACAAAGGGGCGCGGGTCCAATATGATGGCGATCCATCAGGCGGCAAGCAGTGGAAGGCTGTCCGCTCAAATCGCGGTGGTGGTGGGGAGCAGCAGTACCGCACTGGCTCTGCAACGGGCAGACGAAGCCGGACTAAAAACGGCAGTGGTTCCGTTCCGCAAGGACGATGAAGCGGGATATGCAACGGCACTTTTGGATACGTTGCGACGTGCAGAGGTAGATACTTTGGTTCTAGCAGGATACTTACGTCGGTTGCCTGCGTCGGTGGTCGAACCGTTTCGGTTTCGGATTCTCAATGTGCATCCGGGATTACTTCCGTCCTTCGGGGGCAAGGGGATGTATGGCGAACACGTTCATCGCGCCGTTTTAGAGTATGGGTGCAAGGTGTCTGGTTGCACCGTCCACTTTGTTGATGAGGCGTATGATACTGGTCCGATTATTGTACAACGTGCCGTCCCGGTGGAAGAGACCGATACCCCCGAAACTCTTGCCGCTCGTGTCCTGCCCGAAGAACATTCCGCTTTAGTAGAGGCGTTACAACTTCTCGCCGAAGACCGTTTAACCATTGAGGGACGTTGTGTGCGCCTAAACCCTCCTCTCCTTTCCTGATGCGAGATAGCGTTGCAGTCTGCCTCAGAAGGGGAGAGGTGGGTTGCTTAGGTGAGGTTGAGCGGGTGATTGGCGAAGAACGACTCTATCTCTTCAAGTTCGTCCGTGGTGAGATGTAGGTCGGTGGCTCCGATAATTCCGGCGGTTTGACCGGGGCGACGTAGTCCGACAATTGCCCCGGTCACTGCCGGATGCTGAAGTGTCCACGCAATCGCGACCTCGCCGGGGGTTTTATCGTGGCGTAAACCGATGTCGGTCAGCAAGTCCACTAAGAGCAGATTCCGGGTGAGACGTGGCTCCTGATAGTCCGGGTTGTTGCGCCGCCAATCCTCTTCAGGAAGAGAAGCGATACGCTCGCGATTCATTGCCCCGGTCAATAGCCCCGATTTCATGGGGGAGTAGACAATTACCCCGATACTGTTCGCCAAGCAGAAGGGGAGGATGCCCTCCTCCACATCGCGTGCCAAGAGGGAGTAAGGCGGTTGAAGAGAGGTAATCGGGGCAATGGCTTGGGCGCGTTGCATCTGCTCCACACTAAAATTGGAAACCCCAATCCAACGTACCTTGCCCTCACGTTGCAGTTCGGCAAGGGTAGACCACCCCTCTTCAATATCTTCATCGGGTTGGGGCCAGTGAATCTGGTAGAGGTCTATGGTTTCCACGCCCAAACGCTTCAGGCTTGCCTCACACTCACGGCGCAGGGAGTCGGCTTTTAGGCAGGGGACAATCTGGCGTTCCTCGTTCCAAGAGCGTTCCCCCTTCGTGAAGATGTAGGGTTTTTCCCCGCTCCACTCGCGAACCGCACGTCCGACCACCTCCTCCGAGTGTCCTAATCCATAAACCGCCGCCGTATCAATCCAGTTGATTCCGGCTTCTAGGGCTTCATAAATCGCAATAATTGAGTCCTCATCATCTTGGGGACCCCACGAGAACTTCCAACCGCTTCCGCCTAAAGCCCATGCCCCGAATCCCAACGTCGTAATCTCTAAATCGCTATTGCCTAGCCGTCTCTTTTCCACGATATTTTCCGAATCCTTAGAATTGGTTTGTTCTCAACCGTATGCAGAGTATTTCGTTGAAAATCCTGTATTTCCTGCCGAAAAAGTTACGCCCTCAAGAGTTCATCGGGGAAATCTGCAAATATCTGATTGAGAGTGTAACGGGACATTGTGGCGAGGGTAGGGTTGGAGTTCTGATAGTATGGTAAAGCGATAAGAGCCACAGAGAGTGCCCAGCCACAGCCACGTAACCATGTCCCTGCATCTACCGCGAGTGCCGAGCGAAAGGTGGAACGGGTTTCGGGAGTGAAAAGGTTCCATGCAACCATCAAATCGCAGGCAGGGTCGCCAACTGCCATGCAACCAAAATCAATCACCGCGCTCAACGACCCACCTCGCATTAAAAGATTACCCGGTTGTAAGTCGCCGTGAATCCAAGTGAGCGGGGTATCACTGGTAGAAACTTGCAAAACACTATCCCAAATCTTGGTGGCGCGGTCTGTGTCAATAACCCCTTGCAGGGAGGCGATAGCAACTCGAACCGCAGGGTCACGTTGCCCAAGAGCAACCCCCCGGAACGAGTTATGTTGTCCCGGTGGTAGTTCGTGGGTGGTTTCTATCTGCTGGAGTGCTTGAACAAACGTGGCTAATTCGATGGCAAACTGGTGGGGATTGGTCAGTCGGCTTGGGGTAACATTCTCTCCGGATAGCCATGAGTAGACCGACCAATGCCACGGATATCCGGCTCCCGGCACTCCTTTTGCCAGAGGGATAGGGATAGGAACCGGAAGATGGGGGGCAATGTGGGGAAGCCAGATCTGCTCTTTATCTACCTGTCCCACTGCCCAATAGATTCGGGGGAGACGCACAACTTTATCGTCGCCGAGACGATACAAGGCGTTATCCGTTCCCATGAAGAGAACCGGAGTGATGGGCAGGTCTACCCACTGTGGGAACTGTTCTTGCACCAGTGCTTGCACTAACTCCACACGGGTATCTATCTCATCGGGGTGCATTTTCATTCTTTATGCCAGTTTAGCCTTTATGCTAGTTTAGCACGAAGTTGGGCGGAGAAGTGGTCAATCAAGCCGATGGTGACGATAATTCCGAGGAGAATCACTCCAATCGTTTCCCACTTACCTCCCTTACGTTGCAAGTCCAAGAGGGTTCCGATGCCTCCGGCTCCCACCAAGCCTAAAACGGTTGCGGCACGGACATTCAAATCAAAGCGATAGAGTGCAAAGGAGAGAAAATCGGGAAGAACCTCTGGTACTATCGCATGACGAAACACCTCTGCGGGAGAGGCTCCGGTGGCGGTGAGTGCTTCAATCGCGCCTTTATCTACTGTCTCAATTCGCTCAGCATAGAGTTTTCCCATCATTCCGATAGAGTGAATCCCGACAGCAAGCACCCCGGCGAACGCCCCCGGTCCCAGGGCTTTAATAAAGGCGATTGCTAAAATCAGTTCGGGGAAAGCACGGATAAAGTTTAAGAGAAACTTTCCGAGAGCAGGAACAAAGGGGACACCGGAGAGGTTGCGTGCCGCTAATGCACCAAAAGGAATGGCTAAAATCGCGGCGAGGACAGTTCCCAGAGCGGCAATCTGCACAGACTCTTTCAAGCCTTGTCCCATCTTGGGAAGGATACTCCAATCGGCTTGGGACATCTGGCGCAGTATCCCTGAAAGTTGCGCTCCCCCTTTTATCAGGCGGTCAAGGGTCAGTTCCATATCAGAGAACGACCACCACAACGCCGCAATTGTCAGCACAGCGTAGACCGTGGGGATAAGCCAATCGTAGCGTTTTGCCGGGGTCATACCAGTCTGCTCCGTAGCCAAGTGGAGAAGGTATCAATTATCAGTACCACAATAAAGGTGACAAAGATAATCAGTCCCACTCGTGAGTAGTTCATAAAACTGATGGACTGTTGCAGGTTCGCCCCAATACCTCCGGCTCCCACCAGACCCAGCACTGCCGCCGCACGGACATTCACTTCAAAGGCGTAAAGCGAATATGCCGTAAAGTCCGGGGCGACCTGTGGGAATGCTGCATACAAAGCGCGTTCCAAATAACTGCCACCCGCAGCAGTGACAGACTCCATTGGACCGGGGTCAATGGTTTCGATGGTGTCGCAGAGCAGTTTCGCCACAATCCCAAAGGTGAACACGGTGAGAGCAAGCAGACCTGCCACGGGACCAATCCCAAAAACGGCGGCAAGGAGGGTGGCTAAAATCAGGTCGGGAATTGTCCGAACGAGATTGAGAAAACCACGCCCCAGATTGTATACCCATTTTCCTGCCGCCAGATTTCGTGCGCCTAGCAGGGCAAAGGGGAGAGCAAGTGCCGAACCGATAATGCTTGCGCCCAGAGCGATTTTGATAGTCTCTATCAGTTTCTCTTGAATCAGTGGGAGATAGTCCAGGGGCCAGGGGTTTTCCGACGTAGGCAGTAAGCGTCCGAAATACTCGCCTAATTCGGGAAAGCCCTCGCGAAATGCCTCCCAATTCACCCCCGTTTCGACGGCACTCCACCAGAGAAAGGCAAAGACAACTCCCGCAATCGCCCACAACTGCCACGGAAATGGCGGCGGAGGCGGTAGCGAGGGACGGGCTGAGTGAGCAGGGTTATCTTCCACCCGAAACCGCCTCCACCGGGGTATCTGCTTCCTTTATCAAAACATCATCGGGACGAATACGGCGTTGGTATATCTCCTCGAAACTCTCCTCGGTCATCCCTTCTGTAGTTCCATCGTAAACCAGTTCCCCACCGCGCAAACCGATAATGCGGTCTGCATAGGTAATCGCCATATCCACAAAGTGCAGGTTTACCAGTGTCAGAAGGTTCTCTTCGCGGGAGAGTTGCTTCAAGTCGCGCATGACTTGGTGAGCAGTGGGAGGGTCTAAACTGGCGACGGGTTCATCGGCGAGGAGGATATACGGTTGCTGTGCCAAAGCCCGTGCAATCGCAACCCGTTGCTGTTGTCCACCAGAGAGGGTGTCGGCACGTTGGTAGGCTTTTTCAGGAATCCCCACGCGCTCCAAACACGCTAAAGCCAGTTGAACATCCTCTTGTGGGAAAAGCCCCAAAAGGGTACGCCATGCCGGAAGATGTGCTAAGCGTCCCGTTAGCACATTCCGCAGAACCGACGAGCGGCGCACCAGATTGTAGTTCTGGAAAATCATGCCGATTCGGGCGCGAACTTTGCGTAACTCTCCATCGGGTAGCCCGATAATGTTCTGTCCCGCGACACGAACGATGCCTTCCGTCGGGTTTACTAGGCGGTTCACACAACGAATCAGGGTGGATTTTCCCGCCCCGGAAAGTCCGACAATCACAACAAACTCGCCGGGGTAAAAGTTCAGGTTGATATTCTGTAAGGCACGATGCCCGTTCGGGTACTGCACCGATGTATTTTCAAAGGAAACCATCGGGTCACGGGGTACGGTGGGGGCATCATTGGGGGTACTGGACATAGCAAAAAACGTCCGTCTTACTTCTTCTTAAACATATTCATATTGACACCCATCAGTTTTGCCACTTCGCGCACCGGGTCGTACTCGGAGTCACGGGCATCGGCGAGGGCATCTACCCCATACACTCCATCCAAAACTTTCTTCCCTTCAGGGTCTTCGGCATATTTGAGAAGTGCTTCCTTAATTTTTGCTTTGAGCTCCTCAGGAAGAGCCGGGCGTACCGCAATCGCATCGTTCGGGATTTCGTTGTCTGTTCCCTTAGAGGTGTAGATAACAGCAGTCTTTTCCTTGACATCGGCAAGCGATTTGGTCATCTTGTCTCGTACATCATCGTAGACCGCCGCCACATCCACGTCTCCGGTGTACACAGAGCGGATTGCCGTGTCATGGCTACCGGCAAAGGTGACTTGCTTAAAGAACTCATCGGGTTCGTAACTGTTCTTCTTAAGGAAGTATGCCGGGTAGAGATAACCCGATGTAGAGGTAGGGTCAACAAAGGCAATCTTTTTGCCCTTCGCATCTTCAATCTTCTTAATCCCAGAATCGGAGCGCACCACAAACATCCACGGATAGGTGAAGGTTCCCTTACGCGACGTTTTGAGGATAACATCTGCTGCCCCTTGGTCTTTTGCCAAGACATACGCGAACGGACCAAACGAACCAATATCCACCTTGCCCGAACCCATCGCTTCGACTAAGCCGGAGTAGTCTGTGGAGGTGAACGTATCAATTGGAATACCGATTTCTTTGGAGACAAAGTCCGCCATCGGCTTCGCGGTATCGGCAATCGTGTCCGCCTCTTGCGAAGGGATAAACCCAAAAACCAACTTGGTCGGTTTTTCGGGGGCTGTGGTACTGGCTTCGGTGGTCGGTTCGGCAGGGGGTGTCTTTTCGCACCCCATTGTCACTAAAGGGACACTCAGAAGGAGGGCAAGAATACCCACCGAGAAATTGCGTCGCGTCAGGTTCATTCGATTTCTTACTCCTGTTTAAGAACCGTCAAGGATTAGGTTGTCTGACGGTAGTTTAGTACGCAAGCGCGGCGCACCAGTGGGCAGCGCACAGAAATATCACATCTCTGCGGAGGAACTTGTCCTCGCAGTTCCGAGTAAACGATATAGAAACTGTGAATTGTTCCACAGGGGTGTTCGGTTTGACGCTATACAGAAGTGAACCGTATAATACGACATCTTCTCTGTAAATAGGTCTATCCATAGGAATTGGGTCGCCCGCCCGCCGGGTGTGCGATATCCGGTAGTGATGCCCCTGCCAAAACGCACGTATTATACTATGGCTTGCCCACTAAATACAATTGGCAACAGACAGATTCGTTGCTCTTCCTCTGGTTTTTGGGAGATGGGAGCGTAAGGGATTTTTGTCGGTTTTCGGGTACTGTTATGGAGAGTAGTGGGGAGTAGGGCAATAGCCGCAGAAAAGTAGCATAGAGGAACCGGCACGACGATGGCAATGGATGTTTTTGAGCGTCTCAACCGACGTTTTGGAACGTGGTATGAAGGGCTTTTTGGAAACGTGGACAATCGAGATATGCGTCCACGCGATGTTCTACGTCGTATTCTCATCGCTATGGAGGATGCCCGCAAGGAGGGGTTGGACGGTCAGGTCTATGTCCCTAATGTCTATACGGTGCGTGTGGCAGTGGGCAACGACGAAGAGCGCGACTATCTACGTACCTTCCTGAGTGCCGAAGAGTTAGCCGCCGCCGTTTTCCAAACCATCGAACAGCATGGCTACCGCTTGCGGGGGGGCTTAATCTTCACCGTGGAAGAGGTTCCTACGGAAAGTGCCGCCGCTATCCTGCGAGGAGAACGCTTGGTAATTCAGTGCCGCTTTGACCCTAACGCCGGGGTTGCCGGAGCCATGGGGGCAGAACCTCCCGCAGTCACTCCCCCGAAAGTCTCTACCCAAGCCGCAGTTGCGTCGGGAGATGTCCGCGCCTACTCCGCGCAGTCCCCGGAGATGGTTGCACCTTCCACTGTCCCTGCCAATGCCGTCGGGCAGTTAGGTATGTTAAATGCACGCGGAGTCGAGGAAGATGTCTTTCCGGTAACTCCCAAGGGGGTTCGGATTGGGCGCGGGGTACAGATGGGCAACGATATTATCTTAGACGATAGTATGGTTTCTAAGAAGCACTGCCATATCACTTATGAGAATGGCTCTTTCCTGCTGGGAGATGATAACTCCACAAATGGAACCTATCTGAATGAGATGCCCGTCCGCGCCGGGTCGCAAGTGCCACTCCGCTCCGGGGATACGATTCGCTTAGGGACAACCCGGCTCTGCTTCAAAACTATCACCAAAGCCCCTGCTCAGGGGCAACCTCCTACGGTTCCTACGCCGCGCACCCCTCCGGTTGCCGATTCAGTGGAGGAGTGGAACCAAGCCGAAACCCGTTTTGACTTTTCGCACGCACAAAAAAACCGCGCCCCCTCACCCGTTGCCTTCCGCTTAATTGGCGAGAACGGGGAACTGTACCCTTTAGCCTCCAAGATGACGATTGGACGCGCCTTAACGGGAGATATTACGCTGATTGGTGAAGGAGTCGCCTCCCAACACGCTCGCCTCACGATTGACGACGGCGCACTCTATGTGGAAGACCTCGGAACAACGGGTGGAACCTTTGTCAACGGTGAGCAGATTCCGGCAAATTTTCCCGTTGTTCTCTACAATGGCGATAGACTGGTGTGCGGTTCCGTCTCGCTGTTGGTCGAAAAGTTCGTTATCGGGAAGGATTCGTGATACCGTTATGGAGGAGGGGCAGAGAGTTCTCCTTTTGCTAGGGCGAGTCGTGTTTGCGTTGCTACTAACACTCTTCACTCTGGTTCTCTTTCATCTCATTCGCCGACATAACACGTAAGACAAATCATTCGCCGATACAACACGTTAAGACAAAACACGTTAAGACAAAACGCGGTGATTCCCACAAAACAACAATATGACTCAATTGACATATTCCATAGGTCTACAGACCGATAAAGGACAGCAACGCAGTCACAATGAAGATGCCGGGGCGATATTCAACCTGCCCCATACCGATGCGGCATTTGTGGTCTGTGATGGAATGGGCGGGTTACGTTCCGGCGATGTTGCCAGTGGGGAGACGGTTCGCTTTGTCGGAGATGCCCTACGTCATGCCTTTGCCGCGACAACCCCCGACCCCTTAGCCGTCTTGGATACTGCCTTTCGGGGGGCAAATGCCCATATCAATGCAATGAATCTTGAGGAGCGGCAAGCAAGTCGCCCCGATGCGGACACCTTGAACGAGGAAGAGCGTCGCGCCGAAAAGCAAGCCGTGATGGGAACCACCTGTGTGGCAGGAGTAGTGTTGGGAAATACCCTCTACCTAGCCCATGCGGGCGATTCTCGCGCCTATCGTTGGCAACGAGGGCATTTAACCCGACTGACCGATGACCACTCTTTTGTTGCCGAGCGGGTGAAAGCCGGAGATATGACCGAGGAAGAAGCCCGGAAATCCCGCTTCCGCAACATGATAACCCGTGCCATTGGGATTGACCAAGAGTTAGAACCCGAACTGCAAACTATCCCCCTACACCCCGGCGATACGCTGTTGGTCTGCTCGGATGGTCTGACCACGATGCTGGATGATACGCAGATTGCTTCGGAGATGAACAGCCCCTCATTCTTGCGCGCAGACCCGGAACGTGCCGCTAAAATGCTAGTGGATGCCGCAAACCGAAAAGGGGGCGAGGACAATATCACGGTGCTTATCCTGCGTGTGACGGATGCCCATGCGATGCCGGAACCGCAAGTGTTAGATATGGATGCGCCACCACCTTCCCGAACGGGTTGCGCTCCACTTGCCTTATCGGTTTTGGGAACGGTGTTGTTGCTCACCCTTGCGCTGGCAGGACTGCTGACAATGGTTCCCGGAGTGCGTGAAAAAGCCGTTCAACTCTTGGGAGGAACCTCAAATACCGGACAGCAGGAGAACCGTACCCCGAACGGTAAGCAACGCGACTACTCCCGCTTGCAGTACGATGACCCGGCACGTTTTGCCGACTTCTTGGTTCGCGGCGACCTGCTGACCTATGCGCCGGGGGTTGGGCTATATTTTGTTGCGTCCACATCGGGGAAGGTGGCTCTGCTCTCCCCAGATGGCAAGGCACTCCGCTCGGTGGAGATTTTGGATACCGTCGGGAGTGTGTCCACCAAAACACCGGAAAATCGTGTCTTTATGACCAGTGACCCGCAGGGAAATGTCTATTTGTCTTTTACTCGTGAGGGAATTATCAAGAAGATAGGAACCGATGGTAAAGTCCTGACCACCATTCGGGGGTTTGAACGCCCCGAAGCGATTGCGGTTGATGATGTGGGAAACCTCTATGTGGTGGATTACAACCAAATAGAGATATGTCGGGCGCGGATTCCGGGGGAGCAGTCCGCCACCCCCTCCGTTTTTGTTACTCCTACCCCACAACCCACACCAACGCCTCGTCCCAGTGGTTCGCCGAAGCCGAACTCCTAAGCAAAAACCGAAACCGTCAGTCGAACCGAAGCAGGTAACTTTTCGAGCGCAATAATGTCAGTAGCAATGTAAGGCAGGTCGCATGGGAATTGGTGTCATCGGAAAATATGAACGGTTGGATGTCCTCGGTCATGGCTCATCGGGGGTGGTCTATCTTGCGTGGGATACACTCCTTCGCCGACAAGTCGCTCTCAAAGAGATTCGTGTGGAGGGTCCCGAAATGGACAGGGTGTTGGAGGAGGCACGGGTCTTAGAGCGGCTTCGTGACCACCCCAATATTGTCCGTGTTCACTCGGTAGACCAAGCCGATGGAGTGATTCTTATTGATATGGAGTTGGTGCGGGGGAGAAATCTGGCACGTATTCTCCAAGAGCAGGGGGGAATGGGACTACCTGTTCCCGAAGCCGTGCGTATCACTCTTTGCATCTTAGATGCGTTGGAGTATGCCCACTCGCACCGCATTATTCACCGCGACATCAAACCGGGGAATATCCTTGTCGGTAATGAGGGAACGGTCAAACTCACCGATTTTGGCTTAGCCGAAGCATTAGGAACGGGTTCGCTAGCAGGAGGGGGCGGGACCTATCCCTACATGGCTCCCGAAGACTTTGCCGAAGATGATGCCTCGGACTATCGCTCAGACCTGTGGGCGGTAGGGGTTGTTCTCTATGAAATGCTGGCAGGACACCGTCCGTTTCAGGTAGAGCGGGCAAGAGACCCGTTTGCGTGGCGACGCGCTATCCAAGAGACACAACCTCCGCGAATCTCCGAAGTCAAGTCTTCGTTAGGACGAGCATTGGACGATGTGATAGAGCGGGCATTGGCGAAGGAGAAGGGAGACCGTTATCCCACCGCACGTCTTTTTGCCGATGCCCTGCAAGCCGCTGTCGGACGATTGCCCAAGTCGGTAGTCTCTGCACCGGGGGACGAACAGGAAATCGCCCCTGAAAGCGGAGGAGATACCACCCAC
>Ga0224722_1000818_pt1 | contig 17752 bp, 14 predicted proteins | sample Balambano_FR1_Me_FD_161646 | JGI IMG/M metagenome (GOLD analysis project Ga0224722, IMG submission 161646) | Freshwater sediment microbial communities from Lake Towuti, South Sulawesi, Indonesia - Balambano_FR1_MetaG | ecosystem: Environmental > Aquatic > Freshwater > Lake > Sediment | place... | reverse complement strand
TGCTGGCTGAGCACGTTAAACAACAGACCAAAATTTGGTGAGGTGTCCGAGTGGCTGAAGGAGCACGCCTGGAAAGTGTGTATACGGCAACGTATCGAGGGTTCGAATCCCTCCCTCACCGCCAAATTGAGTGTGAATCAACCCCATGAATTTCATGGGGTTTTTTCGTTTCTGGAGGAGCGAAAAGGCCAGTGTCACTATGAGGTGTCACGATCATGCCGAGCTACCTGCTGAAAAACAGAAACGGGAACTACTACACCCGCATTCCGTTTCCCCAATCCCTCCGCCTGTTAGGCTGCCCCCTAGAGATCAGAGTCTCCCTGCTCACCAAAGATCGAACTGAAGCCACGTTACGCAATCTGGTTGCTGCACATGGCATCAAGATAATGATGGGCAGATTACCCGCTCTCTTGAGGACTGACAGCCATCAGCCGACTGCCCGTTTTCGAGACCTTATCGCGCCGGATCTGGCTCGCTTACGCCAACAACTGCTTTCCTCTGCTAACGGACTTATTCAGTCGTCCCCACTTCCTTATAGTCAGCCCGATGACGTGTCAGCAGCATCCTGCTGCGACTCTCCAATGAGGGCATCGCAAGTACAGCCGCCTCTTGTACCGCGCCAGCATCTTGAACCAGCTGGTACAATGCCCAGGACCATGAGCCAGTTGCAGGCTGAGTTTCTGGAGCGTAAATCGCAGGACAACATTTCGCAACGCTCGCTCCAACAGCTCCAGACTCGTACAGAGGCTCTGATCCAGGCGGTTGGTGGCGGCTTCTTCGTTCAGACGTTGAAATACCAACACGTAGACTTGTTTGTGCGTAATCTCTCGACGGAGAGGTTGCTAAAGGCAAAAACGATCAGTGAATACCGGAGTGCTTGTGCGCAGATGCTGAACTTTGCTGTGCAGATGGAATATACGGCCAAAAATCCATTTGATCAGGTCAAAATCAGATGTGCACAGCCTACCCCACGACAGCGCTGGGAGCTCCCCCAGCTCAAGACCCTTTTCAGCTCTGAGAGCTTCACCCAACACGCGTACAACAACGTCGATGACTATTGGATACCCTTGGTACTACTACACACTGGCGCACGGCCTGCGGAGATCTGTCAGCTACGTGTCAGTGATGTGATGACCCAGGATAATATCGCTTGCCTCAACATTACCGACGAGGGAGAGGCGCAGTCGATCAAAAACGGCAATAGCAGGCGACTCGTACCCATCCACAGCAGGTTGATTGCGCTGGGATTCCTGCATTATGTCGAATTACGACGTAGGCAGGGCCATGTGCAGCTATTCAGTTGTACGGCTACAGGGGAGTTTGGCGAATGGACCAAAAATTTCGAGTGTCGCTTTTCCCGCTACCTGGGGAAACTGGGGTTTGTGGCGGGGCAACGACCTACCGCCTATGGGTTCCGTCACACCGTTATTGATGAGCTGCAACAGCGTGATACACCCGAACATGCGGTCGCAGACCTGGCAGGACATAGCAAAATTGGTTTTACCTATCGCCATTATGGAAAAAAATCCACAGTGCAGCGTTTGCAGGCTGTAGTAGAACAATTAGATTTTTCTGATGCGCTTAAATTTGTTCTCCCTCACCGTCCAGAATAAAATTATTAAATAATATAAATAATTTCATCTGGACTATTTATATTGTTTTTTCTGGTGATGAATGACGCACATTAGGAATATCTAATAACCTGTCTTAAATTCCACTGAATATTAGTAAAAGTGAATATTGACAAGCCTGAAAAAATGTGATTTTGCATGTTGGCATGTCGTTTTGATGCGGTTAGTCTCACCGCAAATGACATGAGGATGGAGTTAATGGCGTATAGAAAAAACAGGATGGCAATGACGATTGAAGTGGCACTAAAAAATAATGTTCTTATTATGAAGCCGGCATATGCGCCATCTACATTTAAGGCTTTTCGTCGCAAATCTGAACAGCTGAATAAATGGATTGGTAGGCAGATTATCTCTGATGTGACCGCAACCGACATGGGCCTCTTTTTGGCTAGGTTGCATCAGGAATATAGTAACAAAACTGTAAATCACTATCTCTCAATCTTGCGACAGATATTCACTCGGGCTGTGGACGATAGGCTGATTGCCATGAGTCCGATACAAAATATAAAAACGTGTAAAACATCTTCCAACGATCCCGATCCATTTTTACAGCATGAGATCCAGGCTCTGAGGAGTTGCGAGGAGCATTACCCGATTGAGGTGGCATTAATCACCCTGGGAATCGGTACTGGGCTGCGAATTAGCGAACTCATGGCTCTTACTGTCGAGTCAATTGATCTGAATAAGCAGCAGCTGTTTATCGATTTAGCGCTGGTGGATGAGGAATTTAAAATCCCAAAAACCAAGGCGTCAAAAAGGGTCATTGAACTGTGTGGCTGGACTCTGAGCGCAGCCAAAACACTGGTTGAGTATGCCCATCAAAGACAACCTCGGTTAATTACTGTATTACAAGCGGACAATAAAAAATCTTTACAGATGTATAGAACCTTATTGGCGTATTCGCAGGAAGAAGATCGGCCCTATGTCTCTGTTGACGATTTTCGGGAGGCATTTTTTAGGCCCTATTGTGAACGAGTAGCTGTACGCTATCGAGGGCCTAGCCAATTCCGCCACACCTATGCGAGTCAGATGCTCACTGCGGGCGTCTCTGTAGAGCGGATTGCCCGTAAAATGGGGCTAACCAGTACCGCCATGATATATAGGCACTACGGGAAATGGATTGTAGAGGATGCACCTGATTATGATGCCGTTGAGGATACTGTGCTGGACCGCTGTTTTAATGGTTTTACGAAACTGGAACCAGCTACGATAGCTAAATCCGACGAGTCTCATCAGTGTTATGGTTCAGACATTGCGTCTATAGACGATAGTGATTCGAGAATACACGATATTTCCGTTAATAGCTCATCTACATTACATATGGATGATAGGCGGATGGCAGCTATACATAAATTGAGTCAGCGATGGGGAGTAGACAAAAACAATATATTCTTATAGGTCAAGTGGTTTTATTTAACTGACAACAAATCCACGATATAATACTGTATGCAATAATTCAATTGTTGTAGTGATACCGTTCACTATAATTTTACGATAAACGTTACGTGAGTTGTTATCCTATATGGCTGGCGCTCATAATTTTTGCGTTAAGATAATAGGTTTTAAATAGGGGCCGAAAAGAGCTCTAGGAGATATATGGTTACCAAAAAGACGGAGTTTGAGTATACGAAGCTGGCTAAATTTTTTTATCAGCGCCTTGAAAATAGAGAGATGCCACTCACGGCAAAAAATATTTCTCAGGAATTGCTAGCCTGTGCACCAGATTACCGACCAGGGTATTGGCGGAGACTGCGATGTGCTCTGGCATATCACCAGAATATGCTGGGCTATGCTGATGCTGCCGAACGTATTCGGAGGGCGAAAAACCCTGTGACTGCACATGGTAGTAATTTATCAAAAAGATCCAGACAGCCCCGAGCGAGGGCGATCAATCAGGCAGATGAGGATGCTCTGAAATCATATTTTAATCAGCGTGGTGACATTAGTATGGTTTCTGCCATCCTCATTTTTAAAAACGCAGGCATTAGACCCGCTGAGCTTTCAGGTCTGAGGGTGGATGGAAATCGGCTTATTGTGACGGGCGCTAAAAAAAGCCATGGCGGAAAACGGGGGGCAGACCGGACTTTACTGTTGGATGGCATCGATTCTGGCCTGCTCAGATATTGTGTCATGCAGGCACAACGAGTAGACGTTGGTGTGATGCAGGACAGGCTGCTGGTAAAAAATTATGGCCTAGGCGTAGGGCTCTACCCACATTTTATAGCTGGCGTCACCAGCTCGGCTCTGAGCTCAAAGGGTCGGGAATGGACCGCCTACGTATTGCATATATTATGGGGCATCAGGCCACTGGCTCTGTTGACCGTTATGGCAATAGGAAATTGGCTAGAGGTGGGCGACTACCTAGCTGCCCTGCTGATGCCGATTTAAGCGGAATTAGAATGACTCACAGTCAGCTATCAGCGGATAATACACATTATATCAAACCTGAGTCTCCAGTAATAAATCAGGTTAATAATACCTCAGTGCGGAACCGAGGGATGGCAGCTGTGATATTCAGACGAAAAAATGAATCCAGTGAAAATGATTTATCTTAATTTAAGTAGGTTATTAATTAATTCGTTAGTATATCGAGATTAAAACTGGAAGGGGGGGGCAATAAAAATATAGTAAGCAACTCCGACAGCCGCACACGTAAGTGCGAGGTGGGAGACCACGTAAGTACCTGTTTTTTGAACCATACTTACGCGCGCAAAAGTGCGTAAGTATGTGGATGTGGTGAGAGTAGCGAACCCGCAACCCCGTAGAGAGCTTGCGAACGGAGTGGGTGGAGAATCCATTTTTATGGATGGCATGAAGCGGGAAATATGGAATGACGTCGGAGCCATATATGTGTCAAGGTGACATCTGACGAAGTATGAGGAAGATCAACCTTGGTGACGGTCATCCATATTTATAGCGCAATGCCATTCGTAAAAACCTTTTAGATTTGATTGAATGGGCTGGCTAATGTATTAGCGGCTCATGAAATTAATAAGTAAAAAATAATAAGGGTTCATATATAACAACAATCAGGCGATAACGCCCAGGATAATAAAAAATGAAAAACAATAAAAATACAACAGTTGAGCATGATATTCCGTCAAATGACGGTCAGAACGATGGTATTGCCACACAACAGGCTGTCAGGTCGGTGATGCAGGGTGAGCTGCTGACCCTGCCGGACATTGGCCCTACTGGCCGCCCCATCAAAACGAGTTCGAATTTGTGCGCCCTTATCAAATTCCACGGTTGGTATCCGCGCTACAACCTGATGTCGGGTGAGGCTGAACTGGCGGGGGCTGATGGTGAGCGCCTGGGGGGCTCTGAGGCTGGTCAGCGTTCTGCGCTGGTTGATGCTTGCCAACTGGCTGGTGTGCCCGATGCCGCCATTGATGAGCACCTAATCGCTATCTGTGAGCGTCACAGTTATCACCCTGTGCGTCACTGGCTCGAACATGGGGCACAGTGGGACGGGATACCTCGCATCGATGCGGTGATCGCCACCCTCAATGCCGCTAATCCCGCCTATGCGGGTGCCGTGTTGCATGCATGGCTGGTTGGGTGTGTTGCTGCGCTGTATCACCCACGCTGGCACTCAAAACTCGTGCCGGTGCTGGCGGGTGGGCAGTCCTTCCGTAAATCCGCATGGATTAGCCGTCTGGCCTCGGTACTGGCGGGCTCGACGCTGGATTGCGCCATCAATCCAGACAAGCCTGATGATGTTCGCCGCGCAGTATCTGCATGGGTTGTGGAACTGGCTGAGCTTGAGAGTACGACCCGACATGAGGCTGGTAGCCTCAAGGCTTTTTTGACCCGAGAGAACGACAGCTATCGCCTACCCTATGCTCGCAGCATGACCACCAAAAAGCGGCAAACGGCATTTATTGCCACAGTCAACGGCTCCGATTTTCTTAGGGATACAACCGGTAACGCCCGATTTGCGGTTATCGAACTGGCCGCAGCAGCTGATCTTGAACGCCTGAATCCGATCTTGGGTTGGAGCTGGGATGCGGGCCGCCTCTCCCAGACGGATCCTGAGCAACTGCGCCAGTTCTGGTTGGAGGTAAAGGCGCACTATGAGTCTGGCGCGACGTGGTTTCTGGATGATGCGACAGCTGCACTGGCCGCATCGGAAAACGATGCTCACACAGACAAGGGCCCATATTATGAGGTTATTTACCACCACCTGTCACGTCCGCTAGCCTCATCTGAATGGCTGACTGCAAGCGAGCTGTGCGCCCGCCATGGTGAGAAGCTGAGCATGGCGAGCAACTGGGGTAAGGCGCTCAGGGTGCTCGCGAGCGAGGGCAAGCTCCAGAGCCGCAGGGTGCGTTCTAATCGGACTGAGTACCTGTTGCCCGTCGATAGCCCCAAAGAGAAGGGCAAAGCCGACAAGAAGTGACTCTCAAGCCCTGCCGATATGGTGGGGCTTTTTCTGCCCGTCTGTTGGACAGGTGTTTAGTGGTTAAGCACGGGTTAAGTGCAATGTCGTTTGTTTAACCAGCCTCAAATCCGCGCCATTATTGGTCTACAGTGGGTTTTGGTTAATTGATTAAGTGATTTATATATAAAGTCACTGAGTAAGCCTTGATAAGGGCCCTCCAGCACTCACCGCGCTTTATAGCAACTTCACCTAACCGTTTAACCACCATTACATCAAACGCAGTCATGGCAAGGGGTTGAGGCTGATTAAGAGGGCTTTGGCGGGCTTAACCAATGCTCAACCACAACAACCGTTCTCACTACATAATAATTACCGATCACCATCACAACTCGGCAGGCAAATTAGGACCTAGAGGCTGTACAACGCGAGCTGGGGAGACTCTGATTTTCTCATTGCCGTTGAGTGCTCAACGGCAGATTAGCCATACCAACCCCTCAGTGCCCTTGTTGGTGATTATCAGACAGCACAATCCATACTAAGCAGCAGAGTCGATTCATTGACAATATTGGTTTTAGTCGTGATATGGCTCATATTCATGGTGGTAACACCATGGTATGGTTGAAAAATTCATGAACCAGCGCCCAAACGACTACGACGATATAGATTACTCGTTTCACTGATTCAACCGAGTATCGATATCGTCGATTGAGTCGTGGTTCTGGTCAAACACATAGTATCCAATGTATGGTGTCATAAGCGAATAACTCGGTGATAGGCCAAATTAATGGTGCCTACAATGCATGGATTGCAAAACCGCAGACTGGGGCGGTGAACCTGCGGGCGCTAGCTTTGCTTAGAGGCCGGAGAATGGGTTGCGTACCCCGTTAGCGCCCTGCTGGAGTACAGTAGATTTGGGTGATCCACATGTCCGAATAGCCTAATCGATCCAGCAAGCGTCCCCAGTGTGGTTAGCGCAGTATATGTTCAATTCATGCGTAAAAAATCAGCTAACAAAGGGCTCCAAGGGACGCGCCCCCCTGAGTCCAAGCGTTAAATTCAAAAGGAGCATTGAGTGCAGTCTAAATTATTTGCAAGAGCATTGGAGATTGCTTGGCGTTCCGAGTCTGAGAAATCAAATTTTTCAGAAGTACAGCAATTCAGAGCTCTAATGAGAAGCTTCAGCTCCTTGAGCCAACCATTCAGGATTGAAGAGTTTCATGGAATGAAGCACCAAGTTGTGTTTAATGGCCAAGGTAGCTGGGGGAGACCATCTGCAAGATGTGAAATATCAGATTTGTTGATCATTTCATATAGAAAATTTCCTCAATTCCAAGCTAGAGCTACTTTGCTACAAGCTAAAAAATCTAATGAAAAGCATCCTAGTTTGTGTAGCGGATTATCATACTCTATTCCTTATACCGATTTTAAAGCTAATCTCGAACAATGGGATCTATTATCTCGCCGTCCGAATGTCCTTCCATTTCCCCCTTTTGATTGTCATCCTGAAATTTTGAGTGGTGCAATTTTACCTTCAATTGGATCTCTCGGTGTATTTCATAGAATATCAGCAAAAGATTATGGTTTTTTTTACATGTCGGCAGATTCAGCTGAACCGATGAGTTCGCCGAAGGGAAAACATGCAAAATTGAAAACCAAGTCAAGCAATCGCTATAGAATGCTGAATGGATATAGGGAATGTACATACGCTTGTTGTTTACTGGTTTTTGGGGAAGCGCTTTATGACCTTGAAATAGGCACTCCAATCGAATCACAAAACTGTATAAATGAGAAAGATGAGCGCTACAGAAATATTTTTCGAGGTTGGCTGCGAACCGTTATATATAGTCACTTGGAGATGACGGAAAACGACTCTCAATTAGCACGTGACTTACTTGGCCAATTAGAGTCGGATTACGAATCTAGATTTATGTCAGAACCACCAGCATTATTGCTGATAAATAGCGATGAGCTTGAGTTTAACAAAGCATTGCAGCGGACAAACCGCTGAATTCGGCGTTCAGTGCTATCAAGCATCACCATTTGGGAGAACATTAAAATGGTAATAGTTAATGCAATTTAGAATTCTATCTGCCTTCATGGTTTTTATAGGCTCATACTTGCCACTCGCTTTAATTCTTGCGGTGCAAGATATTCCTATATCTTGGTGGAAAAAACCATTTTGTGATTTCTCCGATATAGATGATTGCTTGTTTAACCCTTTTAATAGTCCGTATTTATCAGTCCTGTTTATTATTTTAACTTGTTTTTCTATGGTTGTTTCTAATCTCTCCTTGAGAAAAATATCGTTCCCATTTGATGCGCAGGTGGAAAGCTCTAAAGCAATACCTAACGATATTATCAACTATGTATTTCCATATGTTGTTTCATTTATGGGAATAAGCTATGAGGCTCCGGAAAAGCTCTTGGGGTTTTCAGTTTTCTTACTCTGGATGTTTGCGATCACATACAAGTCTGGACAGATAATTATGAATCCGCTTTTGCTAATGTTTGGCTGGAAGTTGTACGAGGCAAAGATAAATATAAACGGGCAGGCTAGAGATGTAAGAATTTTAAAAAAGGGGTATTTAACCCCTGGGAATTATAGAGTCCAAACAATACAAGATTTTTATATTGCACGAGAAAATAATGATGACTGACTTTCAATCTTTGAAATTATTTGATTTTGAAAATTCGACACCACATTTGTGGGTTTTTAAGGACAGTAATAGTGAGGCGCGCTTCAGAACATTTTATGTTCAAACTGAAAGTGGTTTAAACACTCAGTTAAAAAATTTCATTGCAACCGAGATTGAAAGAATTACTGAGCATACGCCTTATACTTACATATCTCAAACAAATGAGAGTAGTTGCTTAACTACTGAACCTGCAAGTACAGATTTTCCGCAACTAAAAGCACTAGTAGACCGACTTGAGATTGAGCATAGAATTACAGATGTAAAAGATCTAAAAGGTGCAAAGGGATATGTGGTAAAATTTATCTTAAATGGAACTACAGTGTATGCGGTAAAGCGATCTACCTCTACATGGAAAACATCATATCCTAAAAAATATATCAACATGATTTTTTCAAATGGTGAGCTATCTGGGGTTGAGGACAATAGCTTCGCTATAGAGAAAAACTTTGATTTCTACGTTCTTAATAGCACGATTTTTATCGCTAATAAGCGAGGGTTTGAGTCAGCTATGCAACATAGAGTTGCATATGCTCAGGCATTTGAACATCTAAGGCAAACACCAGCATTTAGTGGCTTGTTTTCTGATATAAATCCTATCATCGAATATGTTGGTACAAACTCGATACACCTGAGGCGCATGGCTGTTATCGAAGAAAAAGGTATTTACAGCAGACCAGATTTTATTTCCACTCTGCAAAGAGTAAATGCTACAAGAAATTGGGGTATTAACTTTGATCCAATAAATAACACTATAATCCCTTGTGAAAGTACTGCAAGCACAATCATTAATGTCCTGCTTGATCACAGGCTTATGAGTGAGATAATAGATAATATCTATGATGTTCCTGATGCGACTCAAGTCTAGGTGTTATACTTTTGCTGGGAAAGGATTGATATGGGTGATATAAATAGGGATGATTTTACCCCTAATGACAAAAGAATAATGGCGGAGCGTGTCAGCTGGAAATGCTCCTTCCCTGGATGTGGTAGAAATACAGTTGGTCCAAACTCTGGCGATTCAACTAAAAAGATTAACAATGGCATCGCTGCACATATCCATGCTGCGGCTCCAGGTGGGCCCAGATATAATGCACAAATGACCCCCGATGAAAGGAGGCACATCTCGAACGGAATTTGGATGTGTAGAGATCATGGAAATTTGATTGATGCTGATTACACTGAATATTCAGCAAGCACATTACGTGACTGGAAGTCACAGGCAGAAAAAAGAGCTTCTGATAGTCTTAAGTTGCCAATTCAAGAAAGAGCAAAAAAAGACGCCACGCTCATCCAGTTGGGAAATAAAATCATTTACTTTACTCATTGGAATTCTATTCATTTTCGAGAGTGGAGCTTTGAGCTTGTTGCTCCCTTTATAGGTAACTTGGACTTACTAAATCATTATATTTTAGAGTTTAGCTCTTTACCTGAAACCGAAAAATACGTTGTTATTGAGTCTCAGGGTGATGCGAGAAAGGTTTTAGATATTAAGGTGGAAATATCATATGATGGTAAACATATCTTATTCATAAGCGTAGATAAAAAGCCTACACCTACCAATCCTCATGATTTAGGCATGGACTTGAGAATTGATGATACGGGAGATATTTCATTTCTTAATGGTGATTTAGCTACCGTTAAAGGAATCGATGCTGCTAAGCAAATGATTTCCCTTTGTATGAGTACAATCAAAGGTGAAATGGAAGGTGCAAAAGAATTGGGCTCTTTAGCGACATACTACTATCATGAATATAAAGATGATTTAGAGATATTTGGCAAGCTGCTTCTTCTGGAACTTATACGCTTGTCACTAATTCCTACTGACCATAGAGTTAACGAGGAAAAAGTACCTTCTTTGCATTTCGTTAAACGTTTCTTAAGTGTGGATATCAAAAGTGCCGAGTTAGTGCATAGCAGATTCAAAGTACATATTAACTTAGAGTGGGGTAATGGTGACCTATGGTGCGGTGAGATTCCAGTTTTTGTACTTCATAAATAACAGGAGTATGTTGTCGGAATGGTTTTCTGCGGAACTCTAAGCCAGCCTAAAATGTGGTGGGTACCAGTATTGAGGGGTATTCGCGGAGCTGTTGTAGAGACACGTTGAGCCAATTGACAGTGTCACGTAATTGTGACACGATTTGGACTAAATTAAATCATAACTGGTTGATTCATAACGTTTTAGTGAGTGATTTCGAGGGTTCGAATCCCTCCCTCACCGCCAAATGATAAGCCCAAGCAATTGAATTGCTTGGGCTTTTTCTTTGTGCGCGATTTTTGATATGCCATCCACTATGCCATCTGATGTCGGCTGGTACGGAACTATCTCGTACTCCGTTGGACAATCTGGTTGATGATTCACGGATTGTCACTTACGGGACAAGATCGCTCATCATACTCTTCAACGTGGAGAAGATGACGCCCATAGCCATGTGGTTTGATATGCGTTATCTCTTTCGGCTTGACCTTTCAGTCAGTACAAACTGGTGGCTTGCGGTTGCAAATGGGCGTTGCTGAGAGCTTCCAGCGACGTTAGCATAATCTTTAGTTGTTCAAAATCATCGCTACTGCGGCAACTTCAGGAGTATGTACGCCTCCTATTACACCCAGCGTGCCTCACCTCGACCTATCCGGTGGATCCTTACACTTTTTCCGTCCTGTAACGACTCGACTTCAAACAGGCTCGGCGATTCTGCCTGAAGCTTTTGTTTGATCGTCGTAAGCTGGGCAAAGTCAGGCGTCGCAATAGATACTTGGCCACTTTGCGGATCAACCTCAACCCGCATAGGAAAAGCGGAGCGAGAGGGCCATTGCATCGTCCATTCCTGTGACGCCCATTTCCCGTCCACGCTCGAAAGAACGTCGCGTCGGAACTGCTGCCAGATTGAATGCGTTTCGAGAGTGGGCCAACCAGGAGCGTGGTCGAAGGCCGCCACCTCTGCCGATCGTAGCCAAGCCTTCATCTCTGCGCGATTTGTGAACCCGGGCGTCATCTGCTCAATGACTGTCTTGGCGGCAACGCGCGAGGGAAGGCCTGCTCGAACAAGCATGGCCATGGCGTTGGATGGCAGTCCGGCTTCCAGGCATGCTGCGGCGGCTCCCTCAACAAGCATTTCTGATTCGCCGCCATTGATCCGCCGATTCATTCGGACGGCTTCAATCGCCCATACCAGACGATAGACGAACGCGTCGTCTACCACGCGCATGCCCTCTTGGCCGATGGCCGCCACGTCTTCACCCCGAATCCAGGCTCCAAGCAGTTCTTTCCAGTTCGCAGGTAGCGGATCATCTGGAACAAAGGGACGAATCGCAAGAAGCCTCTCTCCCATTCCAACGAGTGCGGCGGTCAAGGCATCGGCATCTCCAACGAGGGCTGCCGTATCACCAAGATCAAGAAGCTCGGTCAGCTCCGCTGCCAATGCGTCGATAGCAAGCCCCGATTCCAGACCCACGCCCATTGCAAACTGGCCCTTGCGTTGCTCGACAGTTGTCTTGTTCCAGATGAGCTGCGCTCTACTGACGAGAATCCAAAGTTGTTTTTGCTTTTCGAGGGCATCAAGGCGGGCGATTTGCCTTGCCCAAAGCGAGCCCACAAGGGCCTCATCCAACAGCCGTGGAAGCTCCGTGCTTTCCGCATCAAGCGCTTCGATCAGGCCAAGCACAGTTGCGTCCAACCGCTCGATAAGACTTTCCATTGAATCTGAATCTTGATCGTCCTCTACGGCGTCTGGGAACCACGCGCCCTGTGTGCTAGACAGGTACTCCATGGCATCCCCGCGCGCAAATACTCCCGAAGCCGAGAGGCGCCGTATGACCTCATTGACTACGACGATGATGCCGCTCGAAAGTGAACGGGCCTTGGCCGACGTGACCAGCTCTCGCCACCGCTGGTGACGCCAGTTTTGCGGTTCATGCATCACGTGGAGCACCAGCCCTTCAAGGTCCACAAACGCTCGGCCAGCACGGCCCGCGACGTTGGCGAATTCTTCTCCCGTGATCAGTGTTCCCGCCCTGTACAGGTTGGGGATCAGGAGTACCGCAGCATTGAGGTTCAAGCCTTGGGCCAATGTCGGTGAGGCCACAGTAACGCGCAGAACGCCAGCCGCAAGTAGTGCCTCCACTTCTCGAAGGAAGGGGCCAGGGAGACGCCCATGATGAATGGCAACGCCGAGGGACAGACAGCGGACCGCTGGATGCTCGGCCCCTAGCCATTCCCGACCCACGGCCATGGCACGTTCGACTTCCTGGGCATTGGCAAGCAGAGACGGCAGAAAGCCCCGTCGTTGCAAATCCAGGGCGGCCTCTGCAAATCCCTCAACATGATCGCGCTGGGTGCAAAAGACGAGTGCTCGTTTTCCTTGCTCGGAGAATTTCCACGCCGCTGCGAGCGTCAATTCCTTGTTGTCCTTGGGGAACGGCGTTCGACGGGGGCGAATAGGCGGAACCTCCGGCACAAAGTGTCGAATAAATGGGCCATCTGGCTCAAGGTCGAAGCTCAGGCGTGCAGAAGTTCCGAGCCAAGATAACGTGCCAAAGCGCTGTCGCGTGGGTCGCCAACTGGACTGGATCGGATCGCCAGGAGCATCACTGCGAATCCATGCAGTCAGATCGTTGAGCTGATCCCCTGCTGGCAGGATTGCCGAAAGACAAACGATTCGTCGGTCAGCATGGTCAGAGCGCCGTAGTAATCGCTGTACTAGGTTCTCATAGCGGATCTCGCGCTCGCTGGGGCCAATCAGATGCCCTTCGTCGAGGACGATCAATCCAACGTCATTGATGATGTCGGGGTCATTTCGCAGAGCAAAGTCCAGCTTCTCTGGCGTGGCGATGACGATGTTCTGTTCCCGCAGCGCATCTTCGTCTGTTCCGGCTATGCCGCTGCTTCCATAAAGCGACGAGACGGTGAATCCAAGAGGCGTGAATGTCCTGCGAAAGGAGCGCTCGGTTTGAGCCGAAAGTGCTCGCAGTGGCGTTACGATCAAAACCCGGTGTCCACAGGCCAGTGCCATCAATGCCGCGATCTCTGCTATTCGCGTCTTGCCTGCACTGGTGGGGAGGGCTACCACCAAGTCGTCGGATACGTCGACGGCCCGTTGTGCCGCCAGCAACTGAGAAGGCCACAACTCCACCTCAGAGGAGCGCCGGCTGTACAGCTCGGAAACAAACAGCTTCCTGAGCTGGGCATAGTCTCCTGCACCTGGTGGGCCTTCGAGGGGTAAGACCTTGTGCAGGCTGCTTGACCAAAGGTCGTCGATGAGATTTGCAGTGATTCGAAGAATCCACCAAAGTGAAACTGCGCTGGCAGCCTTGGTCAACGAAATCGCTCGTCTTAGCAGGTTGCTCGCTTCCACGACGAGGGAATCATGGCCGGTCTGCAGGCCAAACTCGAAGAACACCAGCGCCCTGAACATCGTTGATGTCGCCACGCGGGAGACTACTTCGTCGGGGTCAAGCTCCTCTTCGGCCGCAGCCCGGCTTATGCCCTCATCGCGGTTCTCCGGATCGCCTAGCCACACCCTTGCATGTTGTCCAAGTCCTTGCAGATCGCGCACGATGAGGAGTGCAAGTGCATCCTCGGTAGGTGAGCGGTTCTGGTCGGTTTGCGCTTGTGTCAGAAGAGAAAATGCCAGTGCGGAGTAGTTGGCCAAGTGATAGGAGGCTGCCCCAACTGTTCGGTAGAAACCTCTGAATACGTCGTCCTGCGGGCCGTTCTGGACCAGTGCCTCGAAAGCTCCACCTGCGTGTACAAAGCCCCGTCGCCAAGTCTCCTGATCGCCTCCAAGCTCGCGCAGTGCCAGTGAGGCGCGAAGTACCGAAAAGCCATAGTCAGCGAGGTCCGAGTCGATCCCTTCGCTGAAAGCGGGGGCATCCGGTGGTAAGTGTCCGTCATGGCGGATCAGCGCCCGTGCTTGACCACGGGCCTGCAGGCGACCTCGATATCCGTCTTGCGTGGTTTCGCGCAGGAAGCCTGTCAGTTCTTCAATCGTTTCCAAGTGCCAGAGCCCTTTCGTAGTAGGCCTGGATGAAGGCCTGGTGATCTTCTATGCGTAGGTGCGCAGAGATATGAGGGCGAATACCGTCCGCCGCTACTAGATCGTCAAGTAGTGCCTGAGGGGTTGCATTGCCCGACATGGTGAACAGCATGTGACTGGTTCGCGCGGGGGGCGCGGCTCTGCTGGCGACTTCATTGCGAATCATCCTGCCCATCTCTCTGCGTTCGCCTTCCATGAGTCGATCCGCGACGAAAAGCAGGGACGTAGCTGTGGGTCGACCATTATCCCTCGATAGCGCTTCGCGGGCCTCTGAAATTGTAGCTTTGGTTAGGTTCGCGCGACTTTTCGACTCGCCTTTCAGGAAATGTAGATTGGATTGGGCATCGAGTTTTAAACCGACGAAATCATCGCCGCGCAGGGCCATTTCTCGACCATCCTTGTAACGCAACCGACGTACCGGAACCATGAAATCAAGGTGTTCCTCAACCAACTCTGTTGCGAGGATTTCGCCGAGTTCTCCCGAACGTGCACGCGCTGAGCGAGGCATTCGTTCGGACAAGATGGCCGCTGCACCTAGATACCCCAGTTCGCGAACGTCTTCCGCTATTTGATCCAGTTTGTCATAGTGAGATCGGAGGTAAGTTGTGAGAATTGCTTCAATGGTGGCTCTTCCTCCATTGCGTTCGGCAAATCGCCACAATTGCTTGTTGTCTTCTTCCTCGACATGTCTGTCACACCAAGTTTGGTACAGCACGTTCCCTTCCTTTGTTTGCTGAATTGCGCCACCACAGGCTGAGGGATGGCGTGGGCTAGCTGCATTGCGCCAGAAAATAGGCATGTAAGATAATGGGCCGCAAAGCGGATCTTAGGCTTGCGCTTGTAGGAGCTCATTACTGAGCTCTTCCTATGACGTTGGCATGGTCTTCAGCCCGATTAATGTCAGCGATGTAGCGCAAAATGGTGGGACCAGAAGCCCCACCATTTATGTAGCTAAGCGGCTTTATTTGCTAAGCGGTTCAAATTGCCTTTGATGTACTCGTGGAACTGACCGTGAGTCACAAAGTAAGTGCTTTGCTTTCTCTTGAGTTCCTCGCCCATAGTGACAAGAGTGGCTCGGTTCGCAATGGACTCGGCTTTGTTTACCTTTTGAAGGTGGTAGTTAAGTTCGTGTTCCTGACTGAAGTTGACGTATTCGTGGTCACTTAATCCCATAAATAATTCTCTCTTTGTTTTTCGGGTCCCCACATTAGGGCCCGTGTGAGTAACGTAAGTTCGTTGTTTTTTCTTTTCAAGATAATAAATAAGTATAGATTTTGGGCTTCCCTATTCCCCTTGCATGGACCACTCAGCACGCCTGATCCAGAGCTACTAAGGCAAAACCAACTTGGTGTACCAGTTGACCTAATGACCTTCTCAGCCTCTATAAAACCTTCAGAACAGATCCGAGTTGTTTTCGGGTTGTGTGGAGTTGCCTCTGGGACTACGGGCGAGCAATGAGTTTGGCGTACGAGTAGATAATGGGAATATTATCTCATTAGGGATTGGGCCATTCTTCGACATTGTTTGTGACATCTGAGCCAGACTTAGGGTAAATCGTTACGTAAACATATCCATGGCTGCCGAGGGTGTCGGCCTCACAGGTGAAATCAGCATGCTGGACGGTGATACGATGCTGGAATCGGGCATTTAGCTCGCCGGTCAGCAGTTTGCTTTCCAGTTCCTTGATGATGGCCGGGAAAACAGCTTCAAGCTGGTCGATAGCCACCTCCTCCCATTCGCCTATCAATGAGGTCCGATCTGACAAAAAGTGCAGCCGGTGATGTTCTTGAATGAGACGAGCGCCAAAGCGTGGCGTCACTGTATGGGGCAAGCCCCACTGCGCAAAAATCCGGGTGGGCTGATCTGGTGCTGCGGGTTGTTGGCCCTGGGTGTGGATTGTTGTCGTGGTCATGATTAGCGATACCTCAATTGGGTGTGGATGATGGTGCCTGGCACGTTGTGGCGCTGGCGTAGTCTGGCTAGGTGCTCAGGGAGGTCTGTCAGGCTTGCCAGTCGCCCTCGGTAGAGCCGGGAGAGATTGACGTAGTCAGGGTGACTTACGGTGATGGTCACCTGATGCCCTGGCTGCCAACGCTTAAACAGGCGGGCTTTGGCCTCTTTGATGGTGGTGATACCGGGGGCTGGTAACGTCTGCCGGTTGCGTAGATGCAGTTTGTTGAGCTCGGGGGCATAGCGATGCACCTCGAGTCCAGTGATAAGGCGGGTCATGTTCGGTGACTCCAATGATGCAAAGGGCCAGCCTGTGAGGGCTGGCCCTTTATGCTGTCTGTAGATGAGCGATGGGACGGTCGCAGTGACTAGTCGTTGTAAAACAGGATGTAGCTCACCCCAGCTTGCGTTGCTGCTGCGAGCAAAGGTTGCAGTGCTGGCGGGTAGGCATCGAGCTCCAAGGCCAGGTTCAACATATATTCGTAGGCGGAGTTATCCTTCACACCGACATGTTCATGGGAGGCCATACGCTTGATCCATTGCCATTCAGGCACCAGGTCTGCGTCATCGTAATCGCCCACGATGGTGCTCATGGCGACATCCAGCATTTTCATCACCGGATAGCCGACCTGTGGGGTCGGTGTTGTTGGTAGGGTGTTGGTCATTGCATCGTTCCTTGTTGTCTGGGCTGTGCGTTCATCTGATTGATAACCGGTTTGCAATTGAGTCGGTCCAGCAGATGCAGCGAACCGTACTGGGCTACCAGTCGGTCTATGGACATCTGGGCGCAGGCCGTTCTGCTGGGCTTATTCTCAGGGATTGCGTAACGCGCAGTGAGCCAGCCACCGAGCAGGGCTATGCGGTAACCACTCGGGATATGGGTGAGCGACGTCCCTATCCCCTTCCCGTGAATGAGGAACGGCACGGTCTGCCCGCCGATGTCGATATCCATGCGTTGCCCTTTGAGCTCGAAGGTGGTGAGCTTCCCGGTTTGCGGATGTTTACCAGGCACCTTGATGGTGATGTGCTTCGCCATCTCACACCTCCGGTTTGGCTTCA
>Ga0224722_1000817_pt1 | contig 17777 bp, 13 predicted proteins | sample Balambano_FR1_Me_FD_161646 | JGI IMG/M metagenome (GOLD analysis project Ga0224722, IMG submission 161646) | Freshwater sediment microbial communities from Lake Towuti, South Sulawesi, Indonesia - Balambano_FR1_MetaG | ecosystem: Environmental > Aquatic > Freshwater > Lake > Sediment | place... | reverse complement strand
GCAGAATTTCACTGTGTCTTAGTTCGGACAGAAATTTTCGATCGCGTTGGTCTACTGGATGAACAGATGCTCAACACCAAAGAACATCTCGATTTTTGTATGACCGTAGCGGCGGCGGGGGGCAGCGTCTATTTTGAACCCGATTCGCTGGTGACTTATGTCCCCGGTGAACCGCAAGATTGGACAGACCTGCACTACTATATGCTGCGGTGGAGCAATGCCTGGACGCTAGCCAGCTTGAACCGTCTGCGCGACAAATGGGAGCTGGCAGAAGACGGCTACTTTCAGAGCAAGTATAAAAAGCTGGGCTGGCGGCGCAAAATGACTATTCTGGTTCCCCTGAATCGGATTCTGACGCTGGGGGTGAGCAGCCGTTTACTGAATCCGATCCTGATGCCGCTGGATAATTGGCTGAATCAGATTTTGACCGATCGCCATACTCGACAAGCAGCCCAGACCAGACCGCAGTCCCAGAGCCAGTCAGAGCAAGTTTCAGAGTCCCAATTTACCCAGGTCTGATATGCCCAGAGTTTATTACACCCCTGACAGTTCACTCCGGCGACCCGGTCAGCTTTTGCAGCAGATGGGGCGGGATTTGCTGGCATCGCGGGAGCTTGCCTGGCGGCTGATGGTGCGCGATATCAGTGCCCAATATCGTCAGTCCGCTTTAGGGTTGTTTTGGGCATTTGTGCCGCCGATTGCAATGGCGGTGGGCTTCACCTTCGCCAGTCAATCCAACATTATTCAGCCGGGCGTGACGGATATTCCCTATCCTGCCTATGTCATGTTCAGCACGTCGCTCTGGCAAACCTTTGTTGAAGCGATTAATGGTCCCATTCAGGCAGTCACGATCGCGAAGCCGATGCTGGCGCGAGTGAACTTCCCCAGAGAGGCGATCATCCTGGCAAAGGTCGGGGAAGTGATCTTCAACTTTGGGATCAAGCTGTTTCTGATTGTGGCACTGTTCCTGGTCTATCGCATCTCGGTGAGCTGGACGGTGATTCTGGCTCCGGTGGCGCTGTTTCACCTGATTTTGCTCGGCACGCTGGTCGGCACGCTGCTTTCCCCTTTTGGCGCACTTTATCAGGACGTGGCAAAAGGAATGTCGATGGTGACGGGGTTCTGGCTGCTGCTCACGCCTGTGGTGTTTCCGGTTCCCAAGGAAGGCGTGTTTGGAGTTTTAGTGCGGCTCAATCCCGTCACTCCCCTGCTGGTGACGACGCGGGAACTGGCAACGACCGGAGTCCTCACTCAAGCTCCTGCATTCTGGATTGTGAGCGGTTTGACGATCGTGGGGCTACTCCTCACCTGGATTGCCTTTCGGATGGCGATGCCCTACGTGATTGAGAGGATCAGCGCATGACGTGGACTCCCCTGGATGAACAGGAATTCCTGCTGGAAAATGACGATCGCAGAAACAATCAGGAGAACGATCAGGAGAACGATCAGGAGAACGATCAGGAGAACGATCAGGAGAACGAGCGCGATATTGTGATTGCAGTCGATCGCGTCTCCAAAAAATTTTGCCGGGACTTAAAAACGTCGCTATTTTATGGCGTGCAGGATATTGCCACCGAGTTGGGGGGCGGACGGCGCAAGAGCGATCGACTTCGCAAGGGTGAGTTTTGGGCATTGAAGGCGGTTAGCTTTACGCTGCGACGAGGCGAGGCACTGGGGCTAATTGGGGCAAACGGAGCCGGAAAAAGTACGCTGCTGCGAATTCTCAGCGGTTTGATCAAGCCTGACACAGGTTCGGTGATGGTGGATGGGCGGCTGGCTCCCCTGATTGCGCTGGGAGCTGGCTTTAACCCGATTCTGACCGGACGGGAAAATATCTACGCCAATATGTCTATCCTGGGCTTATCCACGCAGGCGATTAAGCGGCGATTTGATGACGTGGTAGATTTTGCTGAACTCTGGGAGGCGATCGATGCTCCGGTTCAGTCCTACAGTTCCGGGATGGCTGCTCGATTGGGGTTTGCCTGTGCGATTCACGTAGAGCCAGAAATTCTGCTGATTGACGAAGTGCTGGCGGTGGGCGACATCAAATTCAAAATGAAATGTCATCAGCGGCTGAAAAAGCTGCGGGAAAACGGCACTGCCTTTATTCTGGTGTCCCACAGTGCGCATAACGTGATGAATGTCTGTCCTTCCTCGGTTTACCTGGCGAAGGGAGAGCTGGTTGCAGCGGGGAGGACGGAAGCGGTAATTCGGCAATACGAAACGGATCTCTGTCTGGCGGGCAGCGATGAGGCAACCGGAGTGCTGACGTTGCCGGAAAAACCGCCCCATGAAAGTTTGGGGATCGATATTCGATCGATTTGCTTTAAGGACTTGCAGGGTAATATTCTGCCGGAACTGTATACGGGTGAGCCTGCCTGTTTGAGCGTGGAATGCCACTCCTATGTTGAGGTTGAAGCTGCCAACCTGGGCGTGATGATCAAATCGCTTTCGGGCGAACAGGATCTGGTGCTGTATCTCACGGCTGCCGCAGATAGCGAACCCCTGTCCCTCCGTCCCGGAAGCGCTGAGATTCAGTTACAGTTGCCTCACTGTGGCTTGGTTCCGGGCATTTACAGCGCCAAAATCTATCTGCGCGAGGGGGTTTATTCGTTTGATATGGTGCCGTCCTTCCGATTCAAAGTGCAGTCCGATCGCACGGTGAGCCGCTGTCTGTTTTACCAGCCCCGCCAGTGGCGAGTGGTTCAATCGACCCGGAGGATGGGTCAGTCCTTAAAAGCCGGAGCCTTTGCCGATGACAGTCCCACGCCTTAGCATCATTATCCCGACCCACAACCGTCCCCATCTGCTGCCGCAGGCGGTTCAAAGTGCGCTGAATCAGACGGTGAAAGACCTGGAAGTGGTTGTGGTCGATGATGCGTCTAGCGAACCTGTCCAGCTTCCCCAATTCTCAGACGATCTCAGGCTGCGCGTGATTCGGTTAGACAAGGGAGTCGGCGGAGCGGGGGCACGAAATGCTGGTACTCAGGCGGCTTGTGGACGCTGGGTCACGTACCTGGACGATGATGATTGCCTGCTGCCGCAGATGGCAGAAATTTCTCTGACAGCCCTGGAAAAAGCTTTGGAACAAGCTGCTGATGCTCCCGTAGGTGTGATTTCAGGGATTCAAAAAGTCAACGAACACGGAGAGGTGTTATCCACTCGCTTGCCCCCGACCCGCTGCCCCCAGGGAAGCCATTTCTTCTTAGAAACCCTGGAACCGGGACGCTCTTACCTCACCAAGCAAACCCTTGTGGTGGAACGCGATCTGGTTCTCAAAATCGGCGGCTGGGATGAAACATTTCGATCGCGCGTTCACTCGGAGTTCTTTTTGCGGCTCAATCCTACCTGCACGCTGATTGGTTTACCCACCGTAACGTATCATCTTCTTTCTCATACAGGCAGTCGCGTATCTGGCAATCCCCAGCTTCGACAGGAAAGCTTTAATCGCCTGATCAAAAAACATCAGAGAGCCTTTGAAGCACACCCCAAAATGTTTGCTGAATTCGTCTATCAACACGCTTTAATGTCCTATGAAATGGGGCAAACCAGAGCCGCGCTGACTCATTTTTTCTGGGCATTCAGGCTCCATCCCGCTCATATTTTTGGGCTGACTTATCGGTCTATGCTGTCGCGGCTGGCAACGGGTCTGAAAGTTCGATTTCTAGCAGCTTCTAATATTTCTTAGCAGATATGATTACCGATATTCTGGAAATAGGTGAGCAAACGACACTGCGAGGACAGGTGGTTGTCCTGGGTTCCGGCATTGCGGGAGCGGAGGTGGCAACGCATCTGGCGCGTCATGGTCGAGAAGTGGTGCTGGTGGAAAGTGGGCGCGATCGCTTCGACCCATCCATTCAGGCACTGAACGATGTGATCTTTCTGGGCAAGCGGCATCGGGAGCGAGACCCAGATTCTTACTATCATCGATACCTGCCGCCGGAGCTGCGGGGAGTGAGTCGCGTTCGTCAGTTTGGCGGAACCAGCAATGTCTGGACGGGGAAGTGGAAATATTTGCAGCCTTCTGATTTTGAGGAGCGTCCCTGGGTTCCTCAGAGCGGCTGGGCAATTCGCTTTGAAGACCTGCTGGAGCACTATCGTTCTGCAGCAAAGGACTATGGCTTTGGGGATTTAGAAGCAGAAGCCCGACGTCCGGAAATTGTGGCACTGCGAGCCAAAATTGCCGCCAGCGGTTTGAAAATGAGCAGCTTTTACTGGGAGCAAACCCCGACCCGGACTGCAAAACGCTTTGGCGACGAGATGCGCCGTTCCCCGAATTTGCAGGTCGTGCTGGGCGCAACCGCCACAGAATTAAGACTTGATGAGTCCTGCCAGCGGGTCACTGCGGTGGTTTGCCGAGCCCTGGAAGGGAGGGAACTGGTCGTGGAAGGGGGGGCGATCGTGCTGGCAACCGGGGCATTTGAAGCTGCACGCCTCTTGCTGGCATCCGATCGTCAGCTTCCAGGAGGGATTGGCAACGCTCACGATTGGGTGGGTCGCTTCTACACCGATCACCCCAAGCACCACACCGGAACCCTACAGCCAGGATCGCTGGCGCGACAATATGCTCATGAGCTGCAATACGCCCCGAAGCCCCGGTTTTGTATCTGTTTTTCGCTGGATGACGCAACGCAGCGCGAGCATCAACTGCTGGAGCATGTTTTATACCTGAAGCCAATTTATGAGAAGCCGCTCGATCGCCTCTGGCGCACGGTGCAGGGTCGTCCAGCTTGCCGGGATGGAAATGGTGCGATCGCTGCCTATCGGGTCAAGTTTGTCACCGAGCAGGTTCCCCATCGAGAAAGTCGGGTGACGTTAGCCACGGAACGCGATGCGCTCGGACAACGCAAGCTAGCAGTGAACTGGTGCTTTACCGAGCAAGATCGGCAGTCGATGGCATCAACGCTTCAGCTCCTGGTCGATCGGTTTGCAGAAGTTGGACTGGGAACGTTTGATTTTGGGGACGATCCGCCCAGCCTGGAAACGATGACCGATGCGGCGCACCAGATGGGAACGACGCGCATGGCTCACCGACCCGAAGCGGGCGTGGTGGATCCCAACTGTCGTGTCTTTGGCACTGAAAATCTCTATGTCGCGAGTTCAGCCGTGTTCCCAACGGGGCCCTCGTATTCCCCCACCTTCACGATTCTGGCGCTTGCCCGTCGCCTGGGCGAACACCTGCTCCAAGAACTGCCAAAACCCGCCGGAAATCTATTGCCCCTCCGATCGCCAATGACCTAACCATGAATTCTCAAAACCTTCAATTTTCTATTGTCATTCCCACTTACAATCGACCCGATCGCCTGAAGCAGTGTCTTCAGAGGATTGTTCAGGTTGATTATCCTCGCGATCGCTTTCAGGTGATTGTGGTGGATGACGGCAGCAAAGTCCCGCTCGATGCGGTGGTCGCTCCATTTCAAGATCAGGTCAGTCTCACGCTGCTGCGGCAACCGAATGCCGGACCTGCGAAAGCCCGCAACACAGGGGCAGCGCACGCGAGCGGAACCTATCTCGTTTTTACTGACGATGATTGTCTGCCTGCTCCGGACTGGCTCAGTGTGCTGGAGTCCCGCTTTGCCGAGTCACCGGATGCTTTGATTGGCGGAAAAACGCTCAACGCCTTGCCGCAAAACTTGTGTTCGACTGCCAGTCAGCTTTTGATCGACTACCTTTACAGCTATTACAATCTCGATCCCCACAGGGCAGGTTTTTTTGCCTCGAATAACTTTGCCCTGTCGCGGGAGCAGTTTCAGACGCTGGGTGGATTTGATACCTCATTTCCCCTGGCTGCCGGAGAAGATCGAGAATTCTGCGATCGCTGGCTTCACCACGGTTCCTTGCTTGTCTACGCGCCGGAAATGCAAATTGCCCATGCCCATTATTTAACCCTCAAATCCTTCTGGAGACAGCACTTTAACTATGGTCGGGGCGCGTTTTGCTTTCATCGGGTTCGATCGCAGCGCAATCGGGAGCGCATTCAGGTTGAACCCTTCTCGTTCTATTTTCAGCTTCTGACTTATCCTTTTAAGCAAGCCGCTTTTCCATCAGCATTCCTCCTGAGCGGACTGATGTTTCTATCGCAGGTTGCCAATGTGTTCGGCTTCTTTAACGAGAAATGGCAGTCTTCCTCCCAGCCTGACCTGAGCGTGAATACCCAGTCCTGAAGGACATCTCAGCCATGATTTACTTTATTCTTGCCTGGAGCCTGCTCGCGATCGTCTGCTGCATCACCGGAACCTATTTGCTGAACCTGCTCAAAGCAAGCTGTTTTGATCGGGTTGGCGATCGGCTAATCATCGCCACCTGGAGCGGGTTAATCCTGATACCCGTCTTGCTTCTGGCAGTCTCTTTTATCATTCCGCTGTCCCTTCTGACGGGGGCAGTTTTAGCGGCTATTTTAATCACGCTCTCCCTGCTTTCATTTCCCACCCGAACCGAGTTAAACCGTCTCAAGTCAGCATTCTCGATCGATTGGCTGATTGCATTTCTATGTCTGAGTTTGTTGGTCGCAACGTTACTCAACCGCCAGATGACCTGGTTTGATACGGGAGGCTATCACATTGGCGCAATCAAATGGCTTGCCGAAGCGGGAACTGTCCCTGGGGTTGCCTTAATTAACTATGCGTTTGGGTTTACATCGTCCTGGTTTGCATTCGCCGCTCCGTTGACTCCGGGTTTTCTGGGACACCGCATTGGCGCAGTAACGAATGGTTTCATTTTTTTGCTGTCGGCATTCCATGTTTTGATTGCTTTAAATCACGTTAGACAAAAACAGTTCAGGATTGCGGATTGGTTTGCGATCGTCGTTTTTCTGGTGATTATTGCAACTTATATCGCAACGATTTTTGCAGGTTCACCCATTCTCATTTCTTTCTCTCCAGATGTTCCGGTCACGTTAGTGACTGGGATCATTGCCTGGACAATTTTGGTGATAAAACAGCGGGAAAAAGACGAAGAAACTTTACCGTCTCGCTCAATTTTGCCTGCGATCGATGTGAAAATTTTGCCCTTGATTCTGGGGGCTGGTGCAATTTCGCTCAAGCTGAGTGCGCTGCCCGTTTTGGCGATCGTCATTCTCTTTTACTGTTTTGAAAGTCGCTTTGCGTTGAAGCGGTTGGCGATCGGCGCAGCCCTGACAATTTTGCTGGCACTGCCCATGATCGGCTATGGTTTCATCACTTCTGGCTGTCCGGCGTTTCCCTCGACGACTGCCTGCATTAATTTTTCCTGGCGGTTTCCACCGGAGGAAGCGGCGAACCAGTTAGCAACCACACGAGTTTTGCAGTCTGATGAACCGGAAACCCCTGAAGCAAACTCCACAGCAGCAAATTCCGAATCTGAGAGTCTATCGGTTTTTATCCAGAAACGGCTTGATTGGATCAGAACGCAGCGCAAGGTGCAGGTCATGCTGTTGCTGTACGGATTTTCGATCGCTCTTTCCATTCAGCAGCTCATCTTCTCGCGAAATCGTCAGTCTCAGGCAGGCTTTGGGTGGGTGAGTGCGCTGGGTATTTTGGGGATGACGTTTATTATTTTTTATGCACCCATTATTCGATTTGGATTAATTTATTTTGTTCTAATTCCCGGCTTGTTTGCAGCTCAGGTGATCAACAGCAGGTATCGCCATCTTGCGAGTAACACGGTCTTTCGGCGATCGCTTCCATTTCGTTCGAACCAAGTCTCAGGTCGCTTAGTAGCGCTGGGTTTAACGTGCTGTTTTTTAATTCTGCTAGCAGAAGATCAGCGACGTCTTTTTTCGCTTTTACCGCCAGAATTACCCCAGCCTGAGCTAGTCGCATCCCAGGTGAATGATGTGAGCTATACCTATCCGGCAGACTGGTACTACAGATGCTGGGCTGCCCCATTGCCGTGCTCAGGAATTGTTTTAGACAAGATTCGCTTGCGGAAGCCAGCGCAGGGAATTCGGGCAGGGTTTGTCTACGTCCCTGAGGATTGATGCGCCGCCAGAAATGCAGTGAGTGCCTCGCGGGTTGGCAGTGAAGGTTGAGCACCTGCCTTTGTTACTGAAAGGGCTGCAACGGCTGATGCCTGGGTCGCAGCTTGTTTCAGGGAAAGACCTGCTGCCAGTGCTGCGGCAAGTCCGCCATTAAACGCATCGCCTGCCGCAACAGTATCAACTGCCTGCACCGGAAAGACTGGAATTTGAAAAGTCTCAGACGCAGTGACACAAAGCGCCCCCAGCTTGCCCAGTTTCGTGATCACGGTTTGCACGCCTCGCTTTTGCAGGACGATCGCCGCTTGATGAGCCGTGTCCAAATCATGCACCGGAAAATCAACGAGCTGACTGGTTTCAACTTGATTGGGAGTGATGATATCGATCAGGGGATAGAGGTCGGCGGGTAAATCGGACTGTGCCGGAGCGGGGTCAAGAATAACAGTCACGCCTGCCTGTTTCGCAGCTTGCGCAGCAGACACGACCGCAGACAGCGGAATTTCGAGCTGGAGCAGTAAAACCTGTGCTTGGGGTAAAACGGCTTGCACCCGATCGACATCGGCTTCTCCCACGTTGCCATTTGCGCCCGGAATCACAATAATATTGTTTTCGCTGGCATCATCCACGGCAATCACCGCCACCCCCGAATGCGTATCGTCCACCAGCACTTGATCGCAGACCACTGAGTCCGCCTTTAATCCTTGCAGCAGCGTTTGTCCAAAACTGTCGTTTCCAACCCGCCCAATCATCGTTGCCGGAATGCCCAGTCGAGCCACCGCCACCGCTTGATTTGCGCCCTTTCCACCCGACACCGCTGCAAACGATCGCCCTGTGAGTGTTTCCCCTGGAGCAGGCAGACGCGGAGTGCGGGCAACCAGATCCATATTGATGCTGCCAAATATAATCACACTCATGATAGATGAAAGCCTAAAAAGAATCGTTTAGTTATTATTTATTCGGTGTCGAGCTTTGAACTTTCGCTTCAAAATTCTACTTCAATTTAACAGCGACTCATCAGGCTGTTTGCTATTTTTCATCTTTAAGAATAGCAATATTAGATCTGCGCTTCATCATTGATTTTGTGTCTAACCATTAACAACCAATGGAACGCTTTATTTCATTGATAGGTATCTTGGTCTTCTTTGGACTTGCCTATCTGCTCTCGGTCGATCGCAAATCGATTCGCTGGCGCACCGTTATCTGGGGCTTTGCACTGCAGTTTTTGTTTGCTGTATTTGTGATGCGAACGGGCATCGGCTTTCAAATCTTTAACGGAATTGGCAACTTAGTCACAGCATTTCTAAACTTTTCAGATGCAGGAGCAGAGTTTGTTTTTGGCGAAAACTTCAGGGATATCTTTTTTGCATTTAAGGTAATGCCTACGGTCATCTTTTTCTCTGCTTTTATTAGCCTGCTCTATTATTACGGCATCTTACAGCGACTTGTCAGCGGCATTGCCTGGGTGATGCAGCGAACCATGAAAACCTCAGGCCCAGAAACCACCTCCTGCGCTGCCAATATTTTTGTGGGACAAACCGAAGCCCCCCTGCTGATCAAGCCTTTTGTCAATCACCTGACCCAATCTGAACTGCACGCGGTCATGGTTGGCGGATTTGCAACCGTTGCCGGGAGTGTCCTGGCTGCTTTTATTGGGTTTGGGCTTTCTGCCCAGCAGCTCATTGCCGCAACGGTGATGAATGCTCCCGGTGCGCTGGCGATGTCAAAAATTGTTTATCCAGAGCTTGAAAAGTCCCAATACCGTTTGTCTGGTAGCCGCAAGACTCAGGCTCGATCGACCCACGACCGTACCCACGATCGAGTTATGGCTGAGCCGGGTGGGGCAGAAGATGTCCCTGCGGCTTCTACTTCGGTTGCGGTCGAAGAAGTGATTGACGAACGATTGCAGGAAGACGAAGAAATCAAAGAGGAACAGTCGATCGATAACCCGATCGCCGCGATTGCGGATGGGGCAATTCAAGGGATGAGACTGGTGCTTAACATCATCGCGATTTTGATTGCGTTCTTGGCGCTGATTGCTTTTCTAAACGCGATCCTGGGCTGGCTCGGCGGCTTGTTTGGATTTCCCCAACTCTCCCTGGAATGGATTCTGTCTTTGCTGTTAGCCCCGCTCGCTTTTTTGATGGGGGTTCCCTGGCAGGACGCTGGACAGGTGGGAATTCTGCTGGGCAAACGAACCATTATCAATGAGTTTGTGGCGTATGTTGATTTACGGGGCATGGTCGAAGCTGGGGCAATTTCTGAACGATCGATCGCCATTGCTACTTTTGCGCTGTGCGGTTTTGCCAATATTTCGTCGATCGGACAACAGATCGGGGGGATTGGTGGACTTGCCCCAAAACGCATTCCAGATCTTGCCAAGCTTGGATTTCGGGCAATGCTGGCTGGAACGTTGTGCAACTTTGTCACTGCTTCGATCGCTGGGCTATTGCTCTAATGCTCAAATGCTCTAATTGATAAATTGGCTAAATCGGCTAAATTGGCAAAAGATTCACTGGAATTTAATTCATCATCATGCAGCCTGATAAACCCAAAATTATTCTAGATACCGATCCCGGTGGCGATGACTCGTTTGCGCTGCTGTGGCTGCAAAGTCTGGCAAAGCAGGGATTAGCCGACATTGTCGCAGTCACCGCTTCGGCTGGCAATGTGAATGCTCGCAATACGTTTATCGGGGCAAGCAAGCTGCTAATTACAGGCGGATTTGATGCCGTAGAAGTGGGGCGAGGGGTGGGGCGAGCCGGGAATGAAATCGAGGATGCGGCTCATATTCATGGAGCGGACGGGATGGGAAATTTGTCTCATCTGCTGCCCGACGTTCGCCAATCCTACGAAAAGGCTCGTCCCTCTGATGTGATTTTGATTGAAAAGCTGAATCAAATGCCGGGAGAAATTACGATTCTGGCGATCGCCCCGCTGACCAATCTGGCAGTTGCAGAACGAAAGTCACCCAGCATTCTCAAAAAAGCGAAAGAAATAGTGATGATGGGAGGTGCATTCCAAACTCATGGCAACGTAACGCCTGAAGCAGAATTTAATATTGCCTTTGATCCAGAAGCGGCGCAGGTCGTCTTTAACAGTCGTGCTGATCTGGTCGTGATTCCGCTGGACGTGACGCACCAGTTAGTCTTCACGCCAGACATGGCAAGGCAAATTAGTCAAACAAACTCTGAACACAAAATTGCACAGTTTATTGTGCCGCTCTGCGAATTCATGACAGCGACTTCGCTTTCCTATCGCGAAACTGGCGGGGTTTCTGGGTTTTTAGTACACGATGCTGCAACGATCGCCTATCTGCTCTACCCGGAGCTGATGCAGTTTCGGCGGACGAGAGTGGAAATTGAAACCCAGGGAACCTGGACGCGCGGAAAAACTCTGTTCGATCGCCGCCATACCGCAAAGCAAGCCGCAAACGCCTGGGTCGCGCTTCAGGTCAGCAGTCAGGATTTGTTGGCAACAATGATCGAAGATTTGAAGATGCTGATTGCAGGGTGAACTGCGCCCATCTAAAGAAGATCGAAGAAAATCCAAAACTGTTTAAGCAAAAGATCAGACATTGGAAGGGGTCTTTTCTAATCCAGCCTTGGGCAGACACAAAATCAGCGATCGATATTTTTCCTGGCTGCTGCGTAATTCTGCTTCCAGGCGTTTCCGCTCAGTAATTTCGTACCCGCTAATCACAATTCCGTCTATGTCGAGACCCACCGGAAAGCGTTGTCCCTGCAAATAGAGATATGCCCAGCCATTCTCCTGCGTTTGCCAGCGACATTCAATGCCCGAGTGCTCAGAGTTGATATTGTTTTGCCACAAATACATGGCGAGATTAAACTTGTGCAGATCATCAAAATGAATCAGTTCTGTAGCCGAAAGATCGAGTAATTCTTCTGCTCGATAGCCCAAAATTCGCTCGACTGCTGGACTCACATAGATAATTTGTCCGTGGCTGCTGGTTTGAATGAATAGATTTAAGCTATTGAGCACAAAAGCTTTCCACTTTCCTTCAGTTCTGACCAGAGCATTATAGATTTTCTTGTTCTCTGTCACGTCTTCCAGAATTGTGGTGAAGTAATAGTGATATCCATCGATCGCCTCTGGCAAATGCAAGACCGAGACACTGCAATTGAACCAGACGATCTCATGATTTCTGGAAATAAATCGCTTTTCGATCGTATAGGTTTCCAGGTCGTTTTTGAGCAGTTTCTGCTTTAAACCCTGGTCGAGCAGCTTATCTTCAGGATGCGTCAGCTCTTCGAGATAGAGTTGCTCATTAGGATTTGTTGCCAGGAGATCGTGAAATCTCTGATTGCTCTGAATCACTAATCCATCAGGACGAATCAGGGCAGTTGCTAAATTAGGATGATTTGTCAGGAGTGAGAGAATTCTCTCATAGGTTTGCATGAGGGCACGCGTTAACGAACGCTGCTTAAACTCCCTGGCAATCAGAAACATAAATTCAGTTTCCTGGCTGAAGTGGAGAGAGCAGACTAAAGTGCCCTGTCTGCCCTGCATCTTTGAGAAAAACTTGATGGGGTTTCCCTGTAATGCTTCCTGCCACAGCTCCTGCAGGGTGATCACCGGGTTGACTGCGCTGAAGTAACTAAAAAATTCAACCTCTTCAGCCTGGCTTTGCAGCAATGATAAAAAGCTTGAACTAGCATAGATAACCTGTCCCTGTTTGCTGTAGACACAGACGGGGTCAAGTAAATTCGCCAGGAACTCTAAAGATTGCTGAGATTGTATTCCGGGAATGTCCCAAAATGTAGAAACCATCCCTATTATTCCTTTGTAGCTTGAACTCAGATGGAGTGATGCCTTACACCTTAAATCGCTGCACCCCTGAAAAATAAAGATGATACCATCTGGTAGCTACACTCCTGAATCTCTAGCCCTTACTTTGTTGTCCTGGTTTGGAACAGTCTATCACCAGATGATATGACAACCAGGGACAGTGGAAATGATACAAATCACAACTATAGAAGTGATTCTGCTCACAATCTAATTACGATAGGAAATAGTCTCACTCAGTCTCGGTAGAAATGCCCTTACTTCAGCTTCAACTTCGCCTGTGTTGGAGGAAGGCTTGAGAGGCATTGTTAAATCAAAAAAGGGGCAAAGAATCCTTTTCTCTCACATCTCTTTTAACAGTAGTACGATGATCATCAAAACGCTACAGGACGCTAAAAAACTTCTTAAGGATTATTTCAGAGTTAATTGGAACCACCCATGATGATATAGTTCTAATTAAATAGTTTTAGCTTTTTCCTTGCGCTATAGAGCAAGTCTTATATATCCTTAAATATTCATAGATTTTGCACTGGGGACGATCGAGATCGCTATTCAGTTCCGGTTTGACAGAGAACGGATTTTAGCAATGCCAAGCAGGTCGCACAGTAAAAGATGGGTTGGTGGGTCATGATTGGGCAGATGCTAGCTGGACGATATTTGATTCTCAAACAGCTTGGAGCGGGGGGATTTAGCGAGACTTACTTAGCACGCGATAAATATCTACCGCGCCATCCGCTGTGTGTTGTGAAATGGCTGAAATTATCTGCGGATTGCCCAATTTCCCCGGAGACTGCACGCCGATTATTTGAGGGAGAAGCTCGAATTTTGGGGCAACTTGGACAGCAGAATACACAGATTCCAGCCCTGCTCGCCTACTGCTCCGAAGCAGAACAAACCTATTTAGTCCAGGAATATATTGAAGGTGAAAGCCTGGGAACGTGGGTGATTGAAGGGCGACGCTTGACTTCTGCAGGCGCGATCGACTTACTTCTGGAAGTGTTACCCGTTCTGGATTACATTCATTCGCAGCGCATTATTCATCGAGATATCAAACCAAATAATCTGCTGCGGCGGCAGAGTGACGGCAAGATCGTGTTAATCGACTTTGGGGCTGCCTGCTGTTTGGCGGAACATGCGTCCTGCGCTCTTCCCGATGAAGAAGCTCTGGCGATCGGCACTCCGGGATACATGCCCGATGAACAACAGCTAGGAATGGCAGAGTTCAGTACCGATTTATATGCTCTGGGTATTTCGGTGATTCACTTATTAACTGGAATACAGCCGCGCCAGTTTCAGCAAGATCTGATTTCGGGTGAGCTAGATTGGCAGACTTATGTCCAGAATGATTTGCGCCAGAATAGCCCGTATCAGAATAATGCACAGGAACAGTCGGTTGCTTCACCGTTCCTCGAAGCGGCGATCGCGCCCCCGTTGGTGACTTTTCTCGATCGAATGGTGCGGAGTCGCTGCCACGATCGCTTTGTTTCAGCAGCAGCAGCTTTAACAGCACTCAAACCGCTTGCAGATCAGCTCAAACCTGGTTCAAAACAGCAGTGGGCGGTAAAAAGCCGTCGGAAGCCGCTGATTCTAAAGCCGTTGCTCGCTTTGTTTGCCCTGAGTCTTGCGGCATATCTGGTTTACTCAAAGCTGAATGCAACTTCGGCTGATGTGCAGCTTACTTTGCTCCGTGAAGTTCCCATGTCCTCCAGCATCAAGCAAATGCTGATTTCGCCGGACGCTCGCACTTTAATCACTGCTGGAGCGGATCGGGTGTTGCGCCTGTGGTCGCTGCCTGAGGGAAAACTGGTCAGGTCTTTGACAGGGCATCAGCACCTCGTCACCGCACTCTACATGAGTCGGGATGGGCGGTTTCTTGCCAGCAGCGAAGCCAATGTCATTCGGCTCTGGAATCCCGTTTCTGGCAGCCTGCTCCAGACGTTTCAGGCAAATTCTCATCCGGTGACGGCGATCGCGATCAGTTCTGATGCTCAAAACCTGATCAGCGGCAGCCAGGACGGAACCTTGCAGGTGTGGAAACTGGCAACTGGGAAACTGGTGCGGACACTGAAGACTGCCAATGCTGCCATTACTGCGATCGCCTGCGGTGTAGCTCCAAATCAGATCATCAGTGCCAGCAGCAATTTTCAAATTCAGGTCTGGAATTTACAAACGGGTGAACGCGATCGCGTCTTTGCCGGACATCAAGCGGCGATCGTTGGGCTACAGGTCACCGATCGTCGGACTTTATTGAGTTTTGGTGACGATCGCACCTTAGTTTGGGATCTGGAATCGGGTGCGTTGACCCAGGCTTTTTCACAAGAGTCGGCACAGCCCATGACGGCTGCGGCAAATCAGCAGCACGTGGTAACGGTGAATCAGCAGGGGACAATTCAGGTGTGGGCTGAGCAGGCAGGGCGATTTGAGTGGCAGGCATCCAGTCAGCTCGGACAGGGTTTAGAGGTTGTCGTCAGTCCAGATCAGCAGTATCTGGTAAGCTGGCAGCCCAACCAAGGGTTACAGCTTTGGCGATTCACTCCTGCAGCCATTTCCAGATAAATCGCATTTACCAGGGCAGAATTTCACCGTTGCTGTGCCAGAAAGTACCCGTATTTTCCAGCGTCAGCTTGTCAATTCTTGCCAGCAATCCTTTTACTGATTCTTCCGGTGTAATACCGCCTGATGTGAAGTTGGTCATGCGGGTTTGAACCAAGCCCGGATGCAGAATGGCAACCGCAATGCCTCGCCCTTTGAGGTCATGCGCCAACGACTTTCCTGCCATTGATAGCGCCACCTTTGACATGCGGTAGCCATAGGAACTGCCAGAAGTGTTATCGGTGATCGACCCCATGCGACTCGTCATCAGCACCAGCTTGGAACCCGATCGCAAGTTGGGCAGCAGGGCGTGGGTGACGCGCAAAGCGCCCAGGGCATTCACTTCAAATTGCTCTCGAATGCTGTCAAAGTCCAGGTTATCTATTGTCACGCGCTTGACGATGCCTGCATTGTTGATCAGAACGTCAATTGCCCGATCGCCCAAACGAGCCTGCAAGTCAGCAACAGAAGCATCTGAAGTAATATCAATCCCTTCCTCAACCTGCACGCCAAGCTGCTTGAGTTCCTCAGAAGCCGTGCGACAAACCGCAATAACTGTATTCCCCTGGGTTTTTAGCTGGCGGCAGTATTCATAGCCAATTCCTCGATTTGCGCCTGTCACTACATAAGTTGCCATGAGAATTTCGATCGCTGAATGAGAGCTGAATGAGAGCTGCTGCTAAAACCTACTCCCAGCGTAGCGGAAATCGTCACCGGCAGGCACTCTGTTAGTTGCTTTTGAACTTAAACCTGACTTAATGCGTCAATGTCCCCCAGGCATCTCTCCGATGACTGTCTCCCATAAATTTCTCCCATGAGCGTTAGCTTCACTGAAAAAATGCAATTTTCCAATGGAAAGCATCGAGAATTGATCTTTCAGTTCGCACAACTGCAAGTAAACTATAGGGCTATGCAATTTAGCACGCAGACGCGATCGTGTGTTTGGCTCGTTTATTCGTGGTTTGACCGATGAAAGGACATTTAATTCCCGCAAGAATCCTTCAAAACTGGAGATTCCATTTTGCCTCGCAGCCTATTGCTTTACGAAAGCTCCCTATTCTGCTCTTTCTGGTGTCGTTTGTTGCCGTGCTGCTGATGAATACGCCGATTTCAGCGATCGTGCCGCCGCTCCGCTCCGAGATTCGGGGAGTGTGGCTGACCAGCAACGATACCCTCGTCCTGCGCGATCGCCCCAAGGTTCAGGCTGCCATGACGGAACTGCGGCGATTGAATTTTAATACCGTTTATCCGGTGGTGTGGAATGCGGGCTACGCCATGTATCCAAGTGCCGTGGTTCAGCAGGCGGGGATTCAGAATTTTGTTTACCGGGGCTTGCAGGGGCAAGACATTCTCGCTGATTTAATTGCCCAGGCGCATGCGCAGCGGCTCATGGTCGTCCCCTGGTTTGAGTTTGGCTTTATGGCGCCACCGACTTCTGAGCTGGCATTACAGCATCCCGAATGGCTGACTCAAAAGCGAGACGGCGGGCAAACTTCGATTAGTGCTGCAGGTGAAGTGGTTTGGCTCAATCCTTTTCATCCAGAGGTGCAGCAGTTCATCACCAACCTCGTTCTCGAAATCGTCACCCGATATGACTCCGATGGCATTCAGTTTGACGATCACATGAGCTTGCCTGCTGAGTTTGGCTACGATGATTACACGATCGCCCTCTATACAAAAGAAACCAAAAAGGCTCCTCCGGACAACCCAGAGGATGCCGCCTGGACACGCTGGCGGGCAGACAAAATCACGGCGTTCATGACCAACCTCCACAAAGCGGTGAAGGAGCGTAAACCTCAGGCAGTTTTTTCGGTGTCGCCCAACTACTATGATTTTGCCTATCGGCTGCACTTGCAGGATTGGCTGGCATGGGTGCGGCAAAACCTGGTGGATGAACTGATTGTGCAGGTCTATCGCGCTGATCTTCAAAGTTTTCTAGAACAAATTAACCGCCCTGAGATTCAGGAAGCACAGCAGAAAATTCCGACGGGGATTGGCGTTTTGACGGGCTTGCGCAATAACCCAGTTTCGATGCGACAAATTCAGTCGCAGGTCAGAGCCTCTCAGAGTCGAGCGTTGGGGGTGTCGTTCTTTTATTACGAGAGCCTGTGGGACGAAGCTTCAGAACCGATCGCCGAGCGACAGGCTGGATTCCAAGCACTCTTTCCCTATCCTGTGTTCCGTTCTGCCATTTAGCCTCTCAATCCAGGAAGGCAACCCTAATTAACGATGTCGGGAAACCACAGACCGTCTAGCCACCCTTCCAACCGACGATCGCTTCAAACCAGGCGACGCTATCTCTGGATCAGCCTTGGCATTTTGCTGCTGTTGACGATCGCAAGCGGCATTTTCGTTTATCTGGTTTCGCCGCTGAGAGACCCCTCATTTCAGCCCAACAGTGCCAATGGCGGAACCCTGGTTCCCTGGC
>Ga0224722_1000816_pt1 | contig 17783 bp, 10 predicted proteins | sample Balambano_FR1_Me_FD_161646 | JGI IMG/M metagenome (GOLD analysis project Ga0224722, IMG submission 161646) | Freshwater sediment microbial communities from Lake Towuti, South Sulawesi, Indonesia - Balambano_FR1_MetaG | ecosystem: Environmental > Aquatic > Freshwater > Lake > Sediment | place... | reverse complement strand
AAAAACCACCCGCGGCGCTCATCCACGGCAGCAACGCCTCGCTGGAAGTGGGGAGCACGATGGTTTTGAGCGCCACGGGACCGGCCGGTAACCGGATCGACGCCACCTGGACGCTGGTGCAACCGGCCGGTGTGGATAGCGCAGGCGGGGCGGCTAGCTTTGCCGAGACGGGCTGTCTGTTTGCGCTGGGCGGTGACCAAAGCTGCCAACGCACCGTCACTGGCGTGCAAGTTGGCTTTCGTGCGCCCGCCGCCTTGACCACAGGGGCCAATGTACAGACGGCGCAGATCGAGATGCGCCCCGCCGGCGGGCTGGACTTTACGACCACAACCGTGGTGATCATCGGCCAGGGCGGCATCCCGATCACAGGGAATGGCGACCCGGCGATGGCCCCGGTGCTGGATGCCATGAGTTCGTTTATGAAGCAGCGTTGTGTTGGGGCCGGGGTGTTGGGCGTCGCTCGCTACGGCTTTCCGCTGGCGATTTATGGTTTTGGCCGCATGGATGGCCGCGCCGCTGCCGACTGGCCCGCTGAATGCGGGGACGATCTGGGCAAGCCGCTAGCCGCGACCGTCACCAACGAAACACCGATGCGCGTAGGCAGCGCCAACAAGGGCATCACCTTTGGCGTCTTGCGCTGGACGTTGCGCGAACGGCTCAAGGCGCTTGACAGCGATTTTGCTCTCACCGCTGTGGCCGATGATCGCGCCGTTACTGCGTCACGGCTGGGCAACAACACGTTGCGCATCGCGGTCTGGTTGGTCGCCAAACTGGGGGCCGCTGATGGCAATGTGGTGCAACTGGGTACACTGGATGTTGGGATGTACGCCAAGCAGATCGACCTGGTGGCGATTGATGGGGCGCGTGTGGCGGCGATCATCCGCACGCCGAATAACGATTTGCAATTCCGCCTGTTCACCATCTCGAACACGGGGCAGGTGAGCGCGGGCAGCACCTTCACCATCGACCAACCCGATCAGAAGGTGGTGGCCTTCTCGACGGTGCGCGTGTTGCCGCAGCTTAACAATAACAACCGCTTTGCCGTCATCGCCCGGCAGAATGATGGTGATTATCACCTGCGTGTGGTGGACGTGGCGGGGAACAACACGTTCAGCGTGGTTGGTGGGTTTGAAGTTTTGGGTTCCACGCGCGATGTCGTCATCGCCGATGTCTCAGCGCTTTTACAGCAGCGGGTGGTGGTGGCCCTACGCACGGATGACAATTCGCTCAAGCTACGCACCTTCAATATCGCCGCTAACGGTCAACTCAGCTCGGCCAATGAGATCAGCGCCGGGGCGGTGCAAGAATTGAGTTTGGCCGCAGTTTCGGCGAGCCGTGTGGTGGCTGGTGTGCGCATGGCGAACGGCAACCTCAAGCTGATCGTCTACGACATCGACGCCGGGGGTGCGCTGACCCGTCGTGGTGAGGATGAGGCCGGTGCCATCACTCAACTTACCCTGGCCGCACTTACTGATCGCGTCGTGGCGGCGACGGTGCGCCAGAGCAATGGCGAGTTCAAGCTGATTACCTGGCTGGTGACCGCCGAGGGCAACCTGGCCCGTGCCGGGGACGATGCCGCCGGCCCGATCAATGGGCTGGATCTGCAACGCTTGAGCGCCACTCGCCTGTTGGCAGGGGTGCGCACGCAGGGCAATGCGCTCAAGCTGATCGTCTGGGATGCTGTCAGCATCACTACGCTGCAACGCCGCGGCGATGCCGAGGGTGGTGCGCTGCTCGACTACCCGTGGAGCGAGGCTGATGTCGAAGCCCTGGCGCTGACTGGCTACGACTTCCCGGAACGGATGTTGCCGCACAACCTGATCAGTGTCCTCTCCGGCAGCGAGCAACTGCCCATCGCGCCGATTGCGGACAGCACCGCTTTTGGCAGCCTGGAAGGCGGGCATGAACGCTGCACGACGTTGACCAACAAAGCCGACCCGCAATGGCAGCAGGTGCTGATCGGTCATCTCTTGGCGCATCGCACGGGGCTGCAACGTTCAGCGCCGAATCTGAACTATCAGGTTAACCACCTGGCGGCCTTGCGCGGGCTGACCAGCCAGGCGGACTTTGCTGCGCAAGAAGCGCTGCTGCGTGCCGAGGATGGCGATCTAGCCGTTGATCAGGGCAAAGAACGCCTCTTCTATGGCGATAGCACGACGCTCTATGTGCTGCCCCGCCCGACCTTGAATGAGATTCTGATGCTGGTGGCGGCGCGTTGTCTGCGCTATCCACTGGGGGAATATCACTACTCGAATACGTCGCCGGCACTAGGGGCCGCCATCATCGCCCATGTGCGTGGTACACCCTTTGCCGCCCAACTAGGCTACCCAGCCGAACACGAAGGGTCGGCCCTGGATCAATTCTTTGCCCAGGAGTTAGGGATCGAGACCACCGCCAATGCGGGCATCTTCTCCTCGCAACGGGTGCTGCTGGATGGTGCATACCAGGTGCGTGAACCGGTGGGGCGAAGTTGGAGCGGATCAACCTACTACCCGCAGAAGTGGGACGCCAAACGGCCGCATTGCGTGTGGAATGGCAGTAGCTGTTCGTTCACCGACTGGTTGGAGAACCCTGATCAATTTGGGCGCTTGCACTGGCAGTGGTTTGTCTCGCCCCTGGTCTTTGGGCTAACTGGGGATGATACGGCGTGGGGTTCGTCGGGGGCACTGGCGACTGAGCCAGGAGTCTACCTGAACTACATGCGCCACCGTTGGATCGGTGGCTATGACGCAGACCCGATCATCGGGGCCGAACGCAACAACGTTTGGAGCCTCTCGGTCTCGCACAATGGCTCGGCAGGTGGGGCCTTTGGCTATGGTTTGCACTATAGCAGTGATACGGCTACGGCCTTTGCCGTTCCGTATGACCCGGCGGGCGGCTATATGGCTGACCCTGCGGCGACGGATACCTTCCGCGCGGCCGAGGCGGCCTACTTTGTCGCCAATCCGGGTACGGGGGAGGTGAAGCGCTACAACGCGCAGAGTCAGCACACAGCGACCATCGACCTGAACCTGACGCTGGGCAATGGCTTTGCCACCGGTCACAGCAGTATCTATCCGGGGAAGACGGCCTTCTATGTGGCGCGCCACAATACCGGCATCGTCGAAGTCTACGGTCCAACGTCCACTGCCTTCAATACCACTTTTGGTACAGGCTTTGCCGCGGGTGACGGCTTCTTGGTCGATGATCTGCTGACAGAGGATGTTTACGACGAGGTGATCATCGGTGACACGAGCAACGGCGAGGTGCGGGTCTACAACAGCCAGGGCTTTGTGCTCAAAACGCTGGCGTTGGGCTTTGCCGCCGGCGATCGGCTGGGCGTGGGCGACCATCAGGGGGATGATGGCATCAACGAACTCTTTATCGCCAGGGCGGCCACGGGTGCGGTGCAAGTCTATAGTGCGAATGGCACACCCATGTTGAACCTGAATGCAGGCTATGCGCCGGGCGATGGTTTTGCCGTAGGCGATGTCGTGGGCACGGCCCAAAGCGCCGATATCGTGATCGCCAGCGGGGCGACCGGGATGGTCTCGGTCTACACCTACAAAGACGGTGCCTATACGCTCCTGACTACGTTCAACGGCTACTATAGCGCTGGCAGCAGCGTCATCCTGCGCGAGCCGTTGAATAAAACCACCGATCGTGAGATCGTGGTGATGTCGGTCTATCCCTTTGCCTTGCGCTTCCAGGTGGATACGAACGAAGAGGGTGAGTATGAGTTCCTCTATCAAGGGGGGCTGCCTGCGGACTTCGCCATCGGCGATCAACTGGCGACGGCGCACAACGGCGGGCAACGGCTCTACGAGTGTGCCCTGCCCGACGGCACCCGGCAGTCCTTCCCCGACGGGGTGGATGTCTACGTCACCGTCAATCAGGGGTCGGACAAGGAGTCGGTAGTCACAGGCGGTTCTAGCTATTACAAAGTGCTGCCGAATGTGATCAAGTACGGCCTTTGCCAGGTGGATTGGTCTGAAGTGGTCACCACACCGCCGACGGGTAATTGATCCGTAGCTGCGGGAGATAGGAGCGTGGGTGATTTGGAGAGTGGGTGATTTGGACAGACCAGTCTCCTAATCTCCACTCTCCTACTTCTTTACGCTAAAGTGCCAATCAAAGGGATGCAACTCCTTTAGCTATCATCCCCAGATCACCATTCCGTGGGGTGGATGGGGGTGCTCATCAAACGGAAAGTTTTCTTGCTGATTTTGGTATGAAGAATATTAAAATATGGTAAGCTTGAAAAGCATAAAATGGGTATTGACTTTGCGAGGAAATGTTGTTATATTAACGAAAAGTTAACGGTTAATCATCAGTTAACCGTATGCTAATAGTTTGTAATCAGCCATAACAACTACGAATCATCGACTATGTCAAGCTAATCCTTGTACGATCACCCCTGTAGCTGAACTTGGCTGTTGCTCTTCTGCCATTTTACTACTTGCTCCCGTGTTTGCCAGTAAGCTGCTGGCTTTTATCGGCTGCCTCGGATAGGGAGCCAGGTTGTACATCTCCGTAAATTTGCCAACCGGTAGTCCTCAAAATTTCGCATTCAGCTTGTTTTGCTTCGTGCAGTACATCAAGGCACATGCAAAGCCTCATCAAGCGTTTAGCAAAACAATAGGAGGAGCACAATAGAAAAACAACTCATATAGAGTCCACTACATGATCGAAAAAGAAATGCCCACGCTCTCCTCGCCAAAGGTCACGTGGACATTTCTGGACAGCTCGACATGAAAAAACCGCATCAGAGCCTTAAACTATTGGCAAAAACCAGCACTTTTTATCTGCGGCGAACAGATAGAAAGGCAAGTCATTCTGACAAACCCCAAGAGTTATATAGGATGGGTGAAGGGCGTTTCCATGTCGTGCACATTCTGCCGTGAATTGACAATTTTGTCAAGCGAGTGACGATTTAGATCAAGCTTGACGGTAGGTCAGGGAAGGTGCACATTATGTCTTATCGCACGGAAGGCGGAACCAACGCCGAAACAGCGGTGGTTCACCCCTATCGACAAAGATTGCGCAACTTTAAAAGCCTCTTTTTCGCATTTGAGAGGGCGCTCCACAGTAGTCTACTTCGGTATCGTGTTCCCCGTTCTGAACGTTGGGCTTTGTTAGCTACAATCGATAGCCTGCTGGTTGTGTCCGCTGTTTGGGGCGCGTTGGTGCTTGAAGAATGGGTGACAGCGCAAACGCTTGTTCTCACGCCAACTCAGGCCGAATGGTATTGGTTTCCACTCGTTCTGGCTGGCTGGTGGCTGCTTGCGCCCATCCACGATCTGTACCATCTCCCTTCATCCTATCATCGGCTGGCCAGTACGCTGGCGATAGTCTCGGTTGGGCTGCTTGGTTTGATTGTCTATCTGGTCATCGCCTATCAATTTTCGCTCCAGTTGTCGGGCCATTTTTTTGTTTATTGGCTCGCGCTGGCGCTGCCATTGCTCATTCTCTGGCGTTTAGCCTATGCCAGCCTCTCCCATGTGATTTCTGCGCCACAGCGCATCTTGATCTATGGGCTGAAAACGCGCGCCGAAGAGGTGGCGCAGCTGCTACAACGCGCACCCAAAGATTACCTGGTGCTCGGTCATATCGGCGAGCTGCCCGCTACGTTGGATGATCAGCCCCCGCGGCTACCGGTGCTTGGGCCGGTGACAAACTTGCCAGACTTGGTGCGGCAGTTGCGGGTTGACGAAGTGGTGGTTGCCGAGAGTGAGTCGTTGACCGAAGCTGATTTTCAATTGCTCATTGCCTGTCAGGCGCAAAATGTACAGCTATCATGGATGCCTGAACTCTACGAGCGGCTGCAGCGCAAAATCCCGGTGCAATTGATCGATCCCGCTTGGGCGCTGTATGCCATGTGCGGGCAGCCGATCTTCAATCGGTGGCAACGGTTGAGTAAGCGTACGCTCGATCTGGTGATCGTGCTCATGTCGCTGCCAGCCTTTGGCCTTTTGATCCCGCTTCTGGCGTTGGCGATTCGTCTTGATTCACCTGGCCCCGTCTTCTACCGTCAACTGCGCAGTGGGCGAGGTGGCAAACCGTTTTCGATCTTCAAATTCCGCACCATGGTGACCGACGCAGAGCGCGACGGAAAGCCGCGCTGGGCAACCGAAAATGACCCGCGCATCACACGCGTTGGGCGCTTTTTGCGCAAGACACGCCTGGATGAATTGCCACAGATTTTCAACATCCTCAACGGCGAGATGAGCGTTGTGGGTCCCCGCCCCGAGCGACCGGAATTTGTGGCTGAGTTAGGCGAAGTGATCCCCTTTTACCGGGTGCGCTTGACAGTAAAACCGGGTCTGACTGGTTGGGCGCAGATTCACTACGAATATGGCAATTCGGTTGAAGATGCATTGGTGAAGCTTCAATATGATTTCTACTATGTTCGCTATTGGTCGCTGTGGTTGGACATTTACACGATCTTCAAAACAGCCTACGTGGTACTCAAATTCAAGGGGATGTGACAAAGGCATACCGCAGCAAAGAGCTTTAGGTGACTCGTCAATTTTGATGTGATCGACTGTGATTTGAGCTGATTTGATCACCTCGAATTTGATGAGAACGATCGGAGATTCATTCGTATGGTTACCCTGACATTCATCCGTACTTGGCTGCCTGGCAGTAGCCAGACCGTGCGCATTTGTGTCCTGTTCCTGACCCTTCTGCTGCTGGGGAATCAGGCTGCGCAGGCGGAAGTCACCCTGAAACAGGCACAACAGATTTCCACTATCTACCCCAGTGAATGGGGTGTCACTCACCCGGCTGGGCTGGCTTATTCGGCCCGCCATGCGCGCTTTTTCCTTCTTGATCAGCGGGATCTGGCGCAACCGACACTGGTTGTCCTTAGTCCCTATGAGGAGCTGTTGCAGAAGGTGAAGTTGCCAGCTGCTATCGCGGATGCCACAAGCTTCACCTTTGATGACACTGCCAATCGTCTGCTCTTGCTCGCTGACGGATTGACCGAATTGGTCCAAATTGAAGCCGATGACGCTGGCGTCTTAGACCCGGCAACCATGAGGCGTGTTGCAATTGAGCAGCTTGCCCTCCAAAGTGCTCAAGGGATGGCGGTGGATGTCCAGGGCAAATCGCTTTTCATTTTGGACACGGCCGCCGCCCAACTGGTCAGAATCGAACTGAAGGCAGAGTTGACCGGGGCGCAATTTCACAAGTCTGATCTGCCGCCTAGCATAGACGCTTTCCAGTTGCGGGGCATTGCCTTCAACCCCAGGAATCGCCACCTGTACGCCACGCATGTACAGAACCAACGTCTCTATGAGTTCACTCAGGTGGGCCAAGTGGTGGAGCACTATGATCTGGCCGATCTACAGGTGGCGAATCCGCGCGCCCTGGTCTTTGCCACTAGCCCCGATTTGACCGATGACCCGAATACGGTGCATCTGTTTATCGCCGATAGCCCAGTGGTGCCAAGCCCGGCGCACGACGCTTCTTTGCTGGGTCAGCTCTATCTATCGTTTATCGGGAGGGGCGACAACGACCCTGATACCCCTGATACGGCAGAAGCAAGCATGTACGGCAAAATTGTCGAGGTGGCGCTGGACCCTACCCAGAGTGCGGTTCAGGCCGCTAGCCCTATGCTGACTACCCTGACGCTGGTGCGTACCACGGCCACATCGGATTTTAACCCCCCCAGCCCGGACCCGGCTGGCATCACCTACATTGCGGCGACGGACACCCTGTTGATCAGCGATAGCGAAGTTGAGGAGATGCCCCCCTATTTTGTCGGTGTCAACCTTTTTGGGGTGAGCCGACAGGGCGCGCTTTTGTACACCGCCACTACCACGACCTTTTCGGACGAGCCGACGGATGTTGCTTATAACCCGACGAATGGGCATCTCTTTGTCTCAGATGACGATGATAAAAAGATCTTTGAGGTCGATCCCGGCCCCGATAACATACTCCATACCAGTGACGATATTGTCACTTCATTTAGCACCACGGCTTTTGGCTCCAGAGACCCCGAAGGGGTGACCTACGATGCTGGCAGCGGTCATCTCTTTATCTCGGATGGCAACAACCGCGAAGTTTACCGCGTGGATCCCGGCCCCAATGGTCGCTTTGATGGCGTGCCTGCCAGCGGCGGAGATGATATTGTCACCCAGTTTGATACAGCGATCCATGGGATCAATGATCCAGAGGGGATCTACTTTGACCCTGTCTCAGGCAATCTAATTTTGATTGAGGATGACCCCAAGCGGATGTATGAAGTGACTACAGCCGGTGGCTTGCTGCAAACCTTTGACATCTCTGCGGCGGGTGGCAAGCGGATGGCCGGCGTAGTTATGGCCCCCGGCAGCAACGATCCCAGTGTCAGGAATTACTACATTGTGGATCGCCGGGTCGACAATAACGCCGACCCCTATGAGAACGATGGTCGGATGTATGAATTGACCAACGGTGGCAGCCCGCCGACGGCGACCCCGACCAACACCCCGACCCCAACCAATACGCCTGACGGCCCGACGCCGACCCCGACGAATACACCCACCCCGGGCGATGGCGACATCATCTTTGTCAGCTCGACGACGGGTGGTACCGCCGGTGGGGTGCGGTTTGCGAACGAAGACGTGTTGCTCTATGACACCAACACCGCCACCTGGGCGATCTATTTTGATGGCTCGGATGTCGGGCTGGGTTCATTAAACCTCGATGCCTTCTCCCGCCTCGACGATGGTTCCTTCCTGATGAGCTTTACAGCTCCCGGCACGGTGGGCACACTAGGAACCGTGGATGACTCGGATATTGTGCGCTTTATCCCTACCTCGGTTGGCCCCAACACAGCAGGGGCCTTCGAGTGGTATTTCAGAGGGGCCGATGTTGGATTAACGACCAACGCCGAGGACATCGACGCCTTGACGCTGTTGGAGGATGGTCGCCTGCTCTTGAGCACCGTCGGCGATATCGGGGTCACGGGCGTGTCCGGCAAGGATGAAGATCTGGTCGCCTTTACGCCCAGCCAGTTGGGCCAGACCACCAGTGGTACCTGGGCCATGTACTTCGATGGTTCAGATGTAGGACTCAACACCGCCAGCTCCGAAGATGTTGGCGGCGTGTGGGTGGACCCGGCAAATGGGGAGATCTACCTCTCGACCATCGGTGTTTTTGGGGTCAGCGGGCTTAGCGGGGACGGATCGGACATCTTTATCTGCACGCCTGGTTCTATCGGCGCAGACACTACTTGCACCTTCCGCATGTACTGGGACGGCTCGGCCCATGGCTTTGCCGGTGAAGTGATCGGCACGTTCGATATTGACCCAGGGGGACAGCAGGTCTCCAGCGCCGAGGTATCGGCCCTGCGCGCGATCCCTCACACGGGTGAGGGTGATGAGCCACTGGCCGCCCCAGATGAGCATCCGGATGACCTGGACGAGTCAGCACAGGTGCCACAGCTCTTCCTGCCTCAAGTGAGCCGGTAGAAGGTGACAGAGGGCGGTGACAAACCAGCGAGGCGCTGGTCGTTGGGCGGTCAGGTATCGCTGACCGTCTTGAGCAGCGCCTCGCTCCGGTAGAAAACGCTCGTCAAGGAGTCGATGCAAAACCTGGTTTCTGGCTGAAGCATTAAGCCATGTGAACAAATCTTGGGAAGGTTGGTATGGGTCGCGAATTGACAAATCGCCATGCTACGGTTTTTGAATGGCGGATCAAAAATCCCTTGGCTTTTGCACAAGACATCTATCGCTATGGCAAGGGGAGTGAGCTTTTTTCGTTTGCCGTATGGGAACTCTTACACAAGCTTCGTCTGTTTCCCCAGGGGCGATATTTGCACATTAGCGATAGCGCGGCGCTCTCGTTAGACCACAAGCCCTTGCGGGGCGCTGCGTTCAACGAGACGATGGAACAGTTCTTTTACGGGAAAGGATTGGGCGTGACCCAATCTGCTCATAATTGGAAATTACTCTTTATCAACGGGGGAATCAACGGGGGGCACAAAATTTTTGGCTGTCGCTATGGGGATGACTGCACTCTCTACCGCAGCTACGACAATGGCCAGACTGTTGCGCTTGTCCACACCTTTCCTGAAATTATCAAGTCGATCTTTATTTCCACCCGCGACACGATTCTGGTCTGTGTGAAGGGTGCGATCTATACCAGTTCAGATGATGGTGCTTCCTTTCAAAAGTCCTTGATTTTGGGTTCCTCAGAGAGCTTTTTTCGCCACAACAATGCCTTGACTGAAACGCCAGATGGCACCTTGATCGCCGGCGAGTATGGCAACGTCTGGGATGGCGACGGCTGGCGGAAATTGGCCTATCTCTATTTCAGCGCGGACGACGGAAAAACCTGGACACGTTCTGACTTTCTGATTCGCCAGGGGATTAACAAACACGTTCACCTGGTGAAGTACAGCAAGACCTTAAATCGGCTCTTTATGGCCGATGGCGATAACAAAAAGAAGCTCTGGATCAGCGCCCCCCTGACCGGATCCGCGCTCAACCCAACCTGGCATTCTGTGACGAAAGTTCATATCCAAATGGGGGGCTACACCTCGGTGGTGGAGCAAGATGGCAGGATGCTCTTTGGAACAGATTACCAGGGTGGCACCAATTTTCTCGTCGCAACGCGCGATGGCAAAACCTTTGACAAACGTATTGTGCCTGATCCCTATCGCAGAAGCCCGATCGACAACATGGTGCAACGAAAGTCAAAGACCGGGGTAGAAATTTGGGCTAATTTGCCCTATTCCACTGCCCAAACAAAATGTCTGCTGATGTACACAACCGACGGCGGAAGCAGTTGGCACAAACTCATTGAATACAACCGAGCAAGGCACAAAGTGTGGATTATCAGCTCGGCGCGCGATGGTGGCGATGACCTCTATTTGTCGATCGAAGACCTGAGCAACGCTGAGCGGGTCGTCTACAAAATTTACGATGCATAGCAACTGAAAGCATGAGTCGGCATCTTGGCCCCTGTTATTTTCAGAACAAATCACGGATCGGAGCAGAGATGGGTACAGCTGTTGACATTCGGCCTTTTATTCCTGACGTTTCACCGCTGAAACCGCGGTCAGAGGCGCGTGCAGAAGAGCTCCATCTCGTTCGCGAATTGTGCCAACACCTGGCCGCTAGCAACATCACCTACTGCCACTGGAAAAGCAACAATGTGCTGGAGCGTTCGGCCAGTGGACAGAATGATCTCGATCTCCTCGTCCGGCCGGCTGATGTGCCGCGCTTTGTCGCCCTCCTCCGGCGATTAGGTTTTAAGCGCGCCGAGGCCCCGCCCGAAAAACAGATGCCGGCCGTCGAGGATTACTTTGGCTATGATGCGGCGGCTGATACATTCATCCACGTCCATGCCCATTACCAACTCGTGGTGGGGCATGATCTCTCCAAAAACTATCGCCTGCCTATCGAGGAGCCATATCTGGCGTCAGCAGTTCAAGGTGACCTCTTCAAGGTGCCGGCACCCGCATTTGAGTTTGTCGTCTTTGTCCTGCGCATGGCGATCAAACACCTACCGTGGGATGTGTTGTTGGGCGGTGAAGGCGCACTGGATGCGGGCGAACGCCAGGAATTCGCTTACCTGCAGAACCGCGTTCACCAAGAGCAGGTACATGAGATTTTACGGCGTCATTTGCCCCACATCAGCAGCGACCTGTTTGAAAGCTGCCTGCGCGCACTGCAACCAAATGGCTCGCTTTGGCAGCGGGCAAAAGTTGGGCAGCAGGTGCAGGCCGCGCTCCAGATCAATGCCCGCCGGGCAGTGTTGATGGATCTCTGTCTGAAGTACTGGCGTCGCGGCACCCTCGCTCTCCGCCGCCGCATCTTCAGCCCGTCCACCAGATATCGTCTGCACAGGGCAAATGCCTTGATCGCCATCGTTGGTGGTGATGGCGCGGGTAAGACGACGGCCATTGATGCCCTCCATGATTGGTTAGCCAAAAAATTTGTCACCACCCGCATCCATCTGGGGAAACCGGCCTGGTCGTGGAGCACGCGGATCACCCGCGGTACCCTCAAGGTAGGCCAAATCCTGGGCTTCTATCCGCCAGAGGCCTCCATGACGGAGACACTCACACAGCAAGCGCTGCTCTCGCCGGGCTACCCGTGGCTCCTGCGCGAAGTCTGTCGTGCTCGTGATCGGTATCACAACATTGTGCGCGCCCAACGCTTTGCTGCGCAGGGTGGGCTGGTGGTTCTCGACCGCTTTCCGCTGCCTCAGATCCACTCCATGGATGGCGCACAAACGCAGCGGTTTGTCTGTCAGTTGGCCCAGAGGACACAGGCCAAAGAGCCGATGGCTCCCCAGTGCGCCAGTCGGCTGACGAAGCTACTGGTGCATTGGGAAGAGCGCTATTATCAGCAAATTCCACCCCCGGACATCCTGATCGTGCTGCGCGTCGATCCCGAAATCGCTGTCCAGCGCAAAACTAATGAGGATGCCAGCGCCGTGCGTGCGCGCTCGACGGAGATCTGGGAATTAAACTGGGAGGATACGGATGCGCATGTGGTCGATGCCAGCAGGGGCAAAGCCGAGGTGTTGGCGGAGTTAAAAGCGCTGATCTGGTGCAAACTGTGAGCTGCAATGATACGAACTAGGCGTGTGCTCAAACAGAAATTTCCGCTGATTGGGGAAGTGGTGGGGCTGGCTGGTTCTGGCAAAACCACCCTGGCGCACGCCCTCAACCAACGCGATGCACGCGTACAAATCGTGCCCGATTTTGAGTTGCGCAACCCGAGCCAGTGGCCCATCTTTGCCAGCCAGCTTCCCTTTTTAATGACACATATTTGTACCCACAGCCGTGCCGAGCGCCGCTTCACATGGGACGAGCTAAAGGCGCTGATCTACCTAAATACATGGCCGGCGCTTTTGCAGAGACAGCAGACACGGGGGGATGGAGCCATTCTGCTCAATCACGGCCCACTGTTCAAACTCGCTACCTTAGCCGCCTTTGGCCCCGCCAGCCTCTGGAGTAGCAATTTTGCATCCTGGTGGCGTCAGCAATTTGAGCAATGGGCCGCTACGCTGGATCTGGTCATTTGGCTCACGGCACCCGATCCAACGTTGATCGAACGGATCAACACACGCACGCAGCGCCATGCCATAAAAGGGAAATCCACTGGAGAAGCGCAGCTCTTTTTGACCCGCTATCAGCATGGCTACGAGCAGGTGCTGGCAAAATTGATGGCGCATGGCGGGCCAACGCTGTTACACTTTGATTCCAGCCAGCGATCAGTCGAACAGATTGCGGATGAGGTAGTAGGAACATTTTTTGGGAAAGCACCTTATGCTTGTCTTTATTCACATCAATAAAACGGCGGGCCGTACAGTCCGTTACATCTTGCGTAGCTCGTTTGGTCTGCGCCATTGCGAGGTAGAGCGCGGCCCCAACCAGAACGATCGGCCTTTTTCAAGTGCTGATTTACGCCGCGTGCGCAAGCTTTACCCGCGTTTGGCCAGCATCGGTGGTCACTGTGTCACCGGCGCTATCGATCTGGCGGAGGAGGATGCCAAATTCAACTATTTCACCTTTATGCGTGATCCGCTGAAGACGTGCGCCTCGCGCTTTCAATATAACGTGCAGTATCGCGGCAAGCGCGATCTGGTCTTTGAAGAGTGGATCCAACAGGAGTGGACGCGCAATCACCAGACCAAGATGATCGCTGGCACGGCCGATGTCGGGGCTGCGATACGCAACATTCGCGCCAAGCCGATCTTTGTGGGGCTGACCGAGTGTTTTGATGAGTCGATGGTGATGTTGCAGGCATTGATCGCCAATCACCTGGACATTTCGTATAAACCGGTGAACGCGGCGCATGACAATAGCATCGCCAAAAACCTTCTGGAGAACCAACGCACTCGGCAGATTTTGCAGGAAGCGAACCAGGCGGATCTGGCGCTTTACCACTTCGTGACGCACGAAGTTTATCCGGCTTTTCAACAGACCTATGGACCTCAGCTGGCGGCTGATGTGGTGCGCTATCGGCAGACGCAGCGCCATGAATTCAATCGGTGGAATTTGACCTTGTCGCGTCTGAAACAGTTTGCCGTTTACAAACCGTTGTTGCGTCTTCTTTAGAACTGATCTCAAACTCTCTTTGTCGCACGGGTATTGACGAAGAGCTATTCAGAGCCACAACCGATTTTGAGTGTTCCTGAGCGGGGCAAAGTGAAAGCGATGAGTTTGCGCGAACAGGCGGTGAAGGGGGTTTTCTGGTCGATCATCCAAAAATGGGGCCGGGAAGCGCTTTCATTTGTGACTTTTGTAATTCTGTCGCGGCTGTTGGCTCCCGAAGCGTTCGGCTTGGTGGCGCTGGCAACGGCGTTCACGGTCTTGGGCGAGCTTTTTCTTGACCAGGGCTTTGGTGCCGCGCTTGTGCAGCGCGCCGATCTGGAGCAGGAACATCTCAACACGGCTTTCTGGATTGCGCTTTTGGCGGGCACCCTCCTGACGGTTGGCGGTGTTGCCGGATCTGGGCTGGTGGCGGACTTTTTTGGCGAGCCGCGCCTGGCACCCGTGCTGCAATGGCTGGCGCTCAACTTTGTCTTGGGTGCGTTGAGCAGCACGCAAATTGCTATTTTACAACGCAACATGGCCTTCAAAAGCCTGGCCGCGCGCTCACTGGTGGCAACCGCCATTGGCGGCGTTGTCGGCGTGACGATGGCCTTTCTGGGCTTCGGTGTGTGGAGCCTGGTTGTGCAAAATCTGGCTAATGGCGTGGCCGGGGTGATTGTGCTCTGGCAGGCAAGCGATTGGCGGCCTCGCTTTGCCTTTTCCAAGCGGCATTACCAGGATCTCTTTGGTTTCGGGCTGTCGATCATGGGGAACGACATCTTGCGAGTGTTGGCCCGCCGCGCCGACGATTTTCTCATCGGCTATTTTTTGGGACCAACGCTCCTGGGCTATTACACCGTCGGCTACCGCCTGTTGCTCGTCACCATGCGCGTGGTGACCGGGATCACCAATGCGGTGGCCTTTCCGGCCTTTGCCCGGCTGCAAAAGAACCCAGAGCGGATCTTGCGCGCCTTCTACAAGGTCACTCAATACACAAGCCTGCTCGCTTTCCCGATCTTTTTTGGGCTGGCGGCCCTGGCACCCGAATTGGTCCCCGCGCTCTTTGGTGAAACGTGGACACCCAGCATCCCGGTGATGCAAGTGCTGGCCTTGATTGGCATTCTCCAGTCGGTGCTCTTTTTTAATGGCAGCGTGATCAAGGCGGCTGGCAAACCGGCGTGGCAACTCTGGATTATGCTCCTCAACACGATGTGCAGTGTGCTGGGCTTTCTACTGGCCGTGCGCTGGGGCATCGTGGCCGTGGCCGCCTCTTTTGTGATCGTGGGCTATCTGTTGGCACCCGTCTCATATCTCGCTGTGCGCCGGCTGATTCAGGTTGATTTTGGCACGTATCTCAGCCAATTTGCGCCACCGCTCGTCGCCTCGCTGCTGATGGTGGCGGTGATGATAGGATTGAAATACGGGTTGAGCGGTCACGCCATCAATCTCTACCTGCAACTAGTCCTCTATCTGCTCGGTGGCGGGCTGACCTATCTGCTGGTGATTGTTGTGACGGCGCGCCCGCTTTCCCGCCAAATGCTTGAGTTGGCTAGCCTTGTTTTGCCGCGCCGTAAGAGGGAAAATACGCTACCATGAGTAGGCATCCAGCAACCAAATTTGTTGTTTTCACCACCAATCGCAGCGGTTCAACTTGGCTGATGAGCACGTTGAATCATCTGCCCAACGTAACGGGGCAGGGGGAGTTATTTCTGCCGCGGCCCCGGTCAACCGAGAAGCGCTGGGACTCCGATTTTGCCTGCCCACGCTTTGTGGAAGCGCAAGCAGGAGGGTCGCGTATTCGCCCATTTGCTGTCTTTTCCTATCTGGATGCACTCTACAACTCGCCGGGTGTGGTGGGCTTCAAATTGATGTATGAGCAATTAGGGCTTTACCCAGAGATCGCACTCTATCTTATGCGCCGCCGGATTCGGGTGGTGCATTTGGTGCGCCAAAATCACTTGGATGTGGTGGTCTCGTATGCGGTCAAAGCCAAGCTTGGGCAGGCTCATCTCCTCTCTGGGCAGCGCGCACCGGCTGATATGGGCGTCGAATTAGATCCGAAAAAGCTGCTCGACCAACTGACCTGGCTGCACAAAAAACAACAGCTCGCCCGCCGCTTGCTGCGGTGGTGCCGCTTGCCGCATATCGAAGTCACCTATGAAGATCTGCTGCGCGACCCAGCCCATTTTCGCCGGATCGTAGACTTTCTGGCCCTCGGCGGTGTGGAAACGATGCCGCAATCAACCTTGCTCAAGATCAGGCAAGGCGGGCATCGCGAGGTGATCCGAAATTATCAACAGGTGCGGGAGGTTTTGATGAATTCGCAATTTACCGGGCTGCTGGAATAAACACCCCTCGCACTCTTCCTTCTACCCTTGCTTTTGCTTACCATTGGAGGAAGAGTAGGAGGAAGAGTAGGAGGAAGAATGCAAGTGAGAGCTGAGGAATTGTCTTATGCGTGCAATTGCCCTTGCTTTGTCCCTGGTATTTAGCTTCATGATCCCCTGGGAAGGGGTGATCCGCGTGGCTAGTCTAGGCAACGGGTCGAAGGTGATGGGGCTGGTCTTGGCGGCGTTTTGGTTGTTGACTGTGCTCGTTACGCAGCGGCTGCGCAGACCCGGTCCCTTTCAGGTTGCGGCCTACCTTTTTGTCTTGTGGAACGCCGCCAGTGTCTTTTGGAGTGCGAACCCAAACGCGACCCTCAATCACGTCATAACCTGGGCGCAGTTACTTGTCCAGGCCATGATCTGGTGGGATCTATACACGACGCACGCGGCGGTTTTGGCGGGCTTACAAACCTTTGTCCTCGGCGCGTATGTGGCGATCGCAGGGGCCATCGTCAACTTCTTTAGCGGTGACGCGTTTTATTCGCATTATGACCGCTACAGCCCCGGCGAGACGAACCCCGATGGCTTTGGCTTTATCATGGTATTGGCGATCCCACTGGCCTGGTATCTAGCCACTTCTGCCCCGCCCAGCCGATTGGGCGGTTTGTGGGGGGTGATCAATTATGGCTATATCCCTACCGCCATGCTGGGCATTGCCCTTTCCGGTACACGCACAGCCTTGATTGCCTCGCTACCCGGTATGATCTTTGGCCTGACCACGCTGACGCGCATTCGCCCGTTGGCGCGGGTGACGATTTTTCTGCTCTTCACCCTCGCTGTCATCCTGTTGTTGCCCCATGTGCAGAACGAACGCTCCTTTCAACGCTTCAGCACCACGGCCAGCGAATTGACCGAGGGCGACCTCAACAACCGCACCAACATCTGGCTGGAAGGGGTAGTGGCCTTTGCCGACCATCCGCTCTTCGGGATCGGCAGCAACATGTATCCATCGATCAATCGCTGGGACAAGGCTGCCCACAATTCATTTTTGGCGATTTTGGTTGAACTGGGCATCATTGGCTTTGCCCTCTTTGCCATCCTGCTGACCCTTGTCCTCACCGAGGCATGGCGTCTGCCCAAGTGGGATTCCAGATTTTGGCTGACCACGCTCTTTGTCTGGTTCATCGGTGCCTCTACGCTGACCTGGGGACATCGCAAGCCGACCTGGCTGCTCTTCAACTTGGTCATTGCCAGCGCGGCCATTGCCCGCCAACGCGACGAAGCTGCCTCACCCTTGCCGCATAGCGAACCGGAAAGACCAGCTATCCCACCCCCCAACCCGGGCCGCTGGCGACCAGGTGCAAAGGAGAAACCCTATTTTGTATAACGCGCATCGTTTGCCCGCAAACCCCACCGTATCGATCGGTGGGGTTTGCGGG
>Ga0224722_1000815_pt1 | contig 17805 bp, 12 predicted proteins | sample Balambano_FR1_Me_FD_161646 | JGI IMG/M metagenome (GOLD analysis project Ga0224722, IMG submission 161646) | Freshwater sediment microbial communities from Lake Towuti, South Sulawesi, Indonesia - Balambano_FR1_MetaG | ecosystem: Environmental > Aquatic > Freshwater > Lake > Sediment | place... | reverse complement strand
ATAAGTTTCAGGTAGGCGTTGTAAAGCGAATATTGCAGACGAGGCTTCTGACCAGCGAGGGTAAACCTGTGACACATTCATCATATTAACCCTCGAACATGATTTTAGAAAGTATTCCGGAATATTACCTTTAGCCCACTCGTATTGTTTACTCCAAGTGTGCTCCAGTTGAATGTCTAGATTATCCTTGACAAAAGGTACAGTTTTCGGAACGACTGACGAAAACGGGTGTTTTTTTTCGCTGGGGCTAGGAACTGGTTTTGTTGTGGTAACACTAGAAACGCGAGGTGTTAATTCGCGTCTCACCGGTCTCATTTGAGGTGGAAGGCCTGCGGATTGGTTGTTGTTTGTTCCATAATTAACCTCCTTTCGAGTTGCTTGACTGTCCTTCTTTTTTATTTCTTCACTGGCTTTTTTTTGCGCTTCCATGTCGTAAAACAATTGGGGATCATAATTTTCATAATACTTTTCTAGCCACTTATGAGGATACTCAATATAATCCGGGAAAGGTCTCGGCTTCTTTTTGTATTGAGCTTTGTATCGGTGTATTTTTGATTCAAAGGCGGCAAACAGCTTGTTTTTTTCGAATTCGCTTTTACCCCTAAACTCCGGGATAGTAAGTATCGTGGTGATTGCATCTAAAGATTTCAAAGAAATGTTTTCATATCCACGATTATAAACCGTTCTTTTTTGTACAATATTGCTGGAAAGTTTGTTGTGAAAACACGTTAATAACCTTTTAGTAAACACCCTACTATCCGTGATTGTTATTTCTTCGGGATCATGGAGCAAAAAAGCCGCTATGCGCAAAAAGCTAGAGGCAATAGAAGAAGTAAGGAAATACCCAGGTTTGTATTCAAAACAGTGTTGGACCACAAAGTCTAAAAAAGATTCAGTTTTAGATCTTTCAAGCACGTCTAGTGGAGAAACTAAAGGTCTAACTTTCATCTGTATATGGTTGTAAAGACCCGTCATGTTTTCAAGTACCAAGCGATCAAATTGATTTATTTGTTTTTCCACACGGGTAACCATTTCAATTTCAATGACACGGCGAGCCAACCCGTCGTCCGAGCCGACAACGGGTGGGAAATTTGAAACAATAATAATGGTACCGTTGAACTTAGCCATTCCACGTTCCTGCTTGTTTTTAACCTGCATTGTCTGTGAATCACGCCCCGAAGTTTTTTTTAAATACATAACAATTTGTGGATTCTCAAAAAGATCCCCCGCGACGTCAGGTAGCAATAGAATGCGCTTGTTAGAGAGTTGTTCCGTTACAAAAGGGTTCAACAACTCTGAAGGTGAAAGTGATATAACATTTTCCTTGCCAACAAGGTTTATCAAAATTTCAACGACTGTTGACTTCCCTGAAAACCCTGGACCCGATATATAAAAGATGTAATTACTGTAATCATAAGGTTGGAATATTGTCGTCCACAAAAAGAGCCAGTAATATTTTGAGTAAGAAGAGTGCGACCCCACTGAGTCAAACCATCGAGTCACATTTGGGTCGCAAACAACCGAAGGGTCATAAGCAAAAGGATATCGGTATTTGATGTCTGGGACCTTTAAAAGACCGGTTCTTCCATCACGTTCGATTTCCGGTACACTTTTCACGGTGTTTTCACCAGTGCCAAGGAATCCGTTTTCAAACAATACACCTTTTGGATCAACCAGAACCCCACGCCTGCGTTCACTTAAAAAAACAAGTAATTGCTTAATACTAGAGTCGAGAACAAGTTGCGTTAAAACACCTTCTGTAGGTGCGTATTGGATAAAATTGTCCTTTATGTACTCTCTTACAGTAGTAACGGCTGTTTGCTCGTTACTACTAACTTGAACGAGCCCTTGGTTATCTATACACATCCATGCCTTAAGCTCACTATTGTAATAAATGTTGGTAAGATCTTCGGTTAAAAGGTCCGCAAAAAACAACAAGTAAACCGATTTATCTCTGTTTTTTTCCCCCAGAGTTTGTACGATTTGTTTCATAAAATCGGGTTTTCTTTGAAACAAAGGACTTGAAAAAAGACCTGCTGCTCGGTCTTTTTTTAGGGGCGTCTTATTCGTATCCTGCTTTTTTGATTGAACCCAATCGAAAATGTTGTTTAGTTCTTCGTCTGGGAGACGATTACTTCCACAGTAAACAAAATCTATGAAACGTGGATGCAGACTTGAATGAAGGCACCAATTTAAAATGCTAGGGTGTCTAGTACCTTCAGGCAGGAATGGAGCATCTGGAGAGGGTATCCACCCTGACACTTGAAAGAAAGAACGCTTGCCATTTTTTCCAAAATCGACAATAGGAAACAACGGGGTCGGCAAGTTCTCTATTCCGTTGTTTAATCTAACAACTTGTTTATTGTGGAAAGTAATCCTTTTATTTCCTCCCGAATAATACTCAAACAGAAGACCACCGTTCGATGGGTACACATTTCCGTTTGTTTTCGTAGTGTTTAGATCTAATAAGTTTTTAAAATAAAGGTGGAATCCTCGAGGGGTTCTTTCAATAAAGCCCCCCACGGGCTCACCTAAAAACTCTGCACCTTCGAGTATTTTTCTCAAAAAATACTCCATTTTTTGATCGTCTAAATCCAATACAACGACATTACTAGGGACAGATAATCCCAATGTATTTTGATCACTTTCATTAAGATAATCCAGACTCTCCGAAACAGTTAACTGTTTCTCGTTCACTCGCCTTTTTTTGACTTGTGGGAAAAATGTAAAACCTAATTCATTTAGTTCATTAATAAATTCTTTTTTCGAGAAGTCTTCTTTTCGTATACTCGCAGAAGACTAGTTTTCCAGGGTAATTCGTCTTAAAATATTCATGTTAATAAATAAATAAATAAATATAAGTTCGAATAAAATGGTGCATAAGCCAATTCATTCTTAGATTTGTTTTAAAATAAATCCTGTCAATAAGACAAGAAACCACTAGTTGTACTATTTAATTGAAAGGGTTCGTATCGAACCCTTTCTTATTAGTTTTCCTCCTACCTGAAACTTATACCGCTTTAAATGATTCATTATATGAACTAGGAGAGAGGTTGTGGCAAGAAAACCTGATTCAAGGTAGGCAAGCCGGGATTAATTGGTGCAAAAATAATCGGACATATCAAGGGGTCTTACCTCGAGAAATACGCTCGAAGGTTGAAGAAAGCGGATATTCTAGATTAACCCCCACAAACCCGTCTTTTCTGACGATGCACAAAAATTTCAAGTACGGCTGGTTACAGGATGTTTTTAAGGATTCAAAAAAATACAAACTAGTCAATATAGATATGACAAACGCTCACTTATTGTATGCGTCAGCTTATTGCTCCCCGTCATCTCTCGACGTTTTTCTGACCGAAGGATCCGCATGGCCCAAGTTAATGGAGATGGTTCCAACGGAGTGGAAGCCTTGGCTAGTGCGTGATTTGCTAAAAAAAATTATTTACAAAATGTTAAACGGGGGAGGTTGGCGAAACATTGACAATACAGTGAAACTGTTCCATCCCGACCTCGTGGAGGACCCAGAATGGCTAAAACAATACTTCCAAGTATTAGCTAATTTCCCAGTTTGCAAAGATCTCGAAGGGTTGAGTGGTAAGTTAGCTCACCTTGGGGAGACTGGCTCTTTGTACGTTCCTTCTCAAAAATCACCCGTTCCGAAAAAATTAGCTAACGACGAAAAGGAGGTTAGACGAAAAAAAGAATTAAGCATTTGGGAACAAAATTCTTCTGGTTTAACATCTAACAGAATAGTTAGACGTTATATCTCCAGAGCTCTTGCAGGTTGGGAAGTTTGTTGCTTATTAGAACTTGTTCTTCTTTTAATAACTAAAAAGGCTGTTATTATTGCTTTGGAACACGACGGTATTTTGACGCTAGTTGAAAAGGAAACATGGGAAGTAGACTTCGAGTCTATAAAAGAAACCTTCAAGGAAATCACAAGAGATTTAGTCGGTCATGGTTTAACTGTTGAAACAAAAAGTATCTAATTTTACAAAGGACCGTCATAATATGACTCTTACTTTTATGAAGTAAGAGTCATATTATGACTCTTACTTTATAAAATGAAAAGTCATGTAAATAAACTAGCGTCATTCCTGAACGCGACATAAAATTCACCCGTCATGTCCTGACACTTACTTTATAAGAGTAAGTGTTAGGTTAATCAACAAATGTCATAAATCGACGCTTGTTTTATTTTTATTAATCCTCTTATTTCTCTTCTATTTACAATTCCAATCAAAATCAAATGACAAATTATGGCTACATGAAGGTAAACAATAAAGAACGAGACGTCACCTCCTTGATAGAATCAAAAAGGAGTCTTCTTTTTGATAAGGGGATTGCTGAAGAGACTCTTTACATAGACGTAGACGTCGCGGATATCGATTATTCCCACAATCAGCTTGACGCTCTTCTGCGAAGAACAGCACCAGGGGATTGTATATATGTGTCGCAAATAAACAGCGATGGTTCACCAGTTAATTTTCGATTTCATGTAGATAAAGACGTGACGAATTTAAAAAAAAGTATCCTAAGTTGTTTAACTTTTGAGGCCAAAAACTTCCTCGTTCTTGAAAAAAGGCGTTTGATGGACGCGTGTCCAGCGACAAAAAAACACAGGACAATTCGAAATCCTGATTTTGTCAAGTTGGTTCATTTTTTGAAAGAAGAAGAAAAACTTACTGCGTCAAGTATTTCTCGAATGTTGGGTGTGAACAGGCAAATGGTTTTTAGAGCTTTGTTGAAAAAATCAAAGTCAATATAAAACAGGTACACTATATATTTTTAGGTTTTGTGGTATAATAATAATATTATTATTTCAAAAGAGGAGAATTTCTATGACTTTTGATAACGAAAAACAGTTTACAGTTTCTGTTGCTCTCCTAAAACCCCGACATCCTTGGAAAGACGCTCCAAGTCTTGGACGATAGGTAAACTCCCAATAAAAGCTATCATATTATTCGTTTTATCGTCGTCGTCTACTAAGTGCGGGTGAATTTCATGAATTGTATCTGTCGGGGTTTTGTAGCTGCCGCCATTTACCATTTTATAAATAATTTTTTTTAGTAAAGGCGAGTAAGTTGGAGTCTTTTTTTTAGATATAGTTTTTCAAATTGAAAAATGAAACAAAAAAAGGGTTTTCCACATCTAATAGAAAGTCGTCTTTTTCTAAATAATATCTTGTAGCATTTTCATAAGCTAAGCCTGCCAAAGAAATATTTCTTTCAAGAACTAAGGGATCACCTCTATTTATGGAAACCAAGACTTGTCTATCTTCTGGTATCGCCCCAATAATTGGGGCACGTAACATTTGTTGAATATCTCTCATTGGAATTAAATCCTTATTTTTCATAAAAATGGGTCTTATTTCATTAACCAAAATTTTATAATCATAAATACCTGCTAATTTTAAAAAATTAATAACTTTATCTGCATCTCGAATAGAAGTAATTTGCGGGGTTGTAACAACAATTGCTTCGGTTGCTCCTGAAATAGCGTTAATAAAACCAATATCAATTCCAGCAGGACTGTCAATTAATATAAAATCAAAATCATAAAAAGAAATAGCTTCAAGTAAATCTTTCATTATTTTAATTGTAAATGGGTATCGTTTTTTTTTTCTTACTAATGAAATAAATGTTAAATTTTTAAACCTTTTTTCGGTTAATAAAGCTTTTTCAAAAGAACAACGGCCTTCTAAAACATCAATAACATTAAAAAAAATTTTATGTTCTAAACCTAAAAGTAAATCTAAATTGCGTAAACCAACATCTGCATCAATAAGAGCAACTTTATACCCTAACTTGCAAAGAGAAAGACCAAAATTTGCTGTAACAGTTGATTTTCCTACACCGCCTTTTCCTGAAGTAATAACAATAATTCGTGTTTTTTTTTTTAATAAATTTCCAAAACGTTTTTGGTCTTTTTTTCTTTAAATAAAGTTTTTTTGAAACGAAAAAACGTTTTTTTTTTTATATATTTTATTTGAAAAAATATTCATATATTTTTTTATTTTTTAAGATACATAAAAAATTTATGTAGCCAGGTGTCTGTGAAGTTACTACAGACAAACGTGGTCTCGTCTAATGTTTTTATTTTCATACGGTACAGATGTTGTCACTTTTTCACCAAGAGTACGGGTCTTTTGACGCATAACACTTTATAAGTTCTACCATTTAGTGGATACGATGAGGTGGATATTACCGGTTCTATTGCCATAGTAAAAAATACTGGAAAAATTAGTGAATTCTCCGCAAGTTTTAAAAAAAATTATTGCCCCCGCAAGTCAATTTTTAAGTAGCTTCTTTCATGCGGGGGGGCTTCCCTGATTTTGATGTGTCCTTCTTCCAAAATACAGGAATACGTAATACCTCTTACTACCAATTAATCATTTTGAGATTGTCAGTTGTAATTTTCCATCTCTGTAGCAGAAGTAACTCTTACCTAACCTTATTGTGTCATAATATACAAGAAGCATGTTTTAAAAAGAACATCCGCTAAGACCGCAAAGTCAGCGCCTTAACGGACAGTTTGTGTGCGAACAGTTAAACGTTATTGTCCCCGCCCCATCTTCCATCCTGCCTCCGCTGGAGACAGACCACCTGAAATTAGAGTCGTGAACCAGCCTTTTTTGTTCCTGGCCAAACAAAACCACCTCTATTTGGTGGGAATATATCAAACTTATATAATCCCAAATTCTTCAAATTTATTGGTAAAGTTTTATAAGAAGAAATACCATTTTCGTAATCACGATACCTAAAAATAGCAGTAAAAATTTTTCTTTTCTTTGTAATATTCTCTTTTGTTGTAAAAAGAACTTTATTTTTTGATTTAATATTTTTTTTAAGTATAGGCCAAGCAGAAAAAACCATTTTTTCTTTTTTGTCTCCAATGTTTTCAGTGTTTTTTATTCTGTCAGCATCTACACTTTTTTTTAGTGAAGGCTGGCCCGGGTTTTCAAAAATCGCTGTCTTTTTCGCTACAATACGGTTAGTTACTATTATTTTTCTTAAATTAGCATCCCATCCAATATAAAAAGGATCTTGATTCATTATTTCAATAAAAGGTTTTTTTTTAATTTGTTTTCCCTCCAAGGATAATTCTTCATGATAAAAATCGTGCCCTCCCCCCTTTTGTTCCCATTCCGACAATCGTTCTGATTTATTCAAAAAGAAGGGTTGATCGTATTTTAATATTCCTTTATCAATAGTATTTGGATTAGAAAAAAAAGAAATTGAAAATAATTGTCGAACTATTCGTAACGTACCTTTAAATTGTTGATTATATACTCTATCTGCAAAACTTTTGGTTCCATTAAATAAAAATTGAAATTCTTCAGAATAAGGGAGAAGATTATAAAACCGTAAAGTATCATTGTACCGAGTAACGAGCAACCGTTTTTCGTGAAGTTCTTTTTCCTCTTCTCCATTTATTTTATGAAATTGTCTTTTTAAAAAAAGATCGATATCGATATTTAAGAGAAATTTATAAACTGGATTGGAATAATAATTTCGTTTGATTTTATTGTCTTGTTCCGGATTAAAAAAAATTATTTGAGTTTTAGAAAAAAATTGATTGAAAGTTCTTTCGAAAATAACCTTGAAAGTAGTATTTGATACCCTTTTATAATTATTTTTAAAACGTCTTTCCAAAAACCTGTGTTGGGAAAAATTTTTATTTACTAAAAAATAAGTTGGATATTCAAAAATATTATCAGAATTTGGGCGCTGCCTTATGCTGCCTCCTTTGCGGCGAAGTTTTTTTTCTTCTTTTTTGGTCTCAGCAAGAGTCTCTTCCGTATCGGTAAAAGAAGAAGTTAATCGTCTTGCTTTTTCTTTATATTCGTCATTTACAAACCCTTGTTTTATGAAAGTTGCATATTCTCCTGAATAATTTAATTCTTCAAAAGATTCAAACCCCGGTTTATTTAAATAAAATCCTCTATCAAAATTAGCAATATCAGTACATAAAGTTATAGCACCTAAAAAACCCATTGAATCAATGACGTTATTTTGTGAAAAAATTGTATTTTTAAACGCTTTATCTTGTGAAATAAAACCTAACTGATTTGTTAGTAAGTAATCAATTGTATAATATGGAATGGAGGTAAAAGTGAAAGTTAAAATCGAACTTAATAAAACAAAGTTGGTACCTATCACCCAAGACGATTTTAATATTTTTAACCTAATTAGAATATATTCACTTCCATTTTCTAAAAGAAATCCTATAATACAATAAAAAAAAATAGAGCCAAAAAATAAGCCAATTAAATATAGAAAATGAATAAATAAAAAACCATAAAAAGTTTCAAAACTTTCTTTCGCCATCGAATCAGCCATTTCCGCTCCGAAACCGGCAACAAAACTTTCCAAAAGAGTTGGTTCAGGCCCAACGGAAATGTTAGTGAAAAATTGATAGATACAGCTTTGTTCGCTCCATATCAAAAAAAAATTTAATAAAAAAATTTGTAGTATCTGTTTTCTATCAGTTTGCTTTATTATTTTTATGCTTTTTTCGTGAACCATATTATAAATGGCTGTTATTAGTAAGAAAGTTCCAGATATATATACTAAAGGTTGAAAAGAAAAAAAAGGAATAATAAAAACTCGTACCCCTAAAATAATTGATCCAATAAAAAAAACTTGTCCGCAAATATTTCCGAGCGCAGCGCTAATTCCCGCCAATCTTCCTTGTACTAATAAACGTCGAAGAAAAATAAAATGAGAGCAAGAAAAAGGTAATGATAAAAAAAAGCCATTTAAAAATCCAATAAAAAACTTATTGGTATTTAAATAGTCTGTATCAAAAAATATATAAATAGGATTATAATTTTCTAAAAAAAAAGTTTCTCTTAAGATTGATTCTGAAACTTTTGGAACAAAAATTTGGAATTGACTTACTTCCCGAAGCCACTCCAAAGAAAAAAAATTAAAAATTATACATTTTATATTTTGTAAACAAAATAAAAAAGCAATTTCTATTATTTTTTGAAAATTTATATAATTGGGTGTCAGCTGTGCGACCCCAGAACCAGAGCTAGTATTTATTACTTCGATAAAATCTCGTATAATTTGAATAAAAGACATAATAAAATATTATAATTGAGTAAGTATTTATAAAAAATAAAAAGCAGCGAGTAGTTTTTCGAAAAAGTCGAGCTGACCTGTCAACCAAGTAGGAAAATGGGCTACTTCTCCCAAAAAACTTGTTTGAGCTGCCCAAAAGGGTCTGTCAGGCTCCAGGCTCGTTTTATAGGCTACTTCCGTTCTTTTTTTCTTAAAAAATTTGGCACCTTACCCCGAACATGTTCGAGGTGAGGCTGTTAACCTTGTAGGGAGGGGAACCTGACCCCTCCGGGGTAAGGTGTCCAAAAAATAAAAAAAAATCGGCGAGACTACTTCGTCGTCATAACGGATTGAAAAAAATTTATACTTAATAATAAAATTAAAGATATTATTAAAGCAACCGTTCCTATTATAGTTGCACCTATATAATCGTATTGTTCTAAGGATTGAAAAATTAATACTGAAGTTATTAAATCTTTAAAAGGAAAATTTGACGATATTATAACAATTGAACCATATTCTCCAATGGATCTTGAAAAAGCTAACGAAGCGGCCGTTAATATTGTTGGAAATAATGAAGGAAAAATTACTTTTGTAAATGTTTTCCATGGAGAAGCACCTAACGACCAAGCAACTTCCTCTAATTCTTTTTCAATTTCTTGTAAAACAGGTTGGATAGTTCGAACAACAAAAGGAAAAGAAACAAAAATCATTGCTATAATAACACCTGTTTTTGTAAAAACAACTTCGATATTCCATTTGCATAATAAAGATCCAACAAATTCGTCTTCACTATAAACAGTAACTAAAGTTAATCCAGCAACCGAAGTCGGAAGGGCAAAAGGTAAATCAATACAAGAATCTAAAATTTTTTTTCCAGGAAAATTATATCGTGTTACAATCCAAGCAATAATGAAACCAAAAAAAGTATTCCATAACGAAGCAATAAAAGCCATCGTTATGGTTGTTAAATAAGTTGAAACAGCAATTGGTTCACATGCTCGTTTTATAAACACATCAAAAGGTATTTCAATTATTTTATTAAATAAAGCTAAAAGAGGAAGAAATAAAACAATAAAAGTATACCAAAAAATAAAAAATATTACCCAATTTTTTTTCATAAAATGAAACCAAACCAACTTTCTCAGCTTTTGGCACTCTGCCTTGCTAGCTGGCTACCTTGTCGACCAAGTAAGTCAACCAGCTTCTTTCCCCGGTAGAGGCTACAGGAAGCTAGCTGGGGGTTACTTTCCTACCCTCACCCAAAGGGGTGAGGGTAGACGGGCTCCAGCTGGCTATTTCGCTGACGATAAAAAGTCAAACCGACTTTCTTCTTTTTTATTCTTTCGAATAAAAACAAAAAAAATAAAAAAAAATCAACGCAGAGGTCAACGACTTTTTAATTACTACTACGTTTTTAGTTAAATTTTTTTTAATTACTATTGTTTTTCGCCCGTTTTAAAGCAGATTTTGCATTCGATAAAGCTTTATTTGCTTGGAAAACAAATTTTTGTTTCCAATTACTTTTTCTAATTCTTTTTTTTGATTTTGATGTACGTTTTTTTGGAACAGCCATAATTATAATTTTTTTTTTAATTTACTCCTTCGTCCAAAATTTTATAAAAAAAAAATTTTATGTCAAGAAAAAAATGGTATACTGTTTTATAAATTCTTAATTTTTAGTTCTCAATTTTTTTTTTATAAAATTTTGGAGAAAGTTTTTTATGTCTCACACAGTAAAAATTTATGATACTTGTATTGGTTGTACACAATGCGTACGTGCATGTCCAACAGATGTTTTAGAAATGGTTCCTTGGGATGGTTGTAAAGCAAATCAAATAGCTTCAGCTCCAAGAACGGAAGATTGTGTAGGATGTAAACGTTGTGAATCAGCATGCCCAACAGATTTTCTAAGTGTTCGTGTTTACCTTGGTTCTGAAACAACTCGTAGTATGGGATTAGCTTATTAGTATACCTTTCTTTCTATTCAGTTCTTTTACCCTTCAGGTGTAACAAAAGTGCCTACCCCCGTGAAGGCAAGTTGACCTACTTCGTTGACAGACTCGAGGGTTTACGGTTGCCCTACTTCTACATTTCAGGTCGACGAAGCAGGCTATAACCTCAGCCTTTCGGGCTGCTTTGCCGGAAGCAACCAGGTTATTTCGGCCTACCTTTGAGGTAGGCAGCTACTTGGTTGATAGGGAAACCAGATGACTGTTTCCACTTTAAGTTGCACAGCGTTTAAGTTTAATTTGTAAAAAACCACCCATAACTATGTAATCCTTTTGCAAAAACATTGACACCTAAATAACAAATCCAAACAGTTAAAAAACCAAAACTAGCTATAAGTGCTGGTTTTGTACCACTCCATCCTTTTATTATTCGACTATGTAAATAAATAGCATATACAAACCAAGTTATTAATGCCCACGTTTCTTTTGGATCCCAATTCCAATAGGAACCCCACGTTTCATTTGCCCAAACCGATCCAGATAAAATCCCTATTGTTAATAAAGGGAAACCGAAGGTAAGAACCCTATAACTTAAATTATCTAGATCATAAATAATCTCCATTTTTTTTACTAACCTAAAAGTTGGGTATTTATTCTTCGAAATCGCTTCTTCTTGTCCCCCGTCCAGCAAAGGTAACGGAACAAGACCTACTTCAACCTGCGCGGCTTGGTTTGGAAGATTAAACCTGGAGCGCCTTTCCAGGCTACGATTCGTTATTTTGTCTTTTAAAATATATCTTACTATCAAAAAAGTTATAGCTAATAAAGAACCAAAAATTAAAGCAGCATAACTAAGCATCATTATAGTTACATGCATCATTAACCAATTTGACTGCAAAGCAGGAACTAATGAAGTGGGTTGTTTCATTTCTACTGGTAAAGTAAAAGTAGCAAACGTATTAATGAATAAAACAATTGGTAAAATCAAAACTCCAACAAAATTTTTTTTTAGCGTAAATTGAAAATAAATTAAAAAAAGAAGTAAAGCTAAAGTTAAAAAAAGTAAAGATTCATACAAATTACTTAAAGGAAAATGGTTTGTGGAAATCCAACGATTAATAAAATTTAATAAAATTAGTATGGAACAAAAACTAACTAAGAAATTTGGCACCGTACGTTGCCAAAATTGAATTTCTTTCTGAGCTCCAAAACTAAATTGAACCCAAAAAAAAAGTGTTGTTATTAAAATAGAAACAAAAGAAAAATTTATTAAAAAATTATCTAAAAAATGACTTATCATAATAATTTAAAAAAATATATTAAAACATATTTTTATTGTACCACTTATATCCTTTTAGAAGAAGTAAAAAAATTAATATAATTAAAATTTTTTATTTTTTGTTATAATTTTGATAAAGGTCGGCCTCCATACAAGGTTGACAGCCTCACCCAGAACATTTTATGTTCTGGGTGAGGTGGAAAAACTTAGGAGAAATCATAGATTATGAAATTAGCTGTTTATGGAAAAGGTGGTATTGGAAAATCAACAATAAGTTGCAATATTTCGATCGCTTTTGCGAAACGAGGTCAAAAAGTATTACAAATTGGCTGTGATCCAAAGCATGACAGTACTTTTACTTTAACTGGTTTTTTAATTCCAACTATTATTGATACTTTACAAAATAAAGATTATCATTATGAAGATATTTGGTCTGAAGATGTTATTTATGAAGGATATGGCGGTGTTGATGTTGTAGAAGCTGGAGGTCCTCCAGCAGGAGCAGGATGTGGTGGTTATGTTGTTGGAGAGACTGTCAAACTTTTAAAAGAATTAAATGCTTTTTATGAATATGATATTATTTTGTTTGATGTGTTAGGGGACGTTGTTTGTGGTGGATTTGCTGCTCCATTAAATTATTCCGATTATTGTTTAATTATTACCGATAATGGTTTTGATTCTTTATTTGCAGCAAATAGGATTGTATCGTCGGTGCGAGAAAAAGCACGAACACATCCGTTAAAATTAGCAGGATTTATAGGAAATCGAACAAAAAAAAAAGATTTAATAGAAAAATACGTAGAAACTTGTCCGCTGCCTATTGTTGAACTTCTTCCTTTAATTGAAGATATTCGAATTTCTCGTGTGAAAGGAAAAACTATTTTTGAATTGGCTGAAACAGAAAAAAATGTACATTTTATTTGTGATATTTTTTTAAATATTGTCGATTATTTGCTTTCTTTTCCTGAAGGAGTTGTTGTTAAAGAATTAGGAGATAGAGAACTTTTTTCTTTACTTTCCTCTGGCTGTCAGAATAGCTCTACTTTTACCGTTGACGAAGCTGCTTGGAGCGCTGCGAAGCAACCAGCCTGTCTTGCCTGATCGAGGCAGGCTAACCATTCAAACAAGCTCTCAAAAAAAGAGGGCTACTTCAGGTTCTTAAACTGAATTATAAAAAAAATACAAATGAAAAAAACATTAAATTTTGAATGCGAAAGTGGGAAATACCATACATTTTGTCCAATTAGTTGTGTTGCATGGTTATATCAAAAAATAGAAGATAGTTTTTTTTTAGTCATTGGTACAAAAACGTGTGGCTATTTTTTACAAAATGCTTTAGGTGTTATGATTTTTGCAGAACCTCGATATGCTATGGCTGAATTGGAGGAAAGTGATGTTTCTGCACAATTAAACGATTATAAAGAATTAAAAAGATTATGTTTGGAAATAAAAAAAGATAGAAATCCCAGTGTTATTGTTTGGATAGGGACTTGTACCACTGAAATTATAAAAATGGATTTGGAAGGAATTGCACCTTATTTAGAAAAAGAAATAGAAATTCCTATTATTGTTGCTCGTGCAAATGGATTAGATTATTCTTTTACACAGGGAGAAGATACTGTACTAGCCGCTCTCGTACATCGTTGTCCGGGTGAATCGACGCCCCGATCGTCCCCCTACCCAAACGTGTTGAAGAAAACGAAACAGCCAGTTCACGGCGACTCCTCTAGCCGTCCGTCGGACCCTTTGTGGATAGCTGAAAAAGCAAGGGTGGAAGAAGCAGCCTTTTCAGGAAAGGAAAAAAAAGATAAAAAAGAAAATCATTCGCTTGTTCTTTTTGGTTCCTTACCAACAATAGTAACAAATCAATTATCTTTAGAATTGGAAAAACAAGGTATTCAAATCGACGGCTGGCTCCCATCTCAAAAATATATAGAATTACCTTCTTTAACAAATAAAACTTATGTTTGTGGAGTCAATCCTTTTTTAAGTCGAACTGCAACAACTTTAATGAGAAGAAGAAAGTGTAAATTAATTAGCGCACCTTTTCCTATTGGACCCGATGGCACAAGAGGGTGGATTGAGAAAATTTGTACCACTTTCGATATTGTTCCAAAAAATTTAGAAGAAAGAGAAAAAAAAATTTGGGATAATTTAAAAGATTATTTAGAGCTTGTACGAGGTAAATCTGTTTTTTTTATGGGAGATACCTTATTAGAAATTTCGTTAGCTCGATTTTTAATTAAGTGCGGAATGATAGTTTATGAAATAGGAATCCCTTATATGGATAAAAGATTTCAATCCGCAGAATTAGATTTATTAAGAAAAACATGCGATGCTATGGATACACCTTTTCCTAGAATTGTCGAAAAACCTGATAACTATAATCAAATACAAAGAATTCGTGAATTACAACCTGATCTAGCTATTACAGGGATGGCACATGCCAATCCACTTGAAGCTCGAGGAATTACTACAAAATGGTCTGTTGAATTTACTTTCGCTCAAATTCATGGCTTTTCTAATTCAAAAGATATTTTAGAGGTAATTACACGACCTTTACGAAGAAATCAAAATTTTGAATATGGGGGCAGCTGGCACCAAAGGTGATCAACACGAATACAATAAAAAACCGTATGGTTATTTTTTTTCATGCCCCCCCCCCTTTTTTTTTCAAAAAAAAAAGGGGGGGGGGGGTACGCCACCTTTCCTAATTATCTTCTTGACTAGCTGTTTTTACATACAAGATTAAAAGAAAAGATGTAGGAATTAGGATAAATAATGCAGTAGCGATTAACCCTAAAATATTTACTTCCATTTTTTTAAGACTCCTAATTACACAAATTTATTTTTATTCTAATCCAAAAAAAGAATGAAATGCAACCGTTTCTGATAAAAAATAAAAAAAAATTGCTCTCCGAGGGACTTGAACCCTCACACTAAAAGCACTGGTTCCTAAAACCAGCGCGTCTACCATTCCGCCAGAAGAGCTTATAGATATAGTAATACAAAAAATTTTTTTTTTCAAGCAGCGAACCAGCGGAAACCTGAACATTTTATGTACAGGGTTCCAAGTTCTCCCCAAGTAGGACTTGAACCTACGACCAATCGGTTAACAGCCGACCGCTCTACCACTGAGCTATTGAGGAATTCCATTTTATAATATTTTATTTCTATTTTCCTTTTTTGTCAAGACAAACCCCAGCCTACTTTGTAGGGAGTTGGGCAACCTGAAGGACGAAAGATTGGCAGTAAAACTACCCAGCCCTGAACATAAAATGTTCGGGCTGGCTGTCTATTTCACTGCCAGACTGACTTTCTAGTATCAATTTTTCGGGCAAGGAGGGATTCGAACCCCCGACACCGTAGTTCGTAGCCACGTGCTCTAGTCCACTGAGCTACAAGCCCTTTTTCAAATTATACTATAAAGAAAACAAAAAGCTATTCCAAAGAAAAAGCTAAAAATTTTTTAGGTAAACATTACACCGTAGGGTGTAAGAATCGAAGCAGTACTTTTTTTTTAATACAATTATATCATATCCTGGCATCAAACTATTTTTCCAAAGGGCCGCCCCTTCAGTATTTTTGCCCCTTGATTGTTTAACCACCAAGTTCGGGATGGGTTGGTGTTGTTCCAATCAAGCAAGGACACCAGGATTCTCACCAACAAGGGTAAGAAATATTCCTGGCAGCTCTTTTAAGAAGCTGCCCGGGGTAGGAAAGCCGACAGACGGCGACTACCCCGGTTTGGAAAATAAAAAATAATCAAGGTCAAAATTATTCGGTCTATTAGTATGGCTCGGCTGCAATCATTACTGACCTTCCACCTGCCACCTATCAAACGGCTTCTCTTGCCGTGACCTTAGCCGCCTGGAGACGAGCTCCAGGCAGAAGAGCACTCATCTTGAGGCGGGCTTCCCACTTAGATGCTTTCAGCGGTTATCCACGTCTCCTTTGTCACCCAAACCTGGAGACAAGCTCTAGATTTGAGTGACTGAAGACATCCGCACTTGGCTACCCAGCGTTTCCCCTTGGCAGGAGAACTGGTATACTATAGGTGCGTCCTTCCAGGTCCTCTCGTACTATGGAAGGCTCCTCTCAATGCTCTACCGCCTACACCGGATATGGACCGAACTGTCTCACGCATATGTCTCATGGAACCAAACTAGGTTTCCGCCTGACTTCCCTCTATTTCTAAAGGGTATGGACTATATCTTCATCCGCTTACCCAGCTGGGTAAGACGGAGTCGGCGTGTTATACCTTGCCTAACCAGTCAAGATATCGTTTTGTCCCAGAACACAAAGTGTTAGGTATCCAAAACAGTCTCTACGGGGAAGGATACTTCGTTCTTCTTTCGACCGGCTTCCATCCATCTATTTTGTACTGTCTCTGTTGTAATCTGTCTTTTTTTGGAATCATTGAGTGCAGCAATTTTATCTACCAGCATACAAGTTTCTAGAAATTCTTCTTTGGTTTGCTCTTTGCTTAATTGTTTACAAATTTGCAAAACAATAATTGCTTGTCTTTTTTTGATTCGTAAAAATGGCAATAAAATAGGAAGAACTGTTTCAACAGATTGTTTTCCAACAATCGCATATTCAGCGATTCCATCATTTCTCTTCTGGCATTTTCCAAGACCTATTTGTTTTTGGAGACGTTGTAAAAAATGATATCTTTCACCTTTTTGAAAGAATGTGATGGTGACTCTAATTTGGAATCGTAGTCTATAATCTGCTCTTCGTACAATTTGAGCATTAATTGATCCATCTCCGTCAACGAACCCAGCCACGTATGGTGGGATCTCTTTTTCGACAAAAAATTCTTTCATACATTCTTTTCTCCTTCTTCCCTCGGTATTCCCATATTCATCAGTTCAAATGAATGAAGGGTTCACCGATATAAGCCGATGCTACCATTCTCATCTCTGAGAATGAACGCAGTGATCTACGTTCTGAACCCAGCTCACGTACCGCTTTCATGGGCGAACAGCCCAACCCTTGGGACGTGCTACCGCCCCAGGTTGCGATGAGCCGACATCGAGGTGCCAAACCTTCCCGTCGATGTGAACTCTTGGGGAAGATTAGCCTGTTATCCCTAGAGTAACTTTTATCCGTTGAGCGACGGCCCTTCCACACGGTACCGTCGGATCACTAAGGCCGGCTTTCGCCCCTGCTCGACTTGTAGGTCTTGCAGTCAAGCTCCCTTCTGCCTTTACACGCTTCGGCTGATTTCCGTCCAGCCTGAGGGAACCTTTGCACGCCTCCGTTACCTTTTAGGAGGCGACCGCCCCAGTCAAACTGCCCGCCTGAAACTGTCAAGCGTCCTGATTCAAGGATCGCCATTAGAATTCTAGCTCCTCCAGAGTGGTCTCTCACTGATGGCTCCGGTACCCCCAGAAGGGTACCATCAACACCTCCCACCTAGGCTGCGCAAGAAGAGCCCAAACCCAATTTCAGGCTACAGTCAAGCTTCATAGGGTCTTTCTGTCCAGGTGTAGGGTGTCCG
>Ga0224722_1000814_pt1 | contig 17813 bp, 16 predicted proteins | sample Balambano_FR1_Me_FD_161646 | JGI IMG/M metagenome (GOLD analysis project Ga0224722, IMG submission 161646) | Freshwater sediment microbial communities from Lake Towuti, South Sulawesi, Indonesia - Balambano_FR1_MetaG | ecosystem: Environmental > Aquatic > Freshwater > Lake > Sediment | place... | reverse complement strand
ATTGCCGCCACTACACTCCTGAAGGTCGTCGTGGTGGGCAGTGTCAATTGCTGAGCGTGGCTGTGCAGGGGAACTGGCAAGGCTGTGCGTTGTCCAAACCGCCGTTTCAGTCTCATCAGTCTCAATGGGATGAAATTGAAACAGTTTTGGTGTGGCAACAACCGCGCCCAGAGCGTGTAAACACCTCGGAACCCACTGTTGCATCGGGTGTATCGGGGAGCAATGTAGGGACTGGGTTTGACTCGGATGGGTCGATCGCCACTGTGCTATCTTCTAGTCAAACTGTAGCGAGCAATCGATTGGCTGTGGAAGCAATCCACTCTTAGGCGATCGCCAGTATTAGATATCCCCTAGGGCAGCCAGGGATATTGGCGAAAATTGGGTAGGCGCTTTTCCAAAAAGGCTTGCTTCCCTTCAGTACCCTCCTCAGTCATGTAGTAAAGCAGAGTTGCATTTCCAGCCAGTTCTTGCAGGCCAGCTTGACCATCGCAATCAGCATTAAACGCGGCTTTAAGGCACCGAATAGCGATCGGACTTTTCTCCAAAATTTCCATAGCCCACAGGATTCCTTCTGGTTCTAACTGGTCTACCGACACCACCAGATTCACCAAACCCATATCCAGCGCTTGTTGTGCAGAGTATTGACGGCAGAGATACCAAATTTCTCGTGCCTTTTTCTGACCAACAATGCGAGCCATGTAGCTAGCGCCAAAACCGCCATCGAAACTGCCAACCTTGGGTCCTGTTTGCCCAAACACAGCATTATCTGCCGCAATGGTCAGGTCACACAGCATATGCAGCACATGCCCACCACCGATCGCGTAGCCCGCCACTAGGGCAATCACCACTTTAGGCATGGAGCGAATCAGCCGTTGCAGATCCAATACATTTAACCGCGGTACGCCAGTCTCGTCCAGATAGCCTGCCTGCCCGCGCACACTTTGATCGCCGCCCGCACAAAAGGCATATTTACCGTCAGTGTGGGGGCCTGCCCCGGTGAACAGCACAACACCAATGCGAGTGTCTTCTCGGGCATTGGCGAAGGCATCGTAGAGTTCTACAACGGTTTTGGGTCGAAATGCATTGCGCTTATGGGGACGATTGATGGTGATTTTGGCGATACCATCCGCCTTGTGATAAAGAATGTCTTCGTAGGATTTGGCAATTTGCCAGTCAACTTGCATGGACAGAGTGAAATGAGGCAGCAATAGAATTGGTTCACAGTGCGATCGCACTAGGGCAAAGTGCAATTCCAAGCTCTAACTCTATCATCAGAATGATACGTATAGGCTAGTGGGAGATAACAATTGGCGTTTATAAGAAAGACATGAGACTCATGCTTTAAACATGAGTGCTGCACGGCTGATGAGTAGAGTACAGACCAAAGTCTGAATGGCGTAGCAATAGACTACAGGACACAACTTCCCTGATTTTGCGGCTTACGTCAATTGCTAGCTTAAATGTGACTTGAAGCCTAAATTGTATTGAATAACTAGATGCCCCTTTGGAGGCATCATTAATGCGGATGGCGAGACTCGAACTCGCAAGGCAAAGCCACACGCCCCTCAAACGTGCGCGTATACCAATTCCGCCACATCCGCGTTTGAGCGAACTCTAGCATAGCAAAAAATCCTGAAGCCAAACGGACGATTCCATAATTTCTAGTAGATGACAGCGATTGGTTTTCTACGAGAGAAAGAGGCTTGCCAAAGCGTCCTAAATCACCGTTCAATGGCAACCAGGATTATTTTTGGATGCATCATATGCCTTGTGTTGCCACCCTAGCCCAGTTGTGCCGTGTTCTGGATGCTACCCCAGTTAATTTGCAGTCATCTACCTTGACCCAGCCAACCCTGGGTATCACCACCGATTCTCGGGCTGTGCAGCCGGGGCAGGTGTTTTTGGCGTTGCGGGGAGAAACCTTTGACGGGCACAGGTTTGTAGCATCAGCGATCGCCCAGGGAGCCATTGCCGCCATTGTTAGCGATCGCACTCTGGTTTCTAACTCTGCGCCTGCGCTGGTGGTACCAGACACTCTGCAAGCCTATCAAGCGATCAGTCATTGGTGGCGCAATCAGATAAATTGCCCTGTGGTAGCAATTACAGGATCTGTTGGCAAAACCACAACCAAGGAATTGATTGCAGCGGTGCTGTCTGCCCAGGGCAAGGTGCTCAAGACCCAGGCTAATTTCAACAATGAAATTGGGGTGCCCAAAACCCTGCTCGAACTGGAACTAGACCATCAGTTTGCGGTGGTAGAAATGGGCATGCGTGGGCGTGGGCAAATTGCCTTGCTGAGCCAGATTGCCCGTCCTGATGTGGCGGTGATTACCAATGTGGGAACGGCACACATTGGGATTTTGGGGTCTGAGCAGGCGATCGCTGAAGCCAAGTGCGAGTTACTAGCCGAAATGCCTGCTACCAGCGTTGCTGTGCTGAACCACGACAATGCACGATTGATGGCGACGGCGGCTACTGTTTGGCAAGGCACAACAATCACCTTTGGTTTGCACGGAGGTGACTTGCAGGGCGACATGGTCAGTCCTGAGGTAATGCGGGTCAAGGGTCGATCGCTGCCCTTGCCTCTTCCCGGAGAACACAATGCGCTCAACTATCTGGCGGCGATCGCAGTGGCTGAGGCGTTGGGCATAGATTGGGCGTTTCTGGAGCAGGGGTTGAGTGTGCAGCTACCAGGTGGGCGGGCGCGGCGCTACGAGTTGCCCAACGATGTTCTGGTGCTGGATGAAACCTACAATGCCGGATTGGAATCGATGTTGGCGTCGTTGCAACTGTTGGCACAAACGCCAGGACAACGGCGAATCGCAGTGTTGGGAACAATGAAGGAACTGGGCGATCGTACCGCTGAGTTTCATCATCAGGTGGGTGTCCGGGTCAAGGAACTGGGCATTGATTACTTGTTGGTTTTGGCAGATCCAGTAGAGGCAGCGGCTATCACCCATGGGGCTGCTCCTCTACCTACAGAGCACTTCAAAACCCATGCCGCTGTGGTAGACCGACTAAATCATCTGGTGCAAGCAGGCGATCGGCTTTTGTTCAAGGCTTCTCGCGCGGTCGGGTTGGATCAAGTAGTCGATCAGTTTTGTCAGCAGCACCAGAGCTAAGCTTGCCTGAGTGCAGTGGCAGCAGGATCATGGATGTCAAACGGTAATAAATGGCACGAGTTTAGCGCGATCGTTGGGCTGACCCAAATGCTTTGATCAAGGGGACTTTGTTAGTTGCCGCGCCCTACCACCGTGCGGTGTCGATCGAGACGGCTGGGCAAGTCACTTTCGTCGTAGATTTCGCCTACCAGTTCTTCCAAAATATCTTCCAGGGTCACCAAACCAACAGTGCCGCCGTATTCATCCACGACGATCGCAATGTGCAAGCGGCGTTGCAGCATTTCCTTGAGCAAATCAGCTAGGCGCTTTGTATCAGGCACATAAACAGGGGGAGCCATGGCAGTAATTACTAATCCATCGGTTTGCCCTTCCCGCCGCAGGGCTTCCAGTTGTTGCAAAGCGCGCTTTAGATTGACAATGCCAATAATTTCGTCTTTTGATTCTTCCTGTACGGGAATGCGGGAGTAGCCAGTTTCCAAGCATAAATTGACCAACTCACCCAGTGTCGCTTCGCGGGAGATCGTGCGCATGGCAATCCGGGGCTTCACCACATCCCTGGCACTCAATTCATTTAACGTTAGGGTTCTATTCAGAATTTTGTGACTATCGAGGTCGATCGTACCTTTACCGCCCAAGATTTCAATCATAATTTGCAAATCTTGCAGAGATTCGCTTTGGGGCTGCACATTCTTCTGAAAGGCTCGGATGCCTGCTTGGGTAATGGTTTCAAACAGCCAGATAATCCCCAAAAAGGACAATAGCTTGGACAACCAGTAAATAGGCCGCACCACTACCCGAAAAATAGGCATGGCATTATTAATAGCCAAGGACTTGGGCAAAATTTCCCCAAACGTCAGGGTCAGAAAGGTGATGACAAAGGTCGCGATACCGATCGCTTGCCCACCCCCCAGCCAAATGGTAAATAAATTGCTGGTCAAAATAGCTGAAAAGTTATTGACCAGAGTGTTTCCTACTAGCAAGGTGGTAATGAACCGGCGACGCTTATTCATTACCAATGTATAGAGGCGATTGGGGTCACCCTGCTCTCGGATTAGGGCTTGAAGCCTAAGATTGTCTAGCGCTGTGATGGCCGTCTCGGAGCCTGAAAAGAAGGCAGACAGCGTTAGCATCAGCAGTAGAGCAAATACGTCAACACGTATATCTCCAAGTAGCGGAGAGACGTTAGAAGCCATGATGGGAAGAGAATTCACAAACCTCGGATGCCCTGAGATGATGCAGAACTGTACAATGGCAAGGTATATCGATGATAACCTTCTTATTTGGCAAGGTTAATCAGTCTTTCTTAACAGAGACTACAGTTTTGTTCGCTAACACCAATGATTTCCATGTCAACGTTGGGCTACCCAAGTGCCATGAAACCCTAGTGGAACTTGCGCAGGTAGGGCTAGACGGCAAACGGGATCAGCATTAAGGCGATCGGCTGCGAAAATCCAGACTTCGCTGCGATCGCGTTGGCCATTGTAAACCACAGTCAGGATCCAACCTTGCTGAGGATCGTCTGCGTCAGCAGCATAGATGGGCTCTGTGGGGTAATAGTGAGTCTCCAAAACAGCCTCAGTCAGTGTGCTAGTGCGGTGGTCAAAGCGAGCGATAGCCCCAAATAAATCGTGCTGAACATCGGCTTGGGGGCGATGCAAAATCAGGTAAGTGTAATCAACGGGTTGCCCTAGCTGCGATGCGGCTACTGTGGGAAATTCGCAACTGCGATCGAGCAAGCAATGATTCTCTAGAACTTTTCCCGTGAGAGGATCTAGCTGTATTTCCCAAAAGTGAGCTATGGCTGTAGTTTGAACAGATCCGCTGACAATTTCCTGTAGTCGTTGGTTAGTTTGAAAATCTTCGTAGCGGGTCAGTTGAAAAATAACAGAACCATCGGAAGTTTCCCAGCCGTTGCCAAAGTGCCACTGGAACCAAGAGTCAGTCTGGGTTCGGCTAACTGGTTGCAGCGTGTTGCGATCGATCACCCACACCTCTGTACCCAGGTTTGGCAGCCACTGCATTACGTCACTAAAGCTTTTGAGTCGGGCGAGGACGGGTAAAACATTCAAGCGCACTGGCGGGATGCAAAAAATTAAATATCGCCGAGTCAGGACAAAATCGTGGATCAATGGCAATCCTGACAGAGCGATCGCCCCCTGTCGTTGGATCCTGCCAGTAGCATCGCTACAATACAACCGTAGCATCGTACGTTGGCCTATGCTGACGCCAAAGTTGAAAATCTCTCCCGTGACGGGATCTATCTTGGGATGAGCTGAGTAGGGGCCTTTACCCAGAGATCCCAAATCATCCAGGCCAATGGTGTCTAGGGTATCGAGGGTTAAGGCATGGGGAAGGCCACCTTCCCACAGGGCTAGCAGACGATCGGGTAGCGCCAGTACTGAAGTATTGGCCGCATTTTTGATCTCTCTGGTAAGTCGCTCTAGCCAGGAACCAGCAGGCATCATACCGTAGCCGCCCAGCAGATAGCATCCGGCCTGTTCTTCTTGGCAGTAACCTGATGTTTGGACATAGCGGTAGACTCCCGTTGCCTGTCCGGCATGGAAATGAACCGCTAAGATGCCCCCATCCCCATCGAACCAGTGTCCTACGGGTTGGCCGTTGCGCGATAGCATCGCAGGGCCATTACGGTAAAGTGATCCACGCAGACCAAGGGGAATCTTTCCAGACAGACAACTGAGAGGAATTGGGCCAAAGTTTTGGGCAGGATTTAAAACAGCCGCAGCCCAGGTAGGACGAGTAGTAGTGGTCATAGTGCTAGAGGGAAGAAGCAGAAGATTTAGAGGAGCGGATTGTCTGGTCAATCCAATCAGCAATAAGTTGAAGAGCTTTTGGGGAGAAGGTTTCGTCGATCCTCTCGTACTCTTCCGGTGCGCCGGTTTTTGCAGTTTGAAATAGGTGGTTCAAGCCAGCTAGTTTTACAACTTTGAACTTGGGGTGACCAGCTTGCTGCAGTGCCTGTTCGATCGCAGGCAGATTGGTATCAGCTAGGACTTGCAGGTCTTTTTCGCCATTGAGTGCCAGCACAGGACAGGTAACACGGGCAAGCACTGGCGCTGGATCATAAGCCAGGAAAAACCGCATCCAGGGCAAGGTCAAGAAACTGATTTGTTGCCGTAGCAGCACCTCTGGTGCGTCAGGTTCCATTTGCTTAACGATGGCAATGAGGCGATCGGTCAAGACCTCAGTGCTTTCCTGACTGGCTTTAATCATCGGCAAAAGTTTCTCTAGCAGTTGACTCTGGGCAGTAATGTCCTTATCGCTGGTGCCGCTGGCTTTTAGTAGCGCACGTTGCTGCTCCAATAAGAGGCGATCGCCCGGCACTCCAGGAGCCGCCAGCAGCACAATAAACGCTACCTGATTTTGCGGAACTGTTGCCACCATAGGCGCAATCATCCCGCCTTCGCTATGGCCGATGAGCCCAATCGCTTGGGAAGACACTTGAGGGCGACTCCTCAAAAAGGCAATTCCAGCCTCTACATCTGTAGCAAAATCTGCTGAGGTAGCCTGTTCAACCGGCCCTGTTGAACTGCCGATGCCGCGATCGTCCACACGCAAACTAGCGATACCTCGACGAGCCAGATAGTCTGCAATAACGGCAAAGGGGCGGTGGTTGAATATTGCTTCATCGCGATCTTGCTGACCTGACCCTGTAATCAGCAGCACAGCCGGGAACGGTGGTTTCCCAGATGGAATGACAAGAGTACCTCCCAAGCGTACTCCCGGTGCTTTGACGTTGTCATAGCTAACTTCAATGGCTTGATAGGGAAACGGTGGAACCGGATCCTGAGGTCGCGTTTGCGCTGTTGCAGCAGTTGCTACGGTTGCTATCAACACGATCGCAAGCAAAATAACCCAAGTTTGCTTCATAAAAGGCGGTGCTCACGCAGTAAGGCTATTAAAGAGGCTTGCCAGCATTAAACGTCCTCTCAGTCTAACTAAGACGGAGGTAGAGTCACAGCCAGTTAAATAGATTGATTGCGTCCTGAAACTTAGAGCGTTTCAGGTATCCACTGGTCTGATAGAATATCGGGGTTGTCCAGCCAGAGATAGCCGACTTGAGTCAGTCGATCGACTTACCCCGCGTAGATGATTTTCTCCAAGAGCTAGCGACGATCCAGCAAACGGGTTCTAAACGCATCGCCCTGTTGGGATCACGCCACGTTCCAATTACCCATCAGAAGCTTATTGAACTGATGAGCTATGCCCTAGTGTTAGAGGGCAATCGATTGATTACCTCAGGTGCCACTGGAACTAACTTTGCTGCCATTCGAGGAGCCTTGCGAGCCGATCCTTCCTTACTGACAGTGATTTTGCCCCAGAGTTTGGAAAAGCAAACCCGTGAATCACGGGAACAGTTGGAGCAGGTAATGCATTTGGTTGAAAATCCTGACAATGATGCGCTTTCTTTGAGCGAAGCCAGTGCCCTGTGCAACCAGGAAATTGTTTCTCGCTGTCAGCAGTTGATTTGCTTTGCCTTCCATGACAGCCACACACTATTGGCTACCTGTCGTGACGCGGAAGACCAACGCAAGGTTGTGACGTTATTCTACTTTGACTAACAGCCAACAGCGTTAGCCACCTTTGTTCGGTAGGCTGGCGCGGGCGTTGCGCCGCAGCATCCAGGGCTTTATGCGGCGTACGGCTGAGGCAGTGAAGCGCCGATCGTACTCGTCATCGGCTAGGGTAGCTAGCTCAGCTAGGGTAGGTGCCACATTCCATGAGTATGGCTGGAACTCAGCTACATCAGTGGGATTGGCAAAGCGCTGGTTCCAGGGACAAACATCCTGGCAAATGTCGCAACCGGCTACCCAGCCTTGTAGCTGCGGGGCGATCGCTGCGGGCAACTCCTCGGCGCGGTTCTCGATCGTGTGGTAAGCAATGCAGCGGTTAGCATCCACCACGTAGGGCTGGGGAATAGCTCCTGTGGGGCAGGCGTCTAGGCAGCGGGTGCAGGTGCCGCAGTGAGCGGTGTGGGGGCGATCGGGCGGCAAATCGAGATTGGTCAGGACTTCACCCAGAAACACCCAGGAACCGTACCGGCGAGTAATTAAGTTGCCGTTTTTGGCAATCCAGCCAATGCCTGCCTGAGCCGCCCAAACTTTGTCCTGGATCGGGCCTGTATCAGCGTAGTAGCGTGCCTGGATGCTCTCATTTTGAGCCTGCAACCAGGTGGATAGCGCCTTTAGCTTTTGCTGCATTACCTTGTGGTAGTCGCGTCCCCAGGCATAGCGAGAAATCTTGGCGTAAGCATTACCCGCTGGTCGCTGAACTGGGGTGTAGTAGTTAACTGCTACACAAATTAGCGATCGCACCTCTGGCATTACCTGGCGAATGTCCTGTCGTTTGGGATTAGCCATCCACTGCATACCAGCGTGGTAGCTTTGCTGCAACCAGTTTGCAAGGTGTTGGGCAGCAGTACGCTCTGCAGCAGCGTCTGGAAGGCTCTTCGCTGCTGTGACAGCAGCAATTCCCACCTGATGAAAGCCTAGTTCCAACGCCTTTTGTATAATGGCTTGCCGTTGTTCCGATGCAGACATCGCTGTGAAAGCCATGCCAGTTATCCCCCATGCCTGCCGCTAGCCTACCGCATAGGAGCGCGATCGGCTCAAAATCTAGCGACGACGTTTGGTGGGGCGTTGCTGGGCGATCGGGTTTGAGAATGGGCTAGCTTTGCCCATCGCGGCATTGTAGATTTTCTCGTTGGCCTCAGCAGATTTGAACAAATCCACTACCGGATAGGGATAGGTAACCCCTAGTTGCACACCAAATCGCTCTTGTTCGACAGGTAGTAGTTTTCCTGGCTCATGCACTTTCCCAGCAGGTAGCTTGGCCAGTTCTGGCAGCCAGTGCTTGACATAGGTTCCTTCTGGGTCGTAGTCCTTCGCCTGCTTGAGGATGTTAAAAAAGCGGAAACCGCGAGCATCGTTGCCAACCCCGGCAGTGTAGTTCCAATTGCCGTAGTTGCTACACACGTCGTAGTCAATCAGCAGGGATTCAAACCACTCAGCTCCCATGCGCCAATCAATGCCCAAATTTTTTGTCAGGAAACTGGCAACGTTTTGGCGACCACGGTTGGACATGAAGCCTGTAGCCGCTAGCTCTCGCATGTTGGCATCTACTAGGGGAAAGCCGGTTTTGCCCTCACGCCAGAGGTTAAACCTTTCCCAATCTTGTTTCCAGGGTAGTGGGATCCCTTGCAGACCAGAGGGGTAGAAGACTCTGTTGCCGTGCTTGGCACAGATAAAGCGAAAGTAATCGCGCCAGAGCAATTCAAAAATTAGCCAGTAGGTAGAGTCGTTGCGAATGCGCTGGTCTTCGTATTGCTGCACTTGGTCGTAGATGTAGCGAGGGGAGAGGCAGCCCAATGCCAGCCAAGCTGAGAATTTGGAGGAGTAGTCAGCACCTAACATGCCATTGCGAGTCTCTTTATAAGTACGGAGGCGATCGCTCCGCCAGAAGTAATCCTGCAATCGATCCAATGCAGCCACTTCACCACCGATGAATGTCAGCACAGCGCGATCGTCCGTAAATGGAAGCTCCAAACCTAGGTCACCCAGCGTTGGCAAATCTCCCCAGTTACTTAGCTTGGGAGTCGGCACCTGCTTGGGAGTTGGCAAGGGCAGGTTGATGGTCGATTCTTTTTCCACCTGTTTCCGAAAGGTGGTAAACAGTTCTGGAGTCTGGGAGATATCGAAAGGCAAATCATCGGGATGATAGAGCGTGTGCCCCCAAAAGCGTCTGAAGCTGACGGCTTGGTGCTTGAGGGCTTGCACTAAGGCAGTTTCAACTGTCTGTTCTTCTGAAGTGACCTCGCCGTGAAAATACACAGCATTGGCACCCAATTGCTGGGCTAATGCTGGAAGCACTCCTTCAGGTTGACCGTGGCAAATTAGCAGATTGCTGCCCAGCGACTGGAGCGATCGCCGCAGATTTTCCAAACTTTCGAGTAGGAACTGAGCACGGAAAGCTCCAGTTTTTGGGAAACCAAAGGCAGTTTGACCAAACTGGCGTGGATCCAGGCAATAGACTGGCAGAATCGGTACATCGACTTGCAGTGCTTGGTGTAAGGGCTCGTGGTCATGTACGCGCAGGTCTTGGCGATACCACAGCAGGATGGGAGGGGTGGTCACGAGAGATTGGGGTAAGGATGATACATTTCTTAATCTAATCCAGAATCTTCGTTAAGAATCAAGGCTGCCATTTTGATTGGGTGGGATGATTCTAAAGAATTTTCTTTCGTAGGTGTAGTGGCGTGTTAGCTGGAACACGCGGTTTTTTTGATACAAAAGCTACTCTTCATTTAAGTATTCTGCAACTGTTGGATGGAGAGGGCTTTTGGCGTTTCTTTAGGGTGATCCAGCAGATTGGAAGTAGTCAAACTAATCTGAGTTTTTAGTTAGGTTTTATGAAGCAAGATATTCAGATTGTGCCTTCGTATCGAGGCGAGGCTAGGACGAATACGGGATTTGTCCTGTTAATTTCTTTGGTTGCTGCATTAGGTGGTTTTTTGTTTGGATTCGACACAGCCGTGATTAATGGTGCTGTGGTTGCCTTGCAAAATACTTTTCAGGCAAGTAGTAACCAGATTGGTTTAGCGGTTTCGCTGGCATTGCTGGGGTCGGCATTAGGAGCCTTCATTGCTGGTCGCATCGCTGATGGCATTGGTCGTGTTAAGTCAATGGTGATTGCGGCCATTTTGTTTGTTATCAGTGCGATCGGCTCTGGTATTCCTTTCGGGATTGCCGATTTCATTTTCTGGCGGGTGCTAGGGGGAGTGGCTGTGGGTATGGCTAGCGTCTTGGCTCCGGCCTACATTGCTGAAGTAGCGCCAGCCAAAATGCGCGGACGCTTGGGCTCGTTGCAACAACTGGCGATCGTCGTAGGCATCTTTATCGCCTTGCTGAGTAACTTTTTGCTGGTACGAACGTCTGGTTCAGCCGAGGCACTCTTCTGGGCTAACCAGCATACCTGGCGCTGGATGTTTTGGATAGAAACTATTCCAGGTATTCTCTATGCGGTGGGTGCGCTAACTTTGCCCGAATCGCCTCGCTACCTGGTGGCCAAAGGTCGCGAACGAGAAGCCGCTAGTGTTCTTAGCAAAATTTCTAGCGAAGACCCCAGAGTCAAGGTGAATGAAATTCGGCAGACGGTGCAGCGATCGACCAAGCCCAGTTTTGCCGATGTCTTGGGTCGCAATGGCGGCATTTTGCCCATTGTCTGGATTGGCATGGGTCTAGCAGCTTTGCAGCAGTTTGTTGGCATCAACGTTATCTTTTACTACAGCAGCTTGCTCTGGCGAGCCGTAGGTTTCTCAGAAGAGAGTTCCTTGCTGGTGACCGTAATTACGGGTTTGGTCAACATCATTACGACTTTGATCGCGATCGCCTGCATTGACAAATTTGGTCGTAGACCGCTGCTATTGCTGGGTTCTATTGGCATGACCTTCGCGCTTGGAGCCCTAGCCACAATTTTTGGAGGTGCAAGCTTTGATGCGCAGGGAAATCCAGTGCTCACTGGCAATGCCGGGACGATCGCTCTCATTGCTGCCAATGCCTACGTATTCTGCTTTGGCTTTTCCTGGGGGCCAGTGGTCTGGGTAATGCTGGGAGAAATGTTTAATAATAAGATTCGTGCCGCAGCATTGTCGATCGCCACAGCAGTGCAATGGATTGCTAACTTCTTAGTATCGTGGTCATTTCCACCTATTTTGAGAAACTTTGGTTTGGAACCGGCCTACGCAATGTACACGATTGCCTCAGCCATCTCCTTCTTCTTCGTCTGGTTCTTTATCCGAGAAACCAAAGGTCGCGAGTTAGAAGAAATGTAGGACTGAGGCAATCACTTCAGTAAAGGAATGGCGTTTACTCGTTAGCCGTCAGTGCCCGGTCAAACGCCATTCGCTGTTCGGCATTGCGCAAGAAGTAACCACTCATCATAGCGGATGCCAACAACCGACCTAAATCTTCTCGCGTTGTTGACACCGTTACATTGAACCCTTCTGCAGGCAATGCCCCCAGCAATCCAACAATATTGCGCTCCATTACCTGAAATACTTCAGAGGATGAAGGGCGAGATAGCTGAGCCACCGTTTCTGGATTGAGCGTTTGCAGGTACTGCAATAGTGAATTACCAGGTTCAACGCCATTTCCTAAAAACTCAGGCAACCGATCGGACGAGTCGTTCATAGCAACCTCAGTTGAACTTCCGTAACGCTTCTATACATACTGTAGAAGTTTGATCCTTAGATGCGAAGTGGGCAGAACCGAACCAACCAGTGCAAAAAGCCAGAGGCAACCTGTTTGGCGAACTAAAGGGATTTATACTCGGCGGCTTTGCATCACAGCAAACCCACCAAAACTGGTAGAAGCGGTTGCTTCATCGACTGTAATCACAATTTGTTTTGGGTTTTGGCTACAGGTGGTGTCGGGAGCTTCCCATTCGGCAGTCCCTGTTGAGGTATCACTAAACTGCCCACAATACATTAGTCCAGAGGTACCATCGTGGCTAGCCCAGAGGCGGTAGACCTTGTCCTTAGGTAAGGTTGGCATATTCTCGGAAACTAGCACCATTTGCCGATGACCGGGAACAGCCACCAAACTAGCCGAAGCGGCTTTGGTCTGCCCTATACTCTGGAGGGAATAAATGATGGTATTGGGCTGCTGTAGGGTTGCCAATAAAGGTTGCAGTTTCTTTTGTTGTTGTTTCAATTGTTGCAATTGGGCGCGACTAGCTTGTAACTCCTGCTCTAGGTCTGCGTTTTTTGCGACCTGTTGTCGGAGACGATCGTTATCAAGTGACAACAACAGCATAGTGCCAATGGCAATTGTTGTTCCTAACCCTAACAAGATGTTGTGCCAGTTAATTTGACGAGGTACATGGGTACGGCTTGGTGATGAAATGGATGAAGTACTGGCATCTGTGTCAGATGTAGTGAATGAAGCCGATTTTTCTAATGAGGAGGTTTGTTTGTAAATGGCTTGCACGATCGCTGTTTCCAAGTCATTCGCAGGCGTTTGTAGCGGCAAATTGTAGGGAAGAAGTGCCAGAAACTCTTCATAAGTAGATAGCTCATCTACCAATTCTGGATGAGTCGCTAGTAGTTGATGGAGCGCTTCGGCCTCTTCTGAATCAAGATTTCCTAGTGCATACCCCAGCATCAAATCTTGCCAATCTTCGGGCCAGTTTTCGGGCCAGTTTTCGGGATAGTCAAAGTGGATCATAGTCGTTGGTTAGGGCTTCATAGTGTAAGGTTTGACGAAGTTTCTTGAGGGCTTGGCGCGATCGAGTTTTGACGGTGCCTAGGGGAATATCCAAACGTTTTGCGGTTTCTGATTGGCTTAAGCCCTCGTAATAGGCAACTTCTAGCACTTCTCGTTCAGCCGGTGAAAGATTAGCTAATGCCGCTTTAATTAGGTGAGAACGCTCATCTAGGGAGGCTTGCTCTAAAGGGTTAACAACTGTTCTATGAGGTGTGACGTGTTGCATGGCTTGCAGAGCTTTTTGTCGTGAACGCTGCGATCGCAATCGATCAATCGCTCGCGATCGTGTCAGAAACACCAGAAAATGTCCTAACGAACCTCGATTTGGGTCATAAGAATTAGCTTCCCAAAGCCTAAGAAAAATTTCTTGAGTTAATTCCTCTGCTTCTTCAGGAGTCCGTAAAATCCTCAGAGCCAAGCTGTAAACTAGCCCCACGTAACGGCGGTAGATGAATCTGAGTGCTTGCACTTGGCCTTGTTTAACGGCATAAAGTAGTTCTACATCTGATGATGTGGATAAAACTGATAGTGGTTTTTCCGAACCCTTATCCATAGCTATTAGGGGTAACTCAATGGGCAGTTTTGCTAAAACCTCGACACTAGCCAGCCACAACTAGCGCAAAGTAAACTCACTCAAGATTAGATAATCAGGGCTAGTGAGACAACAGGACAAAACAGTTTTGGTCGCAGACGAGGCGTAAGCCTGCATTATCTAACCTAACTTGCCCAGGTAGCCATTGCATCGGGTAAGTGACTCCTCTGCCCATAGTCTCAAACCTCCCAAACCCCAAATACAGCTCAATATAGTTTCACTATTAGTACGGATCCAAGACCACGATCGGTTTTGTAAGCATTACTGGTGCTCTCATCTAGGCACTTTTGCAACGTTGCCGAATAAAAGTCTTGGTTTTGGTGTAGATGGGCAAACCGATTTTTAATTTTTTTCGTATATTTAGCAGAACTTTACAAAGCCAACAGATTCGAGGTTGCAGTTGATGGATGACATCAACTGTCAGTTTCTGTTGGTCAAAGTTTTGGTTCCTTAATAGTCTTTAAAAGAGGAAATTCACCATGAAATCTCACCTGCTTGCCCCCATGCTTGGCATATCAGCAGCTATTATTTCTGCTGCTGCAGTGGTTGCTCCTACCTCGGCTGCAACCTTTCGTATTGGTGATGGTAAGACCAGTGTTTTTCTGGATACTGCCTTGCTTGAAAGTGCTGCCGGTCTTGCCTTAACTGGCACTTCTAGTGATGTTTTGCCTCCTATCTCAGATAGCTTTTTGGTTGGTTTTCAGATTACATCAGAGACAGATTTCACGTTTAGTGATGACAATGGCTTCACCTATTTAGGAGGCTCAATTGAACATACTGGATCGGTTACATTCAACAATGCTATTTCAGTTGGAAATTTTTCAATTGGGTTTGATGCAAACCGGGTTGGTGGCAGCCTTAGTGGTTTCTTTGTGCAAGATAAGCTAACAACAAATGCTATCTTGTTTGACATTGCGAATGTTGTCCCAACCTTGGCTAATGGCAATGCCACGATCGCAGGTGATCTGCTTGTATCGCAAGAATTTGCCAGTTTCTTGAGCAACGATGGCTTGGCAGGTGCTCTGATTGGCAGCGCCCAGACTGATGCTGCGGCTGTGCCTGAACCCACGACTATGGCTGGCATTGCTTTGGCAGGATCAGCTTTGCTAGCGCGTCGTCGTAACCGTAAGGCATCGGACGCTTAACGGCAACTGGGTTCTGGAGTTGATTGACTGTGGACGATCGTTCTAGAGCGATCGTCCTTTTTATTTCGCCGACGTTACTCTTCTTAATTAGAAACCAGGCATGCTTGTGTAATTGCCTAAAAATCTTTGAGGCGACTGTGGTGTGGCCACCACCGTCCTGTCACAACAGTCAAGGGACAACAAGCAAAAAAAATCCCCAGCAAACTGCCAGGGATTGGATCAGGGTGCATCTACCACTCTTTACTACCCGGTCATCGGTCAACCATCAGGACAAAAAATGATGAAAATCTGATAAATCAAACCAGGGAAAGCCGGGAAGAACTTACGCAGGATATAGATAGACAACGATAGAGGAGGAGCTTAAGCCCCTTGTTTTTGGATGCGGCCAGTATTTCGGCTCAATTTCGCGTAAGTCCTAAAAGCACATCCACTCACTAGAAGGCTCCGTACCTATTAAGGAATAGGCTCTGCAACTCCCGCTGTTCGGCCTATTAAACAAGGATGTTAACTGACTAATGACAAACCTTTCTCCAAGATGAAGTGGCATAACCTGAACAACCTTTGGAAATGGATTATCCTGAGCAGTACCTTTGCTGCTTTGGTGATTCTGGTTTCCTGTTGCGATCGCCAAGCACTGGTGAAAGCAAGTCTAACGTGGGTCAAAAGTTTAGGCATTCTTGCCCCGATCGCCTATATTACACTCTACAATTTGGCAACAATTTTATTAGTGCCAGGTTCCTTAATGACCTTAGGAGGAGGTATTTTATTTGGATTAGTTTGGGGGACAATTTATGGACTAATTGCTGCTTTTACAGGTGCACTTATCACCTTCTTAATTGGTCGCTATGTAGCCTATAGCTGGGTTCAGAAACGATTTTGTAACACATCTAAATTTAAGATTATTAACGCAGCAGTTGCCAGTGAAGGACTCAAAATCGTTCTTTTAACTCGTCTTTGTCCAGTCATACCCTTCAACCTGCTGAACTATCTATTTGGCATCAGTCAAGTTTCCCTTAAAGACTATTCAGTTGGCTCTTTGGGGATTTTTCCCGCCACATTTATGTATGTCTATCTCGGTACTATTGTAGGCGATTTAGCTATGATAGATAATTCAACGATCGCAATGAGTGGCACAGTTGCAGTAATGCACTGGGGCTTGCGAATTGTCGGATTTATCTCTACAGTGGCTTTATCCATTTACTTAACGAAAGTTGCTCGAAAGTCCCTTAAATCACTCCAGTAAATCACAGTGATTACTTGGAGTTTTTCAAACAAGGATTTCTTCTCTTTTGAGAGTTCTGACACTATCTTAATAGGGCGCTCCTGGAAAAGTCTTTGTCCAAATTGCTGATTGCCAACTACTTTTTATCAATCCTATGAGCTATTTAGAAACGACGGCTAAATTTTATGCTGAAGCAGCAGAAACTCCTCAAGTTGAGTTGTGCTGTGTGCAGTCTGCTCCGATGCAATTGCCAGGATTAGTTATTCCCAAAATCATGCAGAAGATGAATTATGGTTGTGGCACAACCGTTCAGCCTGCAGAATTAGCTGGACAGCCAACAGTTTTATACATTGGCGTGGGCGGGGGCATCGAAGCTTTGCAATTTGCTTATTTTTGTCGCCGACCCGGCGCCGTTGTTGCGGTTGATCCAGTTACTGAAATGCGACAAGCGGCAGTGCGTAACTTGGAGTTAGCTGCACATCAGAATGACTGGTTTGATCCTGCATTTGTTAAGGTGCTGGAGGGTGATGCTTTTGCGTTACCGATCGCTGATGAATCGGTGGACGTAGTCGCTCAGAACTGCTTGTTCAACATCTTTGAGCCTGCGGATTTGCAGCGCGCTCTACGGGAAGCACATCGGGTATTAAAACCAGGTGGCCGATTGATTATGAGTGATCCGATCGCCACGCGCCCAATTCCGCCTCATTTGCAAGCGGACGAACGGTTGCGTGCCATGTGCCTGTCGGGAGCACTGCCTTATGAAGATTATGTACAGCAACTGATTGACGTAGGTTTTGGCCAAATCGAGATTCGTGCCCGCCGCCCCTACCGCCTACTGGATACCCACACCTACGGTTTGGAAACCCCCCTCTTACTAGAAAGTCTAGATTCAGTTTCCTTCAAGGTTCCTATCCCACAAGATGGGGCTTGTATGTTTACTGGTAAAACCGCTGTCTACTCTGGTGTGAAATCATCATTAGATGATCATGCGGGACACTTGTTGCAGCGCGGCATTCCCCTTGCAGTTTGCGATAAGACGGCAGCTAAACTGGCGCGCCAGTTTCCTCAGGACATCGTGATCACCCCGTCTACTTGGCACTATGTCAGGGGTAGCTGTTGCTAGTGAGAACTATCCTGTGAATCTACAACGATTTCGGCATACGCTATCGAAACTCATAATTTGGCTGGGGCTTGGGACAGTCCTTCTGGTGCTGACAGCAACCCCAGTCCTAGCACAATCTGCTGGAGTATCGACTGGCTTCAACCTTCAAGAAACTCTCCGCAATGCACTGCAATGGATCAGTAGCTTGGGGATTGTTAGTGGACTGGCCTTTATTGGGATTTACATCCTGGCAACAGTGGCCTTTTTGCCAGGGTCAATTTTGACGTTGGGGGCAGGTGTTTTGTTTGGGATAGGCTGGGGAACGCTGTACGTGTTTGTAGGTGCAACAC
>Ga0224722_1000813_pt1 | contig 17822 bp, 12 predicted proteins | sample Balambano_FR1_Me_FD_161646 | JGI IMG/M metagenome (GOLD analysis project Ga0224722, IMG submission 161646) | Freshwater sediment microbial communities from Lake Towuti, South Sulawesi, Indonesia - Balambano_FR1_MetaG | ecosystem: Environmental > Aquatic > Freshwater > Lake > Sediment | place... | reverse complement strand
CCCCAGGCCGATCTGTTCGCCGATCCCGGCGAAGCGGCACGGCTGGCTGAACGGCTCGAGGCGCTGGCCGAACGCGCCGAGGCCAGCGCGGCTGCGCTTGAAGGCCTGACCGCGAACGCCTAGATGGGTCAGCGGCGGGACTGCCCGGCACGAGCCGAGTGAATATCCCTGAGGCTATAAGCAATCCATGGGAGCTGTCCCTACCCGCGTCCGCTGGTTCGCCCAGGGGGTGCGGGCATACGGCGCCCACCTGACGTTACTGGCGTCAGAGGATTTCAAGCGCAACCGACCCATGGTGGTTCCGTCACTCTCTTGTTGCGCTACCGCGTCGCTACTTGAGTGCGTTTTTATGTTCCGCAACCCCCCCTCGGCGTGCGAAATCCTCGCTCACACGCCCTCCGGACGCGTCGCTGCGGGCGGCCGATAACCCTTTCCCAAGGAGCAGGTGGTAGATGGGCGAGCGGCGGGTGGCCTTGCAGCTGAACGGCACGGCGTATACCGCTCTCGGCAATGACCCAAACCTCCAAAGTTGAACTGCGCAAACAGCTTCGCGCCGCACGCCGCGCGCATGTCGAGGCTCTGCCCGAACACATCCGCGCGCTGCTGTTCCACCGCCCGCCTGCACCTCTTATGGCCCGGATCGAAACGGGTGCGACCATCGGCCTTTACCATGCCGGGCGGTGGGAAGCCCCGGCGCATGGCTATGCCCGCTTCTTCCACGAAGCCGGGCACCCCCTCGCCCTGCCCCGCTTCGGCGCGCGCGATGCCGCGATGGGCTTTGCCCGCCACACCGATCCCCACGGCGACAGCGATCTTGAAGTCGGCCCCTTTGCCATCTTGCAGCCGCGCGCCGACGCCGACCCGTGTGTCCCCCAAGTGCTGTTCGTGCCGCTGGTCGGCTTTACCGCCGAGGGCTTGCGGATCGGGCAAGGCGGCGGACATTATGATCGCTGGCTGTCGGAACATCCCGGGGTGCTGACGATTGGCCTCGCATGGGATGTGCAATTGCGCGCGGCGTTGCCATGCGAACCGCACGACCGCCTGCTTGATGCCATCGTCACCCCGACACGGCTTTACGGACTGACCTGATGCGTGAAACCCCGACCTGGCGCATACCCCTGGGCGTGTTCGGCCTGTTTGCCGGCCTGATGCTCTACGGCGCGGTGATCGCGCGCTATGCGCCCGGCCTGATCGGGAGCTGGCCCGGCTGGGCGCAGACGATCGTCTATCTGGTGCTCGGCCTTGTCTGGCTGTTGCCGCTGCGCCGTTTTCTGATCTGGATGGAAACCGGCCGCTGGAGCGCGCCCGACTAGCGACACGAAACCAAATAAAAGGCGGACCGAAGCCCGCCTTGTCTGTCCCCGAAAAACCTAGCGAGGTCACAAGTGGCGCGAGTGACGGGGCTCGAACCCGCGACCTCCGGCGTGACAGGCCGGCGCTCTAACCGACTGAGCTACACCCGCGCATTGCTTGTTCCGGGCTGCGGCGACATGACCGCCGGTGCCCGTGGAGCAGCGCCCTTAGGGCCGGTGCCGCGGGCTGTCAACGCCCTCGACGCCAGGCGCGGCGCAATAATTGCGGTCAGGCGGTCAGCAGCAGCGCCGGAGTTTCGATCAGGCGCTTCAATCCCTGCACAAAGCTCGCCGCATCGTGCCCGTCGACCACGCGGTGATCGCAGGAGATCGAGATGTTCATCAGCTTGCGCTTGGCGATGCGCTCGCCGCCTATTGCGTCGGGAACGAACATCGGGCGCTCGATCATGCGGTTGGGGCCGATGATCGCCACTTCCGGCCGGTTGATCACCGGAGTGGTGGCGACCCCGCCGAGCGGCCCCAGCGAAGTGACGGTGAGGGTCGAGCCCGAAAGCTCCTCCGAAGTCGCCTTGCCGCTGCGTGCGGCCTCGGCGAGACGCCCGATTTCGCGCGCGAGCTGCCACAGGTTGCAGCCCTGCGCGTCGCGGATCACCGGCACCATCAGCCCGCCATCGGTCTGGGTCGCGATGCCGAGATGCACCGCGCCATAGCGGGTCACCACCCCGGCCTCGTCATCGAAGCGCGCGTTGATCATCGGGAAGGCGGGCACCATCTTGCAGATCGCGGTGATCAAGAGCGGCAGCATGGTGAGCCGCGGCCGGTCGGCGTGGCCTTCGTTGAGCTGGGCGCGCAGCTCCTCGAGCGCGGTCACGTCGCATTCCTCGACATAGGTGAAATGCGGGATGTGGCGCTTGGAGGCGGCCATGTTCTGGGCGATGCGCTTCCTGAGGCCGATGACCTTGATCGCTTGGTCGCCCCGCGCCTTGCCCGCCGCGCTGAAGCCGGAACCGGCATTGTAGGCGAGGAACGCGTCGAGATCGCCGTGGCGGACCCGGCCATCCTCTGCGGGTTTAACCTGCGCCAAATCGATACCGAGATCGCGCGCACGCTGGCGGACCGCGGGGGAAGCGAGGACTTTTGCTCCCCCTCCCACAAGGGAGGGGGTCGGGGGGTGGGAGTGCGACGGTTCGAGGGTTTCCTCCGCATCGACCGTCGAACCCCCATCCCCAACCCCTTCCTCCAAGGAAAGGGGCTCTAGTGCATCCGACATCTCGACTTCGATCTGCTCGGCGGCCCCTTCAGCCTGTTCTGGTGAAACTTCGCCTTCGGTTTCGATCACCAGCAGCATCGCGCCAATGGCAACGGTGTCGCCCACTGCTCCTGCGAGCGCGGTGACCACGCCTGCAACCGGGCTTTCGATGTCGATCGTCGCCTTGTCGGTCATCACATCGACGAGGTGCTGGTCCTCCTCGACCCGGTCGCCGATCTTGACGTGCCATTCGACCACCTCGGCCTCGGCAACGCCTTCGCCCACGTCGGGCATGTTGAATGTGAACCTGGCCATGCGCTTACTCGCTCAAAAGCTTGTCGATCGCCTCGCCGATGCGGACCGGCCCGGGGAAGTAGGCCCATTCGAGGCTGTGGGGATATGGCGTGTCGAACCCGGTGACGCGTTCGACCGGCGCTTCGAGGTGGTAAAAGCAGCGTTCGGTTACCAGCGCGGAAAGCTCGGCGCCGAACCCGCTGGTGCGGGTCGCCTCGTGGACGATCAGGCATCTGCCGGTCTTTTCCACTGACTTTTCCACAGCCGCAATATCGAGCGGCACCAGCGTTCTGAGGTCGAGGATTTCGGCATCGACGCCCTTTTCCCTCGCCACCGCCTCGGCGACATGGACCATCGTGCCATAGGCGAGCACCGTCAGCGCCTCGCCCTCGCGTACGGTGCGCGCCTTGCCCAGCGGCACCTTGTAGTAGCCTTCGGGCACCACGCTGTCGGAGTGCTTTTTCCAGGGTTCGACCGGCTTGTCATAATAGCCTGAAAACGGGCCATTATAGATCCGCTTGGGTTCGAAGAAGATGACCGGATCATTATCCTCGATCGCGGCGATCAGCAGCCCCTTGGCATCGTGCGGGGTCGAGGGGATCACGGTCTTGAGCCCGGCGACATGGGTGAACAGCGCCTCGGGGCTCTGGCTGTGGGTCTGGCCGCCGAAAATCCCGCCGCCAAAGGGCGAGCGCACGGTCAGCGGTGCGATGTAGTCGCCGGCCGAACGATAGCGCAGCCGCGCCGCTTCGCTGATGAGCTGGTCGAGCCCGGGATAGATGTAGTCGGCGAACTGGATTTCGGGCACGGGGCGAAGGCCATAAGCGCCCATCCCCACGGCGACGCCGATGATCCCGCATTCGCTGATCGGGGTGTCGAACACCCGGGTCTTGCCGTGCCTGGCCTGCAACCCGGCGGTCGCGCGGAACACCCCGCCGAAATAGCCGACATCCTCGCCCATGATGATCACATCGGGATCGCGGGTGAGCATGATGTCAAGCGCCTCGTTGATCGCCTCGATCATGTTAAGGCGGCGCTTCTCGAGCACGGGCTCGGCCACGCTTGCAGGGGTCTCGCTCATCCGAACGGCCTTTCGCTGCCGAACTTGGCGATGCGCTCGCGAATCGCCTGTGCGGCTTGTTCCTCAAGGTGCCAGGGCAGCTCCTCGTAGACATCCTCGAACATGGTGTGGAACGGGTGGTGGAGGCCGTGGCCGAGAATGCCGTTCTTTTCGGCCTCCTTGGTGGTCGCCTTGACCCGTTCGGCGCAGTCGCGATCCATCGTGCTCTGGCGCTCCTCGTCCCATTCGCCGATCGCGATAAGATGGTTCTTCAGCCGCGTGATCGGATCGCCGAGCGGCCATTCCTCGCGCTCCTGCGCGCTGCGGTAGCCGCTGGGATCGTCCGAGGTCGAATGGCCCTCGGCGCGGTAGGTGAAATATTCGATCAGGGTCGGCCCGTGGTTGCCGCGCGCGCGGTTGGCGGCCCATTGCTGCGCGGCGTAGCAGGCGAGCGCGTCGTTGCCGTCCACCCTGAGCGCCGCGATGCCATAACCCAGCCCGCGCGCGGCAAAGGTGGTGCGTTCGGCCCCGGCGAAACCGCTGAAGCTCGAAATTGCCCACTGGTTGTTGATGACATTGAGGATAACCGGGGCATTATAGACCGCGGCAAATGTGCATGCGCTGTGGAAATCGCCTTCCGCGGTGCTGCCCTCGCCCACCCAGGTCGCGGCGATCCGGCTGTCGCCCCGACACGCGCTCGACATCGCCCAGCCGACTGCCTGCGGGCACTGCGTGGCGAGGTTGCCGGAGATCGAGAAGAAGCTGTGTTCGCGGCTTGAATACATGATCGGCAGCTGGCGCCCCTTGAGCTTGTCGGCGCGGTTCGAATAGATTTGGTTGATCATCTCGATCAGCGGGTATCCGCGCGTGATCAGGATGCCTTGCTGGCGGTAGGAGGGGAAGACCATGTCGTCGCTTGCAAGCGCCATCGCCGCCGCCACGCTGGTCGCCTCCTCGCCGGTGCACTTCATGTAGAAGCTGGTCTTGCCCTGCCGCTGGCCGCGGAACATCCGCTCGTCAAAGGCACGCACCAGCGCCATGTGGCCGAGCATGGTGCGCAGGCTGTCGGAATCGAGCCGCGGGTTCCAGGGCCCGTGGGCCTGATTGTCGTCCCCCAGCACCCGCACCAGGCTGTAGGCCAGATCGGTCATCTGCGATGGGTGGACACCTTCATCAGGGCGCGGCTGCGCCCCGGGAGTGCCGACCTCGACATGGCTGAAATCCGCGGCGTCGCCAGGGCGGTAACGGGGCTCGGGCACATGCAACGCCAGAGCCGGCCGGTTGGAATCCGCCGGTATTGCCGGATCGGCCATGCGCACGCTCTCCCCTTGATCAGCACCGCATGCGGCGGTGATGCGAACATTGCTTGAATACGTATTTTTATTTCAATGAAGGAGCGGGGTCAAGCATGCCGGGCCGCGCGGCTCAGACCGCAACAGGGGCGCTGATCGGCGGAAGCGGAGTGTAATCATGCACCACGAAATCCTCGATGAGGTAATCGAATATTGTTTGGGGCTTGCGCGTGATTTCAAGCGTGGGGTGGCCCTGCGGCTGGCGGGTGAGCTGTTCCTCGATAAGGTGTGCGTGGTTGAGATAGAGGTGCACGTCGCCGCCCATCCACACGAGTTCGCCCGGCTCCATGTCCACCTGCTGCGCGATCATCCGGGTGAGCAGCGCGGCCGACCACAGGTTGAACGGCAGCCCGAGCGCGACATCGCAGCTGCGCTGATAGAGCAGGCAGTTGAGGCGGTTGCCGCTAACGTGGAACTGATAGGTCTTGTGGCACGGCGGCAGCGCCATCCGTTCGAGTTCGGCGACGTTCCAGCCTTCGATGATGTGGCGCCGGCTGCCGGGATTGGTGCGAAGACTGTCGATCACCTGCGCGACCTGATTGATCCCCTCGCCCCTCTCGTAGAGCCCGTCGGGACGATAGCGCCAGGTCGGCCAGTCGACCCACTGCTTGCCATAGACCGGGCCGAGATCGCCCCAGCGCAGCGCGAATGCCTCGTCATCGGCGATCCGCGCGACGAAGTCGTCAAGCCCGATCGTATCGCCGGTTTCACGGACGTAACGCGCGTGGGGCCATTCGTTCCAGATCTTCACCCCTTGCAGCACCAGCGGACGGATGTTGGTGGAACCGGTCAGGAACCACAGCATCTCGCGCGTCGCGGTCTTCCAGTAAACCCGTTTGGTCGTGAGCAGCGGCATCGCCCCGCCCGCCAGATCGTAGCGCAGCACCGCCCCGCACAGCGAACGCGTGCCCACCCCGGTGCGGTCGAGCCGCTCGCTCCCGATCTCCCAGACCTGCCGCATCAGGGCGAGATATTGCTGTTCGGGATGGTGATCGGCGGACTGGCTGAAGGGAATCGCTGCGCTGGCCATGCCCGCCATCATAGGCGGCAATTGCGCGCTTGCCACTGCGGTAATCCACACCTATAGGGCGCGCCTTGCCTCGACCCGCGTGGTGCAATGTCCGCGCGGGACCGATACGGTCGGGGAGTAGCTCAGCCTGGTAGAGCACTGTCTTCGGGAGGCAGGGGCCGGAGGTTCGAATCCTCTCTCCCCGACCAATTCGTCACTGCGGCGGTCATTTCGCAGTCACAGGTTTGCGCGATCCCGAGCCCGACAGCGTAACCTGATCCATTGTCATCACGGCTTGCCGTCGCGCACCCGCCAGAAATACAAAAAAGCCCCGGTTTCCCGGGGCTTTTCGTTTAACTGGGCGACACCAACTTAGCGGGTGCCGAACAGGATCGAAAAATAGCCATACAACATGATTTTTCTCCTACGGCATCAACAGCCATAGAAGCCCTAACACAAAATTAACCTTAATCAAGAGTTAACTGCGTTTTTCCTGCGTCCCATCATTTCGACCAGATCGGCCATCGGAACGGCGCGGGCGAACAGGTAGCCCTGGGCATGATCGCAGCCCAGATCGCGCAGCGCCGCCGCGACCAGTTCATCTTCCACCCCCTCGGCAACCACCAGCTTGCCGAGCGAATGCGCGATCTCGATGGTCGCGCGCACCACGGCGCGGCTTTCCTCCGAATGGGCCATGTGCTGGACAAACTTCTTGTCGATCTTGAGTTCGGAGCTCGGCAGCTTCTCGATATATTCGAGGTTCGATTGCCCGGTACCGAAATCGTCGATCGACAGCCCGATGCCGCGTTGGCGCAGTGCATTGATCTGCGGGGCGATGCGCTCGTCTTCAAGCTTGGCGGTTTCGGTCAGTTCAAGCGTCAGGTTCTCGGGCGGGAAGGCATAGCGCCCCAACAGCGTCATCATCTCGAACAACAGGTGGGTGTCGCTGAGGCTCTTGGCCGACATGTTGATCGCCAGCTTGAACCCCGGGTCGATCGCGATCGCCTTGCGCGCGTCGCGCAGCGCCGCTTCCATCACGATCAGCGTAAGTTCGTTGATCCGGTCGCTGGCCTCGGCAGCAAGCACCAGTTCCTGCGGGTTGACATAATCGGACCCGTCGGGCTGCCAGCGGATCAGCGTCTCGGCCCCGACAATCCGCCCGGTCGCCAGTTCGACCTTGGGTTGGTAGCCCACCGCGATGCTGCGATCGCGCAGGCCCTTTTCGAGCACGCGGATAATCTCGAGGCGCTGGTTGCGGGCTTCGAGATGGGCGGCATCGTTGATGATGAAGCGCACCCCGCGGTTGGCGGCTTCGTCGGCGGCCTGCATCGCCTTCTTGATCCGCTGGCCGACCGGCAATGCATAATTGGTGTCGATCCCCAAGGCCGGCGCGTTTCCGGATGATTGCCAATCATGGCTGATCGCGGTCTTGAGCATCAGCGCAAGGCCATCGGCGTGGCGTTCGAGGCTGTCGGTATCCATTCGCGGCGCCAGCCATACCAGGAGATCGCGTTCGAAGGCGACATCCCCCGCGGTGCCCGGCCCCTTGACGTAGCTGATCAGGGTGTTGACGAAATCGCCGATTTCACGCGCGCTCCAATCTTCGGACAATTCAGCAAGGCTGGCGATCTTGAGGGCATAGACATCCTGTTCGACATCGGCCTTCATCAAGCCGAGCGCCGAGGTGGTCATCGCATCGACATCGCTGCTGTAATATTTGCGCGTGATCCGCTGGAAACTGATCCCTGCGGCCAGCAACGCAAGCAGGCCCGACATGACATCGATGTTGATTCCCAGTTCATCGAGCATGAGCGGCGCGACGAACAGAACGGCGGCGGCGATCAGAAGCGCCGGGCCCGACCGGCGCCGTGCGAACGCCTGTGCGATGATCGCAGCGGCCGCCACCAGCACCGCAGGAAACCACATCAGGTCGAGCGGCACCCCGCGCTTCAGCGTATGCGCGCCCATAATGTGGAAATATGCCCCCGGGACCCGGCCATTCACGTTGAAGGGCATGAGAAAATAGTCGGACGATTCGTAATAGGCGGTCCCGATGATCACGTTCTTCCCGGCAAACGCGGCGGCGGGCACCTTGCCGCTGACGACATCGCTGTAGCTGAAGGTGGGAACCGTGATCGGATCGAAGGCATAATCCGGACGGAAGCTGCGGTAGGGTCCGTCATATTCGGCGAGCGTCGCGGAAAGCGAAGGGTGGCGCTTGCCATCGAGTTCAACCTCGGTTTTCAGGATCACCGAAAGGCCGAATGGACCTCCAATCGCGTTCATCGCTGCAAGCTGCGTGACCTCGGCGAATTGCGGTTGCGGGGCGAGCTTATCGATCTTCTGGAACCCGACTTCATGCGGGGGCGCGAAGCCGAGCCATACCTTGCCCCGATGGCGCGCCAGCGTGGCGGCAAATGCGGCGTCCGATGCGGGGGTTTCGGGATCAGCGTGGGCACGGTCGAAAGCGACCCGTTTCACGCCCGATGCGATCAGGATGTCGATCAGCTTGCTGTCGTCATACCGGTCGGGAAGTCCGCGCCCAAACGCGTTCAAGGTCTTGTCGTCGATCGCGATCATCGCGATGTCCTGCGGGGCCGGGCGCGACCGCATCTCGGCGCGGATTGCGCGGTAGCTGTCCTCAGCCGGGAGCGGCAGATCGATGACAGCAGACACAATCCCGAACAGGATCGCGAACAGTGCCACCTTGGCACGCTTGTGCTGAAGCAGCCGGGCGCCGGAATTGGCGCCGCTGTCCGCCGCCGCTGTCGGCACAGGAGGCAGCGCGCTGCCGAGCGCGCGCCGGAGAAAAGCTGAGATGGCCGGCAAGGTTCCGATCATGGGGCGCAAGGGTTCCGGAAAAATCCAGCCCCTGCCCTAGCTTATGGTGGTTAATTCATTCCAAACGAACGCATCGCCTGCGCCGTGCCGGACTCCGAACGCGGTCAGACCACCGCGTCCGCCACCAGCCCAAGCGCCATGGTCATTACCCCGAGCCCCAGCGACAGCTGCCAGCGCATCTTGACGAACGCGGGCGATGAAAATCCCAAGGCCCGGTCGATGAGCGGCGAGGCGAGGATCAGCGCGCCAAGATAAAGCAGCGCCGGACCGGGCCAGTCCCAGCCAAAGGTCCACGGAAGGAATAGCGCCACAGCGATAAGGCTTGGCAACACCGCGAGAGCAAATGCCCCGCCGCCCGCACGATCGGCGGCCATCGCTTGACCCCACCACACGCCGCCCAGAAAGCTGAAGATTGCCGCTGCATAGGCGAACCCGCCCGCCAGCGCCGAATAGCGCCATTCGTGACCCGAGATCACCATCGCAAGGCAGATCGCCTGCGGCAGCAGCCCGGCATAGCCGAGCAGCCGGGCCGAGGGATGAAGCGATGCGCGATGGTCCATCCCGCGACAAAGCCTATGGCGCGCCGCGGTTCCCGCAAGTCTTGCGGGGTGCCGACGATTGCGCCACCCTCGCCTGCATGAACCTGTTCGATCTTACCGGCCGCACGGCCATTGTCACGGGCGGCAACGGCGGGCTTGGCCTGGCGATGGCGCGCGGGCTCGTCAAGGCGGGCGCCAACGTCGCGATCTGGGCGCGCAACCCCGACAAGAACGCCTCAGCACTCGCGCAGCTCACCGGCATCGGCGCAGGCGAGGTGGCCGCGATGCCATGCGATGTCGGAGAGGAGACCGCAATTGCCGCCGCGATGGACGCAACGCTCGATCGCTTCGGGCGGGTCGACATCTGCTTTGCCAATGCCGGGATCGCAGGGGCCGGGACCGCGATCCCCGAGATCGGCGCTGAAGGGTGGGATCGCACCCAGATCGTCAACACCCGCGGCGCCGCGCTCACCTACAAGCACGTCACCCGCCACATGATCGCGCGCGCGGCGGCGGGCGATCCGGGCGGCAAGCTGATCGCGACCTCGTCGGGGCAGGCGATCATGGGGGTCAACCGGTCATCCGATTACGCCGCCTCCAAGGCCGCCTTGAACGGCCTTACGCGCGCCGCGGCGTTCGAACTCGCGCGCTACAGAATCACCGCCAACGCCCTGCTTTTCGGCTACTATGAAACCGACATCACCGCGCGCGCCGATCCCCGCTTTGCCGAATGGATGGCACGCCGCATTCCGCTGCGCCGCCCGGGCGATCATGACGGGATCGAAGGGCTGGCGGTGTTCTTCGCCTCGTCCCATGCCGATTACATCACCGGCCAGTGCGTACCGGTCGATGGCGGATTGTCGATCAGCTGACAGCAGCGATTTGCGCCGGAACGCAAGCCCCGCGTGCGCCGTTGTGCAGTGCAGCAGTTGCGGAAAGGAACGCCCCTGTGGCCGATGACGACCATACCCAAGTTGACAGCCCGGCCGATGCCGATCGTGCGCGCCAGAAGGCGGTGCCCGCAGGCCGGATGGCGCGGCTCGGCACCTTTGGGCGGCTGGTCGGCGGGGTCGCCGGGGGGATGGTGGCCGAAGGCGCGCGCCGGCTTGCCAGCGGCGAGGCGATCACGCCGCGCGACCTGATCCTCACCCCCGGCAATGTCCAGCGGCTGACCGACCGGCTTGCGCATCTGCGCGGCGCGGCGATGAAGATGGGGCAGATGATCAGCCTCGATGCGGGCGATTTTCTCCCGCCCGAATTGTCGCGGATCCTGGCGAGCCTGCGCGATCAGGCCAACTTCATGCCGACCCGCCAGCTCGATCAGGTGCTGCGGGAGCAATGGGGCGCGGACTGGCGCAAACATTTCCGCTGGTTCAATCCGCGCCCGATTGCGGCGGCCAGCATCGGTCAAGTGCACAAGGCGCTGACCCGCGATGACGAGGAACTGGCGATCAAGGTGCAATATCCCGGGGTCGCCCGCAGCATCGACAGCGATGTTGATAACGTGATGACGCTGCTGAGGCTTGCCGGGTTCGCACCGCCCGAACTGGAAATGGACAAGCTGCTCGCCGCCGCCAAACAACAGCTCCACGAAGAGGCCGATTATCGCCGTGAAGGCGCGCAGATGGCGCTCTATCGCGAGCGCCTGGCAGGCACTTCCGGCTTTGTCGTCCCGCGGCTCCACGAAGGGCTCACCCGCGATGCCATCCTCGCGATGAGCTTCGAGGAGGGGGTCAGCATTGAGGAGCTTGGCAGCGAGCCGCCCGAACGTCGCGACGCGGTGTTTGCGCGGCTGATCCGGCTGGTGGCGCGCGAATTGTTCGAATTCGGCGTGATGCAGACCGATCCCAATTTCGCCAATTTCCGCTACCGCCGCGAGACCGGCGATATTGTCCTTCTCGATTTCGGGGCCTGTCGCAGCGTCGATCCGGCGGTCGCGAACGGCTATCGCAAAATGCTGCGCGCAGGGCTCAAAGGCAATGCCGATCAGGTGCTCGCCGCCACCATCGAGGCCGGGTTCATGCTTCCCGTGGTCGCCGAAAAGCATCCCGAACGGGTGCGGCGGATGATCGATATCGTGATCGGCGAGATGCGCGCCGATGCCCCGTTCGATTTCGGCGACCGCGGCTTTGTCCCGCTGCTGCGCGAGGAAGGCTGGGCGATCGCGCAGGACAAGGACACCTGGGCCTTCCCGCCGATCGAAACACTGTTCGTGCAGCGCAAGGTTTCGGGCACCGCGCTGCTTGGCGCACGGCTCAAGGCCAAGGTCAATATCAGGCGGATCACCGAGGAGGTGCTGGCGGGCACCACGCCGCTGCCCGCCCGCGCCGCCTGAGCGCGCCAGTCTCACGCGTTACGTTTCCGACCGGCGCGTTTACGCAATGTTTCACGTGAAACATTGGCGGTGGGGCATGGACACGGGCCAACCCGGACTGTAAGTGGCCGCCGTGGTTGGGGAACCTGACAATTCGGTCGGGGTGTTGTTCGTCTGTCTCGGCAACATCTGCCGCTCGCCCATGGCGGAAGGTGCATTTCGCGCCGCGGCGCAACGTGCCGGGCTGACCTGCACGGTCGATTCGGCTGGCACGGCGGCCTACCATCTTGGATTGCCGCCCGATACGCGCGCCGTGACGGTCGCCTATAGTCACGGGGTCGACATTACCACACAGGTCGCCCGTCAGCTTGAACGCGACGATTTCTATCGCTTTTCGCATATCATCGCGCTCGACCGGGCCAATCTCGAAGGGATCAGGGCGCGCGCACCGCGCGATGCCAGCGCCCGTCTGGCGCTGCTGATGGACGCAGTCGAAGGGCGCGAGGGCGAAGCCGTCGCCGATCCCTATTACGGCGATGTTTCCACTTTCGAGGCAACCTGGCAACTGATCAACGAGGGCGTAAAGGCGCTGATCGAGCAGTTGCAGCGCGAAACATTGGCCACGAGGCTTTAGCCTCCGCGCAAGAGCTGCACCCCCCAGTCGCGTTCGAACAGGTAGAGCAACAGCCGCGCCGCCTCGCCGCGCGCACTGGTGAGGCCGCCGTCGCGTTCGATCAGCAGCCGGGCGTCGGCATGGGCGCGCGGCAAGAGCCGGTCGATCTGTTCAAGAGTGGCGATCCGGAACGCCGCCTCGCCCGATTGCCGGGTGCCAAGCAGCTCGCCCCCGCCGCGCAGCGCCAGATCCTCCTCGGCGATCCGGAACCCGTCCTGGGTTTCGCGCATCAGGGCAAGACGCTTCTTGCCGGTCTCGGTCAAATCGTTGCCGCGCAGCAGCAGGCACACCGATTTCTCGCTGCCGCGCCCGACCCTGCCGCGCAGCTGGTGCAGCTGGGCAAGCCCGAAGCGTTCGGCCTGCTCGATTACCATCAGCGTCGCGGCCGGGACATCGACACCGACTTCGATCACGGTGGTCGCCACCAGCAGCCGCGCCTGTCCCGCAACGAAGCGCTCCATCGCGGCATCCTTGATCTCGGGGCGAAGCTGGCCGTGGACCAGCACCACCTCGGCACCAAACCGCTCCCTCAGCGCAGCATAGCGGGCCTCGGCCGCGGCGATATCGGCGGTTTCGCTGTCGCGCACCATCGGGCACACCCAATAGGCCTGGCTGCCGCTGGCTAGGTGCCGTTCCAGTCCCGCCAGCACGTCCTCGATGCGGTCCTGCGGCACCACCCGGGTGTCGATCGCCTGACGTCCCGGCGGGAGTTGGTCGAGGCGGCTCACGTCCATCTCGCCATATTGCGCCAGCGTCAGCGAGCGCGGGATCGGGGTTGCTGTCATCGCAAGGGTATGCGGCGCACGCCGCCCCTTGCCCGTCAGCGCAAGCCGCTGCGCCACCCCGAAACGGTGTTGTTCGTCGATCACCACCAGCCCCAGATCGCGGTAGGCGACGCTGTCCTGAAAGATCGCGTGGGTGCCGACGAGAACCTGGATCGAGCCATCCAGCAGGCCCATCAGCAGCCCATCGCGTTCGCGCCCGTTGGCCCGCCCGGTCAGCAGCGCAATCTCCACCCCGGTCGGCGTGAGCATCCTGCGCAAAGTGTCGAAGTGCTGGCGCGCGAGGATTTCGGTCGGCGCGAGCAGGGCCGCCTGCGTGCCCGCCTCTACCGCGACCAGCATCGCGGCGAGCGCCACCACCGTCTTGCCCGCCCCGACATCGCCTTGCAGCAGCCGCAGCATCGGCGCGTCCTGCGCCATGTCGCCTTCGATCTCGCCGATCGACCGCTGCTGCGCGCCGGTGAGCGCGAACGGGAGGTCAAGCCGCGCCCGCAGCGATCCGTCGCCGATCAGCGCCTGTCCCCTTCGCCGCCGCCCTTCCGCCTTGACCAGCAGCAGCGCCAGACTGTTCGCCAGAAGTTCGTCATAGGCCAGCCGGTCGCGTGCCTTGGGGTTGGTGGTTTCGTGTCCGAGGCGCAGCGCCGCTCGCCAGCCGGGCCAGCCGGCCTGGCTGATCTGGCCGGGCTCGATCCACTCGGGCAAGTCAGGCAGCCGTGCCAGCGCCTCACCGACAAGGCTCGCCACCCGCGGCTGGGTGAGGCCTTCGGAGAGGCGGTAGACCGGTTCGCTCAGGCGGCCCAGATGGGCGGCGCTTTGTGCCTCGATGTGATCGGGGTGGACGATCTGGAGCATGTCGCCATAGCGGTCGAGCCGTCCGGCGATCCAGCGCTGCTCGCCCACCGGCAATTGTTTCCTTGCCGCATAGGCAGTCTTCCCGAACCACGTCAGCGCGCAGACATTGCCGATCGCATCCTCGGCCAGCACCCGGTAAGGCCCGCGGCTTCCGGCGCGCGGGCTGCGGTGCTCCCGCGCAGTCAGCGCGACGATCACCTGCTCGCCTTCGCTGCCATCATCGAGACTGGCAATCGCGCGGCGGCTGACGAAGCGTTCGGGCAGGTGGTAAGCGAGATCCTTGATCCGCGTCAGCCCGAGCCGACCCAGCGGCTTCATCAGCTTGGGCCCGACCCCGTCCAACGCGTCGATCTCGGCGAACAGCGGATTGAGAGCCTCGGGTCGCATGCGCCATGCTATAGCCGCTTGCGTGCGCGGGGCGAGTGTCTTACCGCGCCGATCATGCCGGATATGCCCACCTTCGCACAGCGCCTTGCCCGCGCGAAGTTCCGCGCCTGGCACCGCGGCACGCGCGAGGCCGATTACATGATCGGCGGTTTTCACGATCGCTACCACGCCGAATGGGGCGAGGCCGAACTGGCGTGGTTCGAAGCGCTGCTTGACGAGGACGATGTCGACGTGATGGCCTGGGCACTGGGCACGCAGGCGCCCCCCGATCACCTCGCCGGGGCGCTGCTGGCAAGCATGCAGAAGCTCGATTACGTCGATATTCCGCGCTGACCTTTATTCCTTGAAGGCCCGCGCCGCGCGGGCGACTGCACGACGAACCGATCCCATGCCCGATCTTTCCCGCATCCTTGCAGCGCGCGCTCCGCTGACCCTCGCCTCGCTCGCACGGGGGGCGGTGCCGTTGGTGCTGGCCGATCTCGCCCGCGCCGCCCAGGGGCAAAAGCGCGGCCGCCGCGCGGTGCTGATCGCTCCTGATGATGCCGCGATGCGCAGCGCTGCCGAATCCGCGCGGTTCTTCGCCCCCGAAATCGAGGTGATCACCTTCCCGGCGTGGGATTGCCTGCCCTATGACCGCGCCAGCCCGGCCCTGTCGATCAGCGCCGAACGGCTCGCCGCGCTGCACCGGATGCAGGATAACGGCACTGCGCCACAATTGCTGCTGACCACGATCAACGCGGTGCTGCAGCGTGTGCTCACTCCGTTCCGGGTGCGCGAAAGCATCCGCGAATTCCGCGTGGGCACGCAGATTGCGCATGAGAGCCTTGCGGCCCTGCTCACCCGGCAGGGCTACGCCCGCACCGACACGGTCATCGATCATGGCGAATTCGCGGTGCGCGGATCGATCGTCGATATCTTCCCCTCCAGCCTTGATGCCGGGCTGCGGCTCGATTTCTTCGGCGACGAGCTCGAATCGCTGCGGCTGTTCGACCCTGCCACCCAGCGCACCGTCGAACGGATCGAGGCGCACTTGCTGCTGCCCGCCTCCGAGGCGCTGATCGATCCGGCCAGCATCACCCGGTTCCGGACCCGCTACCGCGAGAGGTTCGGTGCCAACGCCACGCAGGACCCGCTTTACGAGGCGGTCTCGGACGGGCGGCGGCTGGCCGGGATGGAACATTGGCTGCCGCTGTTCGAAGACCGGCTGACAACGCTGTTCGCTCACCTTGCACCCGAGGATGTCGTGGTGATCGACCAGAGCGCCCTTGCCGCAGCGGACGAACGGCTGGCGGACATCGCCGATTACCACGAACAGCGCAGCCGGACCGGGAGTGATCGCAAGGGCAGCTATCGGCCGCTCGAACCCCATGCGCTCTATCTGAGCCGTGCTGAGCTTGACACCGCGCTGGCTGCGGCTCCGGCCCACCGCACCTCGGCCTTCGCTGCCGAGGCCCGCCCCGACGTGATCGATTTTGGCTTCCGTTCGGCCCGCGATTTCTCGCCCGAACGCGGCCGCGGCGAAAGTGTCTACGAGGCCGCCGCCGCGCATTGCAAGGCAGCAGCAAAGTCCGGACGAAAGCCGCTGTTCGCCGCCTATTCCTCTGGCAGCGCTCGCCGGATCGCGTCGATCCTTGAAGAGGCGGGCGCCCCCACCGCGCTTGCCGAAAGCTGGCAGCAGGCCTTGGGGCTCGCTGCAACGGGCAAGGCCGCGGTCGTGGTGCTCCCGCTCGAAACCGGGTTCGCCAGCGATGCGATCGATTGTGTTACCGAGGCCGACGTGCTCGGCGACCGGCTGGTGCGTCGCAAAAAGAAACGGCGCGATTCCGATGCCTTCCTCGCCGAACTTCAGGCCCTTTCGCGCGGTGACCTGGTGGTTCACATCGAACACGGGATCGGGCGCTATCTGGGGCTTGAAGCGATCCCGGTCGGAAAGAGCCAGCATGATTGCGTCGCGCTCGAATATGCCGGCGGGGACAAGCTGTTTATCCCGGTCGAGAATATCGACGTGCTCAGCCGCTACGGTTCATCCGAACAGACCGTCGCGCTCGATCGGCTCGGCGGCGAGGCGTGGCAACGGCGTCGCGCGCGGCTGAAGGAACGGATCACCGCGATCGCGGGCGAGCTGATGCAGGTGGCCGCCGCGCGCGCGCTGAGGCAGGCTCCGGCGCTGGCGGCCGATCCGGCCAGTTTCACCCCCTTCGTCGACCGTTTCCCCTGGGCCGAAACCGAGGATCAGGAACGCGCGATTGCCGACGTTCTTGCCGATCTCGAAAGCGGGCGGCCGATGGACCGGCTGGTGTGCGGCGATGTCGGTTTTGGCAAGACCGAGGTCGCCTTGCGCGCGGCCTTCGTCGCCGCGATGGCCGGGCAGCAGGTTGCCGTCGTCGCGCCCACCACCTTGCTTGCCCGCCAGCACTACCAGAACTTCAGCGAACGCTTCGCAGGCTTTCCGCTCAAGGTCGGGCGGCTGTCGCGGCTGGTTTCGGCCAAGGAGGCGGCGGAGACTCGCGAGGGGCTGGCAAGCGGCCAGATCGATCTGGTGATCGGCACCCACGCGATCCTGTCCAAGGCGACGCGCTTCGCCAACCTCGGCCTCGTGATCGTCGATGAGGAGCAGCGGTTTGGGGTCACCCACAAGGAAAAGCTGAAACAGCTTCGCGCCGATGTCCACGTGCTCACCCTTACCGCCACCCCGATCCCGCGCACGCTGCAAATGGCCATGAGCGGGCTGCGCGAGCTTTCCACCATCCAGACGCCCCCCGTCGACCGCCTTGCGGTGCGCACCTATGTGATGGAGTGGGACGACATGGTGATGCGCGAGGCGTGCCTGCGCGAACATCACCGCGGCGGGCAGACCTTCATCGTCGTCCCCCGCATCTCCGACATGGCCGATATCGAGGAATGGCTGCGCATCCATGTGCCCGAGGTGAATTCGGTCTCGGCCCACGGGCAGATGGCACCGGGCGAGGTCGAGGAGCGGATGGGCGCCTTCTACGACCGCAAGTATGACGTGCTGCTTTCAACCACGATTGTCGAAAGCGGGCTCGATATTCCCTCGGCCAACACCATCATCATCCATCGCGCCGACCGCTTTGGCCTTGCCCAGCTCTATCAGCTGCGCGGGCGGGTGGGCCGGGCCAAGCTGCGCGCCTATGCC
>Ga0224722_1000812_pt1 | contig 17827 bp, 10 predicted proteins | sample Balambano_FR1_Me_FD_161646 | JGI IMG/M metagenome (GOLD analysis project Ga0224722, IMG submission 161646) | Freshwater sediment microbial communities from Lake Towuti, South Sulawesi, Indonesia - Balambano_FR1_MetaG | ecosystem: Environmental > Aquatic > Freshwater > Lake > Sediment | place... | reverse complement strand
GCTCCAGATCGGCCTGCATCTGCAGCATCAGCGGGATCAGGCCCTGCCGGGTCTCCTGTACCGCCTCCAGCTGCTGACTCAGTTTGCCCAGCTCATTTTGCTGATCGGCCACCAGAGACTGCATGTAGCGGTTGTAGGCTTCCAGATCACGCAGTTGCAGCTGGGCATTTTGCAGCTCCAGCCGGGCGGCAACGGCCGCATCGGCGGCTTTTTCCACGCGCTGCTGGGAGGCTTTCCCGGCGGCGATGCTGTTTTTCAGTGCCGGTGCGACCAGCTCGTCGGCGCCAGCAGCGAAGTGGACTGACAGTGGCAACAAGGCCAAACCCCAAAACTTATTCATGATATAAATCTTAACAATGATAACTATTCTCATTGTCTCAAAGAGTGGGGGCAGTGGCAATCAGATGATTTTGTTGGCCTTCGGCCGAAAAAACAGGATAATTTTTAAGCAAGCACGGGAGTCACTGGCGTTGGTTCTCACCACACCAAATTAATAAATAAAAAATATCTTTTCGATCAATGTGATAGAGATCGAAAAAGGAGAAGTTCATGTTCAACGATGCGATCTGGGAACACATCGATCGGTTCACCAAGGCCAAGAAGACCAGCGACATCCAGCAGCAGCTGGAGCGCTTCAGTCATCAGATGGGCTTTGATTACTTCCGTTTGCTGATTATTTTCCCCATCAGCATGCAGAAATCCCATGTGGCGTTGTTCAACAACTGCCCCACCAGCTGGTTCGATGCCTATTCGGAGCGGCACTACCTGACCCAGGACCCGGTCGTCTTCCTGGGACTGAAGCAGACCCAGCCCATCTTCTGGAACAAGCTCGACTGCGACTCTCCCTGGCTGCCCAGCGCCAGCCGGGAGGTGATGAACCTGGCCGCCGACTTCGGGGTGAGAAACGGCGTCTCCTTCCCGCTGCACACGCCGCAGGGGGAACACGGCATCCTCTCCTTCATCAGCAAGGAGAAGTCCAATTCCGATCTGATGTTTGAAAACGTTCCCTTGCTGTCGTTTTGCGCCAGCTACATCTTCAACTCGGCGCTGCAGCTGATAAAGAGCAGGCCGGATCTGATGAAGTACCTGACCGAGCTGTCGGATCGGGAGAAGGAGTGCCTGTTCTGGGCCAGCGAGGGCAAGACCTCCTGGGAGATCGCCACCATCCTCGGCATCAGCGAGCGGACCGTGAACTTCCACCTCAATCAGGTCACCAACAAGACCGACTCGAAGAACCGCAACCAGGCGATCGCCAAGAGCATCTCCAGCGGCATCATAGTGCCCTCGCTGGACGACGTGACCATCACCAACCTGCGGCTGTCATAACGGCCACTCGAGCAGACAAACAAAAAGAGCCGCAATGCGGCTCTTGTAGGATGAAAATAAAGTTTCATCATTTTATGCTCAACGAACCCATTGACCTTATTGGATGGTCAGCCTGCTATCTATAGATAAAGTATCATCATAATTGTGGATAACTGCCCAGTGTTGCCCAGCGTAGTGAAAATAAAGTTTCATCATAGATCAGGCCATTGGGGTCACATCTAATCCTGAGCGACAGAGCAACACGTGAGCCGCCTGTGTGGAGATGGTATCCACCTGACAGTTGTTCAAAAAAGAAGTGGCCATACGGCTTCAAACCGGATAGCAGGAGATAAGTTTTGAAGAGCAGCAACAATCGTTGCTGAGCCATAAGCTGATGTAACGGGAGCAACGGAAAATCAACCGGCTGGAGAAGCAAGCCCGGTTTAGGCTGGCGGGTCAAGTGGAGCAACTCGATTACTTCCTCACTAGGCCGACCCAGTGCCTGCTGCGGGTAGCGTAGGATCTGCCCTGTAAGGCCACTTATTGCACCTCGATAAACCTCATCGAGAGCAGACCATTGAGCTTAATGACAAGCAAATTCGCCCACTCGAACGCTTCAACCCGGAGTTTCGCTAGCATCGAACAACAAGGTACGCAGGCCGCAGAGCAACGGCTTTATTAAGCAGCTGCATCATACTTTGCTCTGGATAAACACTACCATATCAAGGGATAGGCAACCTAGTATGAGCCGGTGGACCAGATGCAGACAGACTTGGACAGCTATCTGGAACACTTCAACAACCAACAGCCACATTAGGGCAGAATAATGGAGGGACAGATCCCCTACACCATGTTCAAGAAGGGTCTGAAATTGATACCGAAGGAAGTGCGCAGAATGTGATCTAAACAAGACACCGGTTTGAGGCCGATGTCAGGTCATAGCTCGATCTGTACATGTCGTACAATGTATTTACCCCACCGTTAGTTATAATAATTACGCTCACTCTTGATTCTAAATTATCTATATATTATTTATCGAAAAGCCACTTGTTTGCATGCCCACTCATAAAAAGTGCTTTTTTTTCCTGTGCTTTCAAGAAGACTTTCAATGTAATGTAATTTCCAAATACTATCATTTTCAACTACAATTCCACGCCATCTAGGCTGTTTGAATTTAAGAGATAGATCATTCTCAAATTGGTGCATAAGGAAATTAAAAACTTGAACAACATCTAATGGAATTGACGGTATTCTAGGAAGGTCAATACTGCTAATTAAATGGTAACTTGCATCAGCTTTTTGAGAATCATGTATATTACCTCCATATTGAATATGCGATATCGGCCTATCATTCCCTACTTGCTTGCAATCAATATCAAAGTGAAACCTACGAACAATGTATTTCTGATTAGCGAGCATTTCTGAAGTACAGAAATGTTCGCACTCGTGTATATGACTATGAGGAATAACAGAAAGGCAAGCCGAGATGCTTTGTTCTAGGATTCCATCATTGTTAAATTTAATTATACCACCTATAGATAGAAACGAGTCAGTCTTTGAACCACACTCTACAGGATTGTTGAGCTGTAACTCAATCGAGGGAATATTAATACTAATAGTATTTGAAGATGCTGCTGCATTTAGTAATCGTGAATTATTTATTAACTCTCCAAGGGATTTTGGATAATATTTAGCAATATCTTTTTCCGAAGAAAGAAAATCGAAAAAATTTTTTAAATTTTTTTTGTATGTAGAGAAGAATTCATTTTTTTTCATATAAATCATTCTTCATCCAAGATAAAAATCGGAGAGAAGCCAGCAGGAATATCATAACTTTCAGATACCGTAGTACATCTCCAATGAGCAGGGTGCTTTACTTTTAATTTTTTATCGTCGCTATCAAAAGCAATGCATTCTGGATAATTCTCTTTACAAACACAACACTTAGCCCAATGAGAGTCATCTATGTTAAGATATTGCGGAATTTTCTCCCAGGGCGTAGATGTAGCCTCAAGACCAGGAAGGTTAACAACATAATTGAAAACCGACTGTGCCCACCATAGTTTTTCGTTTGAAGATGCGAAAACACCATTATACTCAAATGATTTCATTTCTTTTTTAAAACGCTCAAACACCTCTTGCTTAAAATACTCTAACTCAACACCAAAAAGGATGGCGAGTTCGTCTATGTTTATAAGTGGTCCCGACTTAGTCAAAAGATAGCTATTAATCCACTTTGCAAAACGAATATGACTTGCCTCCTTATCTATCACCTCTGCTGTATTAACCTCAGAAGCATTGGTCAAGCCATCTCTAAACTCTAGAGGAAGTGATTTTTTGAAGTCTTCGATACTCTCCACCGGAACAGAAAGAAAATCCGCAATTTCTTCAGCTGAGCTTAAATCAAAAACTTTATCCTTCAAAACCGAATAATCAGCACAGTCAGATGCCAATAAATCTCTGCCTTTTTGCTTGGTTAGTATATGGTGAGAAAGCATTTTGTCATAATGCTCACCTAGTGAAATATCATCCTCTAAAATTTGACTAATCAAATATACAGGAGTGCCAGGAAACTTTTCTTTGAAAATACTTGTAAACGAATACCCATTATTAACACAAAATTGGCCTCGCTCATTTGCATTACCATTAAGCTTATAATCCACTATAATTAGCGTGTATTTGTCGTCAAGATCCCCTTTATTAATTATATTTAGTATGTCAACTGGATGATGAGCCTCAACCTCAAATCGAGTGTCACGATTCAAACTCTCAACCAGTTGCTTCCTGCTGTTTTCCTCTAATAGCTCATCATCTATGAAGAGTATTTTAAATTTATTTTCCACTTTTAAGGCATCCTTACTTCGACACAAGTGCTCCAGCCAGCTGATGGAGGAATAAATTTAACAGAGCCCCCATTATCATTGACCATCCCTTTAACTATGTTTAGACCCAACCCTGTGCCTCTACCCAAAACAGCCAATTCATCATTACCTACAGCCCCATACAGCTCCTTATACATTTGCCCTGATGGATCAGTAACTAGTGGGAGAAAAACATCATTCCATTTATCTTCATCCAAGCCGATTCCCTTGTCTTCAACATGAATCACAAGTTTTTCATCTCGCCATGCTTTGATTCTAATTTCCCTTTCACCTTTAGCCATAACCGCTTTCAATGCGTTTGATACAAGATTGACAAGAATTGAATAGAATGCTGCATCAGATATTTCCTTGGTCTTTAACCGAACATCAATATCATCAAAATATATACTTATATCTTTCCCTGAGGTAATAAACTCAAAGCCGTCGCAAACTTTCTTTAATGCTTCTTTAACTTTAATCTTTTTGGCTTCAGTCTTATGGGTTGAGGCAAACACTCCGATTAGATTTTCCAAAGAAAGGAATCTTTGTCGGGAGGATCTCAATGATTGAGCAATACGAAGAAGCCATGTTGAATCACCAACACTCCCGCGTTCTACCCATTGCTCAATTTTTCCCGCATCTGTGTCTAGATGAGAAACCAGACTCTTAAATTCATGAGCAAAAACAAAAAACAGAGGCCCCGTTGAAGCAATGGCTCTAAGTAGAGTGAGTTCCTTTTTATTAGAGTCAAACTCTTTTTGTATGAAATTAGAGGCAGCCTCTATGAGACCTGGTTCTGATTTATAACCAGTATCATCAGCAGGATATAATAAAGAGTTATTTTCAACCGTTATTGTCTCAGCGGAGTGTTTTACCTCATCAAGAATAACTGATAAAGCTTTTTGGAATTTTTCATTATCCTTTGAGTCATTTGATTTTGTAAAATTAAAGGTTTTTTCAGAAAAAGAATCATCTATAAGTTTTTTATTCTTAGATTGATTAAGCTTTTCAAGCCAAACTCTTTCTGCTTCTTCTCGTTCCTGTTCCGCATAAAGGAATTTGAAATAAGAGTATTGTATTGTCATCCACTCAACAATATATCTTAGCAGTTTTCTCAATAATTCTGATGCGGTATTATCGACAAAGCCTTCTCGGTTTAGCTTTATATCAAATGCAGGGTTATTGTTAGTGTCTATTTTTACCGACCCGATGAGTGATCGATTACTAAATAAATCAAGCAACACTCTTCCGCTATCTAAACCATACCCTGCAGCTATTTTAGCAAGCTCATTATTATCAACCTTGGCCTTTCTACGACTGACATCGTAATCAAGGCCAAGCCAGTCATCACCAGGCTGGCCATATGGATAAACCCGAAACCCCTCACTATATACCTTGACACCGCTATACAACTCTCTAATAGCCTTCATTTGCTGCAGGGTCATAAGCTGTGGATTTCTTTGGTAAGCTTTCACCTCAGGTAAAAAAGTTATATCAAAAGATGCGTATTTTAAAACGGGAAAAACCTCATTTAGTTGATGTTTTCGTGTGCCTATTAATTTTCCGTTAAAGATAACATTGACATCACCATTTTCGCCAACTGACCCGATAACTCTACCCCATCCAGAATCCAAAACCTTCTCGGAAAGTTTATAATCTTCACTTTCAAACTCATCCGCCGTGACAAAAATATCAAAACCAGGATCCTCTTTGAAACCATCTCGACGAATAGGGGAGGATATTGATAAAGATGCAAGTTGCCGCTGAAGGTTTGTATAACTACGCTGGTTCCAATCTTGCCTCAAATTATAAAGCGTAATAGTAGTACCATGTAAAACTTTGCTGCTTTCTATATTGTAACGCTCTGACGTACAGGATGTTTCAATCAGGTCTCTCCCGTCGACAAAATCATCCCATTCAACGGTTGCCTTAGTTACTTGAGAAATACCTATTTCTTGTGTTTCAGAAACAGTTTCAATTATCAAAGAACGGGCCAGTTTCTGACAAGCAAAACGACCAATCCCTTTACTACCACTTTTATTTCGACCATATACTTTAGATACAGGATGGTGTTCTTTATTTGATGTGGAGACCCTCATCCAGTAATCATTAAAGTCTGACCATGTCATACCAGAGCCATTATCTGTGATAACGATAGTTCCTGATGAGCCATTGTCCTTTACTTTGTTAAATTTTATCGAAACATTATCAGAGTCCGCATCATAAGAGTTTTTTATTAACTCAGCCAAGGCCAGATAATTTTTCGTAACGAGCTTTTCTCCAAGCTCTGTTATAAGTCGCGCATCGACCGAGAACCTTATATCCTCTTTTATGATTTGCTCAAGCATATGTCTCAGCATTCCTTTAGTTTACAGACTCGTAATCAAACCAAACTGTTGTATCGCTCATTTCTAAGAACGTCAACGGCAACTCTAAACTCATCAAAAACAGCACTTGGAATATCTAAAGCTTCCGCAATTATCTCATCAACCAACGTGGATGCAACATCAAAACCATCATTCACCAGCAGGTGGTCAACATCTGCAGCTCGCTTTATCAAACTAGTCAGAACATTATCGTCCATTATTAAACAGATGTTTTTTGCCGGCGTTGGTTCAAGTTTCAGAACACCAGAGCCATAAGCTCGTCCCTCAATTTCAGATGATAGTTGAGTGAATGATGATAGCATGGAGCACGCAATTGCCTTCTTCTTATCTAAGCTGAGTTTGTTTTTAAACAAAACACGATGAATAGAGTTGGTACAGTTTATCTTTGAACTATTAATAACAAGTCTAGGCCCTTTGTGTATCATATATGATAGAAATGCGTCAGGATAAAGCCCATCATCAGGATGAAACCACCATTTTCTCTTTGGAAAAGTTCTATTCGTCTTTCTTTTTTTTCTGTCAACTCTCGATAAATATGATCTTATACCCGATCCGTTTTTTGAAAGATCATTAGGACAAACTAGCAAGCACCTTTCATTTTTTATTATGAGCTTGTCGTGCCTAGCTTTATTGTGAAAAATACCAGTTAGCTGTGAAAACTTACTGACAACCGGCTTAACATCATGATCAAATATACTAAAATCACACTTTGTAATATTATCTATAATGAAGGTATTATTGTCACCAGTAACCATTCCAATTACTACTTTCGCCAATTCACCTAAAGTGGTCGTTCCTGGTTGTTTTTTTAGATCACAAAACCATGACAGACAATCTTTAGATAAAATAGAATATTTATAGTTATCGAAAACCACTTTATTACAAAGTTCAAAAGCTAGTTTTCTAAGTGAGTTTACATCATCAGCAACACCAAAGCTTATATCGCAAAGCCCATCTTTTTCTTTTTTGAACCCTTCAGCGAGCAGTATTACCGAGACCTCATCAGTCCCTGCATCTCTAAAAAAACGTTTCTTGAGCTTTATAACCTTTATTTTTTTAAAGAAACCTCTGTATATATCAAGGACAGCCCTAGCATAATCTGCATGTAGCAGGCTGCTGGGTAAAACCCAAGCCGTACGCCCTCCATCTTTCAAAAAAGAAAGAGCATGTAATATAAAAAATGCCCATAGACTAGCATTTCTTCCTATTGATCCCCCATACAATGAGGATTTCCTCAACATATCGAAACAACTCTCTCGTTGAGACTGAGACATATTATGGAGAGAGACATATGGAGGATTGCCAATAACAACATTGAATTCTTTATAGCTAAAATCACTTGGATATATTTTAAGAAAATCCCTGTGAATGAAGCGGTTATCACCAACACTCGTTAAACCTCCCATCTTCTCACTCAAGCAATGGAAAGCATGGGCATCAATATCAGCCCCATAAATATGGCGAGCAGGATCATCGCACCCAACCAGACTCAAACTCTCAGTCAAGGACTCAAGGAACCCACAACCACCAAAACTAGGCTCTAAAACATGGTCAGTTGGTGAGCGAACGGCCCAGTCGGCGAGAACTTGACTCAGGTCTCTTGGGGTGTAGAAGGCGCCTAGCTCTCTACGTTGCTCTACGGTGTGAGGGGACATAGCTGTCTATACCAAGTAATTTTTCTATTTTATATCGATATCTTTTGCTGAGGTCAATCGATACCTGAACTGGGGAAAGCCTGTGCTAGCGCAGGATTGCAGCATGCAGTCTCAATTTCCAAGCCTCATAGCCATCCTGAGATGGCTTGGTTTTGGTATGTGCCACGGCTAAAAATGAAGGCATTGTAGGCCACCTCAGAGAGGACTTCACCGCCTCTTTAAGTATTCTATCGATGCAATCTCTAGCGTTTGCTTCTGATCGGAAGATCACGATTCGGGTGGACAATCGCTTTCGGTTATCCGATGTATCAATCTCCAGCAGATATCGTTCTCTGCCATCCTCCAGTCTGAACCTTGCCATCAGGTAACAGCGATGAATGTTCTGATCCATCATCATGTGGTAGCTGCAACGCGGCACCTGGGGCAGGGACTTGACCTCCAACTCCAGCAGCTCAATGCCTGGCTCCTCGGCTATCTGCCGGATAATATTCCTGAGCATCACGAAGCGGTTGGGAAACTGGCCTGTGTCTTTCGGTACATCCAACTGCTGGAATTCCCCCGGTGCCACTGTGCCCCCCGTGACGTCGTCGGCCAAGCCCAGGATCCTCGTCTCGCCGCCGGGCACCGTGTCGTCATCCACCCTCTTACCTTGGCCGGTGGCTCTCTGGCCTTGGTAAGCGATCCGTGTCGCCGGATGCTCGTCGAAGGCTATGCCTTCTATGGGCAATTCGAGCAACTGCCGCTCCCTACCATCATCAGGCTCTTCTTCTTCATCCACCTCGATTTCCTCGGTCCCCGGGGCTGGAGGCATCCGACCGCCGCCTTCCCCCTTTACGGACAGGCGAAGCGAAGGATGGTGGAAGTGGATCTCGTCCCGACAATCGAACCTGAGCCCCAGCAGCCCCCTGATCTCCCACACCAACAACTCCCTCCTGTCCTGGTCCAGGGGGCCCTGGGCCTCCATGGTGACGCCGGATAGGCTGCTCGGCGGGATGAAATTGAACCGCCATCTGGCATACCTCGTCCCCCCTGTGTCCTGCTCATTATTGAGGCTTCGCCAGATAGATTCGAAGGAACTTCGCACGTCCGGGTCCAGCAGCAGCCAGCTGAAGTGGTCCCGGTACCCCTTGATCTTAAGCAGCTGACTAGGGGCTCCGGTCTTCGCCGGCGTTCGGATGTGGATGGTCTCTTCTTCCTTCTGCACCGAGAAGGCCATGTCTAGGCCGTTGGGCTCGAAGGCCGAGCGCACCAGAAAACCGGCATGGAAGAAAAGCTTGCGGGCCAGTTCGAACTTGGGGAGCCAGACGGTCAGGCCGTTCGCCTCGAATACGAAGCAGCGTTGGCTGGCCACCTCAGGATTGCGGGCAAGCCTTCTGGACATGCGGGGACATTCGCCCAAGGTGCTTTCCCGCCATGTATCCACTGGCGGCAGCACCAGCTTTTTAAGGAAGCCGTGCGATATGTAGGGAGTCTTATCTTCCGCGATGAACTCACGGCCAAGCCCCATCACGCATAGCATCTCTAGGCCGAATCGGCGCGGCAGCATATCACCGCCCTGGTTGAGGAATACCGCCAGCCGCCACTGGGCGTCTGGGTTGCTTTCTTTGAAGAGGTTTCCCATTGCCAGCAGCCTGGCTCCCTTGGGTATCTGACGAAATAGCACGCGGCTCAATCCCACTCTCCCATATCCGCAATAAACGCGGCCGCCAGAGGGGCCGTCCTTCCCTTGATCAGCCCGCAGCGTCTCTCCAGCTGCCAACGCTTGGAGCACCTTCCGGCCGCGGCGTCTTCCAGCGCCGCCCGGGTCAGGCGGCGGATCTGGTATTCACCCACTGACTCGGCATAGCGTTCCAGAAAGGCGTGGCAGAGGGGAAGTTGCGCTAGGTGACGCTCAACCGAGGCATGATGAGGCAGTTGGTGCAGGAACCAGTTGCGGCTTCGGCGCGGTAGGCCGATCTTCTCGGCAGAGTCCCGCTCGATCCTTATCAACCGGCGCACCAGATATCTGTCACGGCGCCTCCAGTCGGTATGACCGTGGTTGCCTTTCCGGGATGTCCTGTCCCGGTTGGTTGCGAGCAGCCATCCCCTGTCATGCCGATACAGCCAGGCGTAAACCGCCTGACCTTCACATTTCCTGGCAGCTTTAGGACCACCGTGTGCAGCAAGAGCGGCAGTCCAGATAGCGCGATAGCGCTGCCGTTGTTCAGGTTCTGCCGAGAGCAAGAACTCTGGCTGGTCAGCCTGATTCATGCTTAGGCGGCATGCCCACGCCTCCTCTATGATCCCGCCGACATCATGTCCCGAGCGTAAGCTGGTCCAGACGATCAGGTGCTGAAGGCAGCCGAAGGCCTTGCGGTGCTTCCTGAACAGGGCCAGTAGCCAGGGCGGCGGTTCGACGGCCCAAAGGCCGTTGGCAATGATCCAGTCCTTGGGATGGGTGTCCTGGATCATCCGCCAGATCGCATCGGTCCTGACTTGCCCGCCCCGCCGGGCGCCGCAGTCCGTGGCCAGCCGCTGGTAGAAGTTGCTCCAGCCCGCAAACCCGGGGGATCTCCCACCCCGGTACGCCAGGAGCTGCGTCAGGGCGGTGGCAAGCCTTGTCAATGCAGCTTCGGCAGGGATAGCTCTGCCACCGGGGAGCAAGGTGGCAGCGTGGAACTCATGCCTGTGCGTCCGCCGAAACGGGATGGGGGAATCGAGAAGTAGACAGCCGTGCTTGAGGCAGGCGTCCACGCCCTGCACCTGCCAGCAGCGCCGCCAATAGGGCTCGCCGAGGTTCGCCACCATCTCCTCGAAGCAGAGCGGGCAGTAGCGCAACCATTCAGGCCATTTGACTAGGGCTGTCGACGCGCCCGCCAAACCTATGGCGCCGGGTTGGTCCGGGGCAAGCATGGATTGATGAAGCTTGAAACGGCGCTGCTTGGGGATGAATGGCGCGTAGAGGGGGAAGAGGGTGTGATTGGCCACCAGTGTTTCCGGATCCAAGCCGGTGTTGCCTGCCAGGCTTTGCACGTGGCTGGGCAGGTCGGTGACCGCAGCCACCCTGGTGTCGCCAAACAACATGGCTAAAAGGCCCTTGTGGCTACCTATTCCCAAGTGCACCCGGCAGCGTGCGATGGCGCTGTAGAGCAGCTCGTCCGGGTAGAGCCTGGGGAAGTACATCTCAGCCCGCCTTTCCCAGCAGAGACTGTAGGTCGAACACCAGACCGGCTTTCTTGACGCTGTCGTAGGCCGAGCTCTCGGGCCCGTCCGCATAGAGCCGCCGCAAGTCACTTTGTGGGAGGCGGCCCCACTCGGCCCGTTTCACCTTGGAGATGGTCGACACCTTGGGCTTCTCTTGGGCGAGGTAGGCTGTCGCTTTGTGGACCAAGGTCGCCAATGGAAGGCTAGGGTGATCGGCCATCAACTCGTCGGCCATGGGCATGGCTATGTCCTTCGGTATCTCCATAGCCTCGAGCAAGGCGGCCAGCTTTTTGGCCTTGTCGTCGACCGGGGGCGACGGCGGCTTGAGTGGAACTGCCCTGTCCAGCGACCGGCTAAGGGAGATCAGCCGACCTTCTATCTCGGGCATCAGCAGATCGTCGTACTTGGCGATAAGCTCTGGCCTGCCGATCCTCAGGGCGGCCAGCATAGGATGAACCGGCTTAAATTCGTCCTCGAAGACCTTACGCAGCAGCGGTGGCCTGATGTGCTCGGCGCCCGTCACTATGGCCCGGATCTGCGCCAGTGCAAACAATTTGACCACTATGTCCATGACCCCCTGGGTCAGCTCGTACATGGTCGCTTCCAACTCCTCGTCAAGGGGAGCCGCTTCCCTCAACCACTGGAACTTCCAGAGGCGCTTCAGGAGCCTCATCCAGTGTTCGTCCCTGGGCAGCCTGTCCCAGCGGATGCTGCCCAGCCCGGAAATCCGCCGCGCCGCCCTGAATGTGCGCTGGAAGAACTTGCTGGCTCGGTGTGTGCCTACCTGGATGATGGGCACCCCTATGGTGTTGACCAGGGACACGAAGAAGTTGTGCATCTTCTCCGCGCCACCCGATCTGGCCTCGTTGAGATTCTGGACCTCGTCGATGATGAGGACCCCTAGGGCATGGAGGTTGGCCACCTGGCACATGCTGGCCAGCAGGCGCTTCGTCCCCAGCTTCTTGCGGCCGTGGCTACGGCTGTAATGGGTTCCGAGTACCCTGTCCACCTGATTGAAGAAGCTCAGGCACAGCTCGTCCAGATCGCCATCTATGGGGCAGTCAACCTTCAAGTAGGTCAGCTGGGTGATGTTGTATTCGGGATGGTGGAGGGCTTGGGGATACATCCCCAGGATCCGCTCCAGAGTGCGGGTCTTGCCGCAACCCGAGCAACCGAACAGCGACAAGCTGCTGGCCGTGGAGGAAACGCTTTGGTAGATGGCTACATCCAGATCCTCTTCCTCCACTCGGCGGTAGCCGTTTTGGAGGTGTGAATACCAGGCGCCGTTGGCCGGGTTTCGGCCTATGTAGCCCTGACGGATCATCAGGCTGATTTTGCCTTCCAACTCCAGATGGTGGGTCAAGGGCTGGAAGAAGCCATGAAGCAAACGGGCTATGGCATGGGCTCTGACCCGACCGTCCAGCAAAGCCTCCTGGGGATCGAAGGCGGGCAAGGCCTGGAGCTGGGCTACCACGTCCTGAAAACCGGGGATGGGCGGCAGGGCGCTAATGAGGGGGTTGCCGTCGTACTCGGGCAGTTGCTGCTCCTGATAGCTAGCCTGGGGGATGGCGCCGCGGCGGACCTCATCAGTCATCGTCACCCTCCCCGAAGATAAGGTCGCTCATGTCTGGGTAGGCGTAGTCGTCCGGCTTGCCGCCTTTGAGCGGGACCACATCGGCAGGTTTGTCCTGCCGCACCTTGGCAGGCTTGAAGGCTGCATGACGGCGTTCGTGGCGTTTTTCCTGTTGCTTGTTCTCGCGAATCTGGGTACCCAGGTCCTTCTTGGTGAGGCCTGTCCGTTCCGGACGTTGCGCCTCTGCTTGCGCCGTAACCTCCTCCATCCTCTCTAGCAGCTTGCCACGTTCCTCAATCGCCGCCATGGCCGCGTTGGCGTCGGCTTTCCGTTCAGACCTGGTCTGGTTCCATACGTCCCAGAAAGTGGTCCCTCTGAAGCGCCGGCTGAAATCGGCAAGGTCGCAAACCCAGTAATCCTTCAGACTTTGGTTCGGCCTCACATAGATATGGTCCGCACTACGCGGATCATAGGCTACTTGAACTTTGGATGGCCGCTGGCCAAGCCCCCTGTGGAACCACCCCAACTTCATTGCCTCGGCGCAGGTGTAGTAGCACCCGAACAGGCGTATTCCCCTGTCGGACAATGTGGCGAAGTCGTGGGGAAGCAGGTTGATGCGCACCAACTCATCCGGCGCCTGGCGCAAACGGCCGGTGAGGTTGGTCAATCCCCAACGCCACAACGCTAGGGGGATGGCCGGCAAGTCGCCGGGCATACCTTCAGACCTGTCGTATTTGGACAGGGGGCGATAGTTGTTGTAGTACAGCACCGAGTCGAGGATCTGCTTGGTGAACTCCGGCAGGGTCAAGGTAGCATCCAGCCGGTAATCCTTACCGCCGCGCTTGCGGCTGGTGATTTCCCCCACCACGCCAGGGACGTAAGGCTTAAAGTCTCCCTGCACGGTGCGGAACTTCCTTTCGACGATTCCCTTGGCATCCCCGCGCCGAGCTGGCGCGTTCTCGATGCGGACACCGAAGGCTTCGGCAAACGGCTCGACCTTGGTGCCGTTCAACTCACCCTTGTCGGCGAGGATGACATCAGGGAGGCCACCAACCGGCCAGTGCTCAGGCTCGATGTCGATGCCGAACGCCCGGCAGTAGGCCGTTTTGTCGGTTACTGCGTTGGCTAGCGCCATCATGGCGCTGGCCCAAGAAGGCCCCTCGAACCCAACGTACATGCCAGTCACCATGCGGCTGAAGACATCGACCACGAAGTAGATGACGGGTCGACCGACTATGAGGCTGCGGTCCTGTTCGGACACTAGGTAGATATCAGCAATGGTGGCGTCAATTTGGTAGCGATGACCTGGACCCAAGGTGTCGGCCGTAGATGTGCCCTTGAGGGGCCTGACGTCCTTGGCGAAGTTCACGGAGGTGAACTGCTTCTCGGCAACAGAGACCGCAGTGTATTCCCTCTTGAAGAAGTACCTGAACTGTTCCGGGGTCGGCAGATCCTCTACCACCATCGCCGGGTACCTAGCCCGGATCAGATTCACGGCGCTGGCGTAGGCATCAGTGATGACAGGGTGGCTCTCCTTGAGAAGCCTTCCTTCGATCACCTGCCGGAAGATCCGGGCCATGTCTTCGGTGACGTTGCTGCCCGTCCCGTTGCGAACAATCCTCGGCCTTCCCAGCTTCTGCCCACCTGGTTTCCTTGCCTTGCCCTTGGCTCCAGATTTTACGTAGTCTGGAAGCAGCGCATTCTTGCACATGCCCCTTTGCCAATACCGTTTCAGCAATCGGTAGACGGTCTGGTGGGTGACGCCATGTGTCTGGGTTATTCGGATAACGGCTGGCCCTCGCCCTTTCCTGAAGAAAAGTCCGACGTCCCCTACCTCACCTCGGAGCATTTCCCAAGCAGATTCTCTTTTCTCCCATTCCGGGCTGCCTTCTTCTATTTCCCTGAGCGTCGAGTCTAAGAACGGGTCTTCGGCGGGTTCCACGGCACCGTCCAACAGCATGTTTTCCAACTCGCTGGTAGCTATCGGCACCGGCCAAGCCGTCTTGTCCTCGAGATCGATCCAAAAGACCGTCTCGGCATCGCACCACAGGAGGCGAAAATGCTTGTCGCCAACCCTGAAAACTTGGTTAACCGGCAGCATAGGCTTGGGTGACTCCTTGCCAGTCGTCGTTGAGTGTGAGCTGGCTTCCCCGCAAGGTCCTGTAAGGGGCCGTGATGTCGAAGATGAAGTAACGGCGGGCCAAGAGTTGGCGAAGCCAGTACAACGCCTGTCCTGGTTCCAGTTCGTAAACCATGTCGAGGCTCTGCGCCACTGCGGTTATTTGCCTGTCTGGAGCTTGCATAAATTCCTTTGAGAAGAGCTCCAGGTAGCGTTCCAGATCATCTGCTGCTACTGCATTCTCCGTCTGTACCGGGTAAAGCCATTGGATGTTGTTGAAAGCTGTCTTGGCGAAATCCATCTCGGTGACGATGTACCAAGGTATGTTCTTTTCAGCCCAATATTGCCTCTCTAACTCAAGGCGTTCTATGACTTCGGGTTTCGCCAGATCGGCGCTGTACTTGGCTTGGAAGGCAATGGTCGGCCTGGACTGATCGTCGAAGTCTACCAAGAAGTCACTGGTCAGCACCTGCGCGGCTCCTTGGAATTTGCCGTGGGGGAGGCCGTGCTCTTGGGCAAGCCTGACGGTGTCTTCGACACGTAGGGGAAACTGCTCTCGGATGTCGATGACATGAGGAGACCAGTCGAGTGTAAGGAGAACAGCCAGTTCCAGATCGGAGAGGAGGTGGTGTAAACGCCGGCATTTGTTGCCGTAAATACGGTGGGAACGACCGAGAGACGATACGTCCCTGGTATAGATAAACGGCTTGTAGTCAGGCCCGTGACCTTGGCCACGGCCTTCCCTGATCCGTCTGTCTATCTGTCCCTGATTCAGTCCCTTGTAAATCCCTGACATAGAAAGGCCAACATCGACTGTTGATAACTTGAGGTTAGTCGATGTTGGCCAAATGATGAAACTCTATTTTTAATGGTGAGACTTTATTTTCAAGGATGAAACTCTATTTTCATCCCACAGCTCTTTTTCATTTCCGGCGACGGCTTATTCCACGGTCACGGATTTTGCCAGGTTGCGCGGCTGATCCACGTCGGTGCCCTTGATGAGGGCAACGTGGTAGGAGAGCAGCTGCAGCGGCACGGTATAGACGATCGGCGCGATCATCTCTTCCACGTGATTCAGGCTCATCACCCGCATGGTCTCGTCGCTCTTGAAGCCGGCATCGGCATCGGCGAACACGTAGAGGATACCGCCACGGGCGCGCACCTCTTCCACGTTGGACTTGAGCTTCTCCAGTAGATCGTTGTTCGGCGCTACCACTATGATGGGCATCTCGGCATCGATCAGCGCCAGCGGGCCGTGCTTCAGCTCACCGGCGGCATAGGCCTCGGCGTGGATGTAGGAGATCTCTTTGAGCTTGAGCGCCCCTTCCATGGCGATGGGGTACTGGCTGCCACGACCGAGGAACAGGCTGTGATGCTTGTCGGCAAACTCTTCGGCCAGGGCTTCGATGTCCTTGGCCAGCGCTAGGCTCTCCTTGATGCGCAGCGGCAAGGCTTGCAGCGCCTTGACCAGCTCGGCCTCGGCGGCGGCACTCAGGTTGCCACGGCAGTGACCGACCGAGGCCACCAGCATCAGCAGACCGGCCAGCTGGGTGGTGAACGCCTTGGTGGAGGCCACCCCGATCTCGGCACCAGCCCGGGTCATAAAGGCCAGATCCGATTCGCGCACTAGGGAGGACCCCGGCACGTTGCAGATGGCCAACGAGCTCATGTAGCCGGACTCCTTGGCCAGCCGCAGGGCGGCCAGGGTGTCGGCGGTCTCGCCGCTCTGGGAGAGGGTCACCAGCAGGCTGTTGGGGCGCACCACCGACTTGCGATAGCGGAACTCGGAGGCGATCTCCACGTCGCAGGAGACGCCGGCGATCTCTTCAAACCAGTAGCGTGCCACCATGCCGGAGTTGTAAGAGGTGCCGCAGGCGACGATCTGGACGTGCTCGACCTTGTCGAAGATGGCGCGGGCGCCGTTTCCGAACGACTCTACCACCACGTGATCCGAACCCAGACGACCTTCCAGGGTATTGGTGATGGCCTTGGGTTGCTCGTAGATCTCCTTGAGCATGTAGTGACGGTACTCACCCTTGTCACCGGCATCGTGGGAGAGCTCGGACTCCAGCTCCTCGCGCACCACGGCCTCGCCGTGGGTATCGAAGATGTGTACGTCGCGGCGGGTCACTTCGGCCACGTCACCCTCTTCCAGGAAGATGAAGCGGCGGGTCACCGGCAGCAGTGCCATCTGGTCGGAGGCGATGAAGTTCTCGCCGATGCCGCGGCCGATCACCAGCGGGGAGCCGGAGCGGGCCACCACTACGCGGCTGTCGTCACGGCTGTCCATCACCACGGTGCCGTAGGCGCCGCGCAGCTGCTTCACCGCTACCTGCATGGCAGCCAGCAGGCTGGGAGCGGATTTCAGCTCGTGGTGCACCAGGTGGGCAATCACCTCGGTGTCGGTGTCGGAGCTGAACACATAGCCCAGCGCCTTGAGCTCTTCACGCAGCTCTTCATGGTTCTCGATGATGCCGTTGTGCACCACCACGATATGCTCGGAAACGTGGGGGTGAGCGTTGCGCTCGGACGGCTCGCCATGGGTAGCCCAGCGGGTGTGAGCAATGCCGGTACCACCGTGAACGGACTGCTCTTCCAGCGCCTTGGCCAGCTCGGCCACCTTGCCCAGCCGACGCACCCGCTGCAGCGGCTGGTTGGCGCTGAACACGGCCACACCGGCCGAATCGTAGCCACGGTATTCCAGACGGCGCAGGCCCTCTACCAGGATTTCAGCCACATCACGT
>Ga0224722_1000810_pt1 | contig 17910 bp, 7 predicted proteins | sample Balambano_FR1_Me_FD_161646 | JGI IMG/M metagenome (GOLD analysis project Ga0224722, IMG submission 161646) | Freshwater sediment microbial communities from Lake Towuti, South Sulawesi, Indonesia - Balambano_FR1_MetaG | ecosystem: Environmental > Aquatic > Freshwater > Lake > Sediment | place... | reverse complement strand
TATAAAAAATGTGCGTGTTCTTTGCTTTAGACGTTGAAACGCGGTCAAAGTCACAGCATCGGGCAATTATTTTTTTACGAAACGGCTAACGCATTTTCAGGTTCAGTCGTATGCACTTAACACATATTTAATACCCGGCAGGCGCAACTCTGCAAAAGAAGGCTATCTTTAAGGCGAGAAACACCTTTTAACCCTCCATCTTCATGCTACGTACAATCCTGCGATGGCTGCTTGTCATCCTATTTTTTTTGGCGATTTTCGTTGCCGGTGTGCTGCTTTTCCCGCGTGTGAAAGCCCAACAAAACCTGACGCTTTCCACACGCACTCCCATCCGCCAGATTGATTCGCTGTTTTATGCCCAGCGTTTTGCCGATTATAAAAAAGAGTTTGGTAAAAAGAAAGTGCTGCTGCCGGGTTTTGAATTGCAAACCCTGCTGGCATTGAGCTACTACCCGGAGTTGAGGGATGTGGAGATTCATTTTGTGTATCAAAAAGCCCTCATCCCGCTGTCGTCGCGCCCGGCTGCGCTCACGATGTTTCGCAAACGCGACCGGTGGGTGTATCGCATCATCGTGAGTAGCGAAAGCCTGAAAAGCATGGAGCCGATTTTGTTGAAAAATTTGCCGTTCAACGCGCAGGTGGGTATTCTGGCGCACGAGCTGGGTCATACCAAACATTACCACCAGTATGGTTTCTGGCAAATGCTGAAGTTCGCCATTTTATATGCTTTTGATGGCAACTTTCGCGCCACCCACGAGCGCTCCACCGACCAGCAGGTGATTTATCACAGCCTGGGCTGGCAATTGTTTGACTACGCTACTTTTGTACGAACCGATTCGACGACCGTTGAGAATTATGAGTCGGCTAAAAGTTTTTTGGACAAAACTTATCTCATGCCTATGGATATCCTCGAGGTGATGAGCCAGTTGCCAAATTATGGCTCGCCAACGCCCGCACCTGCGCCCTATTGAGATTAGTGGGCAGTTGGCGATAAGCAGTTGGCATCATATTGACAAGGTGTTACGGAAGTTTGGCACTCTCCAACAAAAATGCCGAGCCTTTCTGGCAAAGACCCGGCATTTTGTATTCAATACAATTTATCTGGTTACCGCAGTAGCGTCAAATTCCCCTGCTGTATTAATTCCTCACCACCCGGACAAATCACTCTCAGGTAGAAACCATACACATCCGGCGGCAGGGGCTGCCCGCGGAACGTGCCGTCCCATTGGAAGTTCGGGTCGGTCGTTTCAAAAATTTTCTGCCCCCAGCGGTTGTACAACACCCAACTCACCACCACCAACTGATCGCGGAAGTTGCTGCGAATCTGCCATACATCGTTGATACCGTCGCCATTGGGCGAAAAGGCGTTGGGCAGGAAGACATGGTCTTTATCGCAAATGATGCTGTTCACCGTCACCGTCACTGCTGATTCATCCGTGCAAATACTGTCGCGCACTGTCACCCGGTACGTGGTCGTCACCGTGGGCGAAGCCAGCGGGTTGGCAATATTCGGATTGTTCAAACCTTCCGTCGGTGTCCAGGTGTAGGTACAAGTCGGGCAGCCGCCTAGCACATTCAACTGCGTGGTTTGCCCTGCAAAAATCGTCGTCGGGCTTGCCGTTGCCGTCACGTTCAGATTCGACACCCGCACATTGGTTTGCAAGGTATCCCGACAGCCGAATTGATTCACCAGTTCTACCGTGAAAACACTCGCCAGATTCGGATCAACAAACACCACGGCACTATCCCGGTGACCCGGAATAGCGTTGCTTGGCAGCCAATTGTAAGTCAATCGCTGCACCGCATCCGGATTGGTCACCGCCAGGCGCACGGGGTTCGTGGGTTCGCACAGCAGTACGCGCGGCGGCAGGGTAGCCCGAATCGGGAAACTGTTCACAATCACCGAATCCGTTTGGCTACAGCCGTTGTTGTCCATTGCCCGCACGTAGTAAATCACGTTGCCCGTTGGCAATACCCGAATCGTTCTACCCGTACCAATCGGCGGCTGGAGGGTACGGCTGGTGGACCACACAAAATCCACATTCGCAGCACTATTGGTTGTAGCCGTCAGCGTCAAACTATCCGTGGTACACAAAGTCGTATCGCCGGAGGCTTGCAGATTGATCGGCGGCGACACGCGCACCCGCACCGTTTCCAACACACTACAAACGCCCCGGTACGTGATGGTTACAAACACGGTGGTATCGCGGTTGGTAGTAATAATCGGGTTCGGAATATTCGGATCACTCAAGATACCTGCCGGTCGCCATTGGTAGGTCGCACCAGGTCTTGGTACAATGTTCGGGGCAAGCGGCGTAGGCGTATTGGCACAAATGGTAGTGGAATCTGGCGGCAGATCGGTCGGCAGCGGGAACACATCCACAAAAACCTGGTCGGTATTCGTACAACCATTGGCATCCGTCACCGTCACGGTGTAGGTGGTGGGTTGCGCAGGTGTTACTGTTTTGGACGCACCCGCTCCCAGATTCTGATCCCACTGAAAGGTGTAAGGCGGTGTGCCGCCCGTTGCCGTGGCATTCAGCGGAATGGGCGTACCAGAGCAGGACACCGTATCGGCACCGGCGTTCACCGTCGGGCGCGGATTCACACTGATCGTCACTGCCGCTGTATCCGAGCAGCCGTTGGCATCGGTCACGGTCAGCGTGTAAGTAGTCGTTGCCACCGGACGTACCGTTTGGTTGATTCCATTAAAACCATTGCTCCAGCGATACGTCAGCGGCGGGGTTCCACCCGTGGCAGTCACGGTCAGTTGCGCCGAATCGCGCAGGCATAAGGTCGTTTTATCAGCAGTGATCGAAACAACTGGTGCCGGATTGACCCGTATTACAATCGAATCCGTTCCTGTACAACCGTTTGCATCCGTCACCGTTACGCGGTAGGTGGTGGTTTGTGCAGGGTTGACGGTATTTGTCTGATTGTTTGCCAAAGCCGGACTCCAAGCGTACTGGTATGGGGCTTGCCCGTTGCTCACATTCGCGGTAAGCGTAGCCGATTCACCTTGACATAAGATAGAATCATTCGCCGTCAAATTCACATTTAAACCATCGGTGACGGTTATTGTAATCTGCGCCGTATCTGTACATCCATTGGCATCCGTCACCGTGACACTATAAGTCGTATTTTGCGTTGGTCGAACGGTTTGCACCGAATCGGCAGGCAGACCTTGATTCCAGGTGAAACGATAGGGTCTGGCACCGTCAGCAATATTCACCCGCAGCGTGGTTGAGCCGCCCAGACACACCGTCGCCGGTTGCGCCTGAATGGTGGCTTCGGGTTTCGGATGGACGTTGATTTGAATGCGTGCTGTGTCGGAACAGCCATTGGCATCGGTGACAATGACGATGCAGGTGACGGTATCGGTAGGACTGATTTGAATCGTATCACCAATGGTCGGGCGCAAATTCCAACGGAACGTGTATGGTCCTGTGCCGCCAGTGACTGTTGCCCGTACTGTGACCGAATCGCCTTCGCAAATTGTAGTTTTGGAAGCGGTTAAAGTTAACACTGGTGGATCATGAACTACAATTACAATCGAATCTGTTCCTACACAGCCATTGGCATCCGTCACGGTCACGCGGTAAGTGGTGGTTTGCGCAGGTCGAACGGTGTTCGTCTGATTACCTGGTAAAGCCGGACTCCAGGTGTATTGGTAGGGTGCTTGTCCGGTTGCGACCGTCGCAGTTAGCGTTGCCGAATCGCCGCGACAAATAGTTGAATCGTTCGTTGTTAAATCCACATTCAAACCCTGCGTAACAGTAATGCTGATTTGCGCCGTATCGCGGCAGCCGTTGGCATCGGTTACAATCACCGTGTAAGTCATATTTTGCGTGGGTCGAACGATTACCGTGTCATTCACACCCAAATTCTGATCCCATTGGAAAGTATAAGGAGCCGTGCCGCCCGTTGCCGTTACAATCAACGTGCTGGAACCACCCAGACAAACCGTGTTGGAACTCGCCCGAATTGCCGCCACCGGTGCCGGATTCACGATAATGGTTGTGCTGTCCACGCCTGTGCAGCCGTTCGCTGCGGTGACGGTGACGGTGTAAGTAGTAGTCGTAGTCGGATTCACGGTTATCTGGCGGGTAGTCGCACCGTTGCTCCAGCGGTAGGTTAAATTGCCGGTCACACCGGATGCTTCTGCCGTCAAAACTGCCGGACTACCTGCACACACGTCGTCGCGGTCGGTGGAAATTTCTACCGTCGGTTTAGGATTCACGGTAATGGTGGTTTGAGCGGTATCGCTACAACCGGTGGCATCCGTTACAATGACCGCGTAGGTGGTGGTCTGATTGGGTCTTACAATAACCAATCCAACGGTATCAATCGGCGGAATCCAACGGAAGCGGTACGGTGCTGTGCCGCCGTTCACACTGGCAGCCAACGTGGTAGAATCACCCTGGCAAATGGTAGAAGCCGTAGCGGCAATGCTCGCATTGGGTCCCGGCGATACGGTGATGGTCACGGAGGTGGTGTCGGCGCAACCATTAGCATCGGTGACGGTGACAGTGTACGTGGTGGTTTGTTGGGGTGTCACGGTTTTGTTGGCACCGGTGCCCAAGCCATTGTCCCAGTTGAAAGTATATGGCGGCAAACCACCGCGTGCGCCCGCGATGAGTGTGGTAGAATCTCCCGCACAAATCGTCAGGTCGCTCGCTCCGGCATTGGCAACCGGCGGAGGCGTTACAAAAATCGTCACCTGGTCAGAAGCCGTACAGCCGTTTGAGTCTGTTACAACAACCGTGTAAGTCGTGGTATCCGTTGGATTGACGGTTGGATTTGGACCGCTCAGATTTCCGGGATTCCAATTAAACGTATAAGGTCCGGTGCCGCCACTCGCTGTTGCACTTAGATTAGCAGTTGTACCACTACAAATGGTAGAATCATTCGCACTTGCCACCACAGTCGGATTAGGATTTACCACAATGCGAATCGTGTCGGTGCCGATGCAGCCGCTGGCATCCGTGACGGTCACAGCGTAGGTCGTACTTTGGGTCGGCGTGACGGTTTGGGTAGAATCCGCCGGGAGGTTTTGATTCCAGTTGAAGCGGAACGGACGCGCACCGTTACTGATACTCACCCGCAGGTTTGCTGATTGTCCCACACACAAAGTTGAATCGTTTGCTGTAATTGCTACATTCAAAGATTGAGTGACCGTAATGATAATCGAAGCGGTATTGGTACAGCCATTCGCATCCGTCACCGTCACCGTGTAGGTAGTGGTTTGGGTCGGATTGACAATGACGGTATTATTGGCAACAATATTCTGATTCCATTGGAAGGTGTAAGGTGCCGTGCCACCGCTTGCGGTCACTGTCAGTTGGGTGGTATCGCCTGCGCAGATGGTAGTGCGCCCCGCCGTAAGTTGTACCATCGGTCTCGGACGAACCGTGATGGTAACGGTAGCCGTATCCGAGCAGCCGCTAGTATCGGTAGCAGTGACAAGGTAGGTGGTGGTTTGGGTTGGAGTGACGGTTTTGGTAGCCCCTGCGCCCAAGCCCTGGTTCCATTGGAAGGTGTAAGGGGCGTTTCCACCCGTAGCGGAAGCGGTCAGCGTAGCGGTGTCACCTGCGCAAATCGTCGTGTCGCTGGCAGCTATTGTCGCCGTTGGATTCGGATTGACCGTAATCGTGATCGAATCCACGCCGGTGCAACCCAACGCATCGGTCACGGTCACAATGTACAGCGTGGTTTGGGTCGGATTGACGGTTTTATTGGCACCCGTTCCCAGATTTTGATTCCAACTGAAGGTATAAGGCGCGGTTCCACCATTGGCGGAAGCCGATAAATTTGCCGATTGACCCGTGCAAATGCTCGTGTCATTCGCGGTGGCAGCTACCGTTGGGGCGGCGTTAACCGTGAGGCGCACAGGGGTGCGCACCCGGCTCGTGCATTGCGTGATGGTGTCGCGGGCAACGGCGTAGTAGGTGCCTGCCTGCATAGGCGTGAAGTTGAGCGAACCGGTTAAAATTGGCGTACCGCCCGTTGCTGCGGTGTACCAGTCGGCGGTTTGATTCGCTCCGACACTTACCGTCAACGGCGGAATGGGCTGACCCGCGCAGATCGTTTGGTCGCCGCCGCTGTTCGTAGGGGCAGCTACATCGGGGCATTGACAGTTCGGGCGATTCACCGACACCAAACGACCGCAGCGTGTGAGGTTGAACGTTGCCACCAGCACCAAATCCTGCGTCACCGGAATATTGCTGATCGTAAATCTACCGGTTCCATTATTGACTACGGTTCCTACATTTGCCACTACAATATCGCCGTTGGTCACAATCCGCACGGTGTAGCGGGTTAAATCCACCGAACACTCGCTGCTGATGGAATCAATTCTTGGTAATGGATTGACCGTAATGGTTACTTGCGCCGTGTCCGAACAGCCATTGGCATCCGTTACGGTTACAACATAATTGGTATTCGTAAGCGGTGTTGCAAAACGACTTTGTCCTTGTCCAACCCCTTGATTCCAAACAAAGGTGTAAGGAGGCGTGCCGCCGCTCGCATTGGCATTCAAACGAACAGAATCACCCGCGCAGATCGTCAGCGCGCTTGCCGTCGCCGTTGCATTGGGAGCAGGCGAGGTAGTGAGCGTCACAGCCGTGCGCATTGCGCTGGTGCAGCTGGTCGCGAGGTCGCGGGCACGGGCGTAGTACGTACCTGCCTGCGTAGGCGTGAAGCTGGTAGAACCTTGTAACAAAGGCGTACCTCCGGTAGGTGTTGCAAACCAATCGGCAGTTTGTCCGGTAGGAACGGTCACGGTCAACGCCGGGAAAGGCGAACCGGCGCACGCCACTTGATTACCGCCACTAATCGGTGCGGCAATTTCCGGGCATTGGCAGGGCGGCGCGGTGATGTTCAGCACAGTCTGACAATTATTTAACGCGGTAGTTATTATTACATTCTGCCCGGCAGGGATGTTGATGACTGCAAAAGAGCCACTGCCGTTATTTATCACAGTGCCCGCCGAAGTAGTTACCGTTCCTGCATTGACTGTGAGGTTGACCTGATACGTAGTAAAATTGTTGGTACAAAAAGCAGTGTCTACGCGCGCTTGGGGCGACGGATTCACCGTGGTGGTCAGGCTGCCCGTTGCCGTACAACCATTGGCATCCGTCACGGTCACGGCATACGTGGTGGTTTGCGTGGGGCGCACGACCTGGGTTGCCGCGTTGCTCAACGCCGGATTCCAATTGAAAGTGTAAGGTGCCTGACCTGTACTGACCACTGCCTGAATGGTGGTGCTGTCGCCGGAACAAATGGAAGTAGCGGTGGCAGTGAGGCTAAACGTAACCGCCGGATTGACGGTGACACGCACGGAATCGGTGCCGCTACAGCCATTGGCATCCGTCACGGTCACGATGTAAGTGGTGCTGACGCTCGGACTTACGCGCTGCGATTGCCCGGAGCCGATATTCCAATTGAACTGATAGGGTGCCGTGCCACCGGTCACATTCGCTGTGAGCGTAATCGTGTCACCTACGCAGGTAGTGCGGTCTGCACCGAGATTTACTACCGGAGCCGGGCGCACCAGTACCGTCACTGTTTTTGAAACCTGGCAAATCGCGGTGTCCTGTGTGACCGTTACGGTGAAAACGGTGATTTGGTTGGCAATAAAAATCGGATTGGCAGCGGTAGAATCATTCAACAAGCGACCCGGCGACCAGCGATACGTGAGGTTGGAACTACTCGGCGCATTTGGATTCAGAGCTACTTGTGCGCCCTGGCATACGGTGATGGTATCCGGAATATTTTCCACCGGTGAAGGACTGTTGCCGGTTTGAAACGGCTTTTGCAAGGTTTGGGTACACCCATTGGACGAAGTGACGGTCAGTTGAATCGTACCCTGCACGTTGAGCGGAACGATGAACGTCGGGGTGCGCAAATTAGAAGTCAGAGCCACCACGTCGCCGTAAGTCACCCGCCACTGCCATTGTACAATGGAGCCGTTCGGGTCGGTGGACAAATCGCCCAGTGCCAGAATTGCCTGACTTTGACAGTCGAAGTTTTCTATCTGAAAGTCAATGTTGATTGTATTGTTGCGAATAGTAATCTGTTGGAAAAACGTATCCACACAATTGCTACCCGGCTCAGCAATGAGCGCAACGGTGTAAGTACCCGTATCCGGGAAAGTCACGGTGGGAGAACGCTCGGTGGAGGTCAGATTCGTGCGCGGAAAATCAAAATACCAGCGGAAATTTTCAGCGTTTTGACTTTGGTTTTCAAACGTAACAGTGGGCGAGCACGATACTTGCGGTGTGGCAAAAGCGGCTACAATCTCCCCACAGATACCCACGTTGTACTGAAAATCGCGCCGCACCGTGGATAGCAATTGCTTCGTGACGCGGTCGTACTCTTCTACACAAACTCCCACCACAAACTGCCCCTGCAAACCCGGTACTGCCGTGAGCAGCCCTGTGCGGGCATCAATGCGCAGGGGCGTGCCTTGTCCGAACAGGTTGTCCAAGCCAAAGCCCGTTTGCCAGATCACCTCGTCAAAAGGCGGCGGATTGCGCGGCGGAATCGGGCGCGGCGTGGAAACCGAACCGCCCGAATACGGCGTGCACAAGCTGTACACCAGCGAATCGCCGTCGGCATCTGTAGCGGAGTGATCGAAATTGAAAGGCTTGTTGGCACAGATAAAATTCGGCGGCAGCCGATTGAAAACCGGACTGTTATTGCATTGCAGCATTGCGTCGCGGGTCAGATAGATATCATAAACGGCTCCGGTTTCTTCCGGTGCGACTAAGTTGCTAATCGTTTTATTTCTACAACACCGTACATACGTAATCTGGTACGCTCCGCCTTCGGGATTGTTCGACAGCGTCACCACGCCCTTATAGCGCAAGGTATCTACACACACCGTACCTGGTACCACCAGGCAGGGGTCTTCCAGGGAGGGGTCCAGGGTGTCGCGTGCGCCGGGGCGCAGTTGCAGGGTTTGAATCAGGTCGCCCCGCAGGTTGTAAATACCGATGTAACCCGGATTATCAAAAGGCTCCCGACCGTTGAAACAGTCGCGATACACGTTGAGCGTGATTTCGTACTGGTTGTTGCCGAGGCAGGCGTAGGTGATTTCCCCGCCAACGATGTGGGTGGCTTTCGCCAAAGCGGGTATCGCCAACGCCAGGATCAGCGCGGCGACGAACCGGAGTAAACAATTGGTTTTCACTTTGTTGTATTTTTGATGAGATTATAATTGATTGAACTCAGTCCCGGATTGGTAATTTTTACGTTGGTGATCGCAACCCGACGTTCCAGCGTGGCATAGATGTCAAAAATGCCGGAACGCCCGCTACCCAGTGCTTTCTGGGCGATCGGATCGGCTTTCGATTCCCCGTTGGCAATCGGGCGGATGGTAAATTTCTTGGCATTGTAAAACGGGACTATTTTTTTACCGTCGTATTGCAAGAAGTGTTTCAAAATACTGTTGATGCGGCGCTGGCTGAGGGTGTAGTTGTATTGCTGCGAACCCAGCGGGCTACAGAACGCCTCAATCGTCACCTCTACGGAACTACCTTGTTGGAGTTGGGTCAGAATGTCTCTCGACAATTCATTCAAGGTTTGAAAACGCTGGCGCAACTCCCGTTCAAAAATCCGGTCATAGGTTTCCCGCGCCGTAAAACGTTCGTTGTCGGTGTAGCCTTTAGCAGTGTTGATAAATCTTATAAACTCCGCTTTACGCCGGTAGTAGTCTTCGTACGTTTGCCCGTAAGCCACGTTCGACACCGGATTGGTGCGGCTGCTGGGTCCTGGAATATCGTTGTCGAAATACAACACAATCGGCTGGAATGCTTGCAATTCTACCCGCACATTGAACTTGCCGTTGGGATTTTGCGGCGAGCGGCTGTTGAAGGCTACGTCCACCGTTTTGGTCTGATAAGTCGAGCGGCTCACCACCAGGCGATAGCGTTCGTTCATATCAAATTTGGTATAATCGTAGTTAAAACTATTGTCATCTGTGCCGTTGGTAGCGGTTTCCACTTTTGTCCAGGCACTGCCGTTCCAGCGCTGGCGTTCCACGGTGGCATTGTCGAGTGGTTCGCCGGTGGAGGCAAACACCAGCACTTCGAGTTCCTGCCGGAAGTAAAGATTGCGCACTACCCGGGCACTGTCGCGGTAGCCGGGAGCAGTGAGGTCGGCGGTGGCGGTTTCATCATAAAAACCGGGGCGGTTAGCTGTGATCTGGTAAGATTTGCCTTGCTGCACTTCAAAAGCCAGGGTGTTGTTGTCCAGGCGTTTGCCCGTTACGGTGTTGTTGTCGCCTGCGCTTGTCACAATCACCTGCGTACTGTCGAGGTCGCTGCCATCGCGGCGTTTGAAACTGTTGACCAATAGTTGAATCGGACTAAAAATAAACTCTCGGTACACGGTGTCTCTGCCAATGTACTCGGTGCGCAGCGGCTCGATCGTATTGGTTTGCTGGTAATTGAACTGCGAATGGGTGCCGACTATTTTATACCTTTTATTGGGCAACAAATTGAAAAAGAAAGCATTAGCTGCTACTTTAATTCCACCGGTGTCCAATTGATCGCCGGTAGGCGTTTCTACATACAGGGATAGTTTCGGGTCGTTCAGGGGCAGTTTATTGCCATTCGACATGGTGAAGGTGCGCACCAGCAGCTTAATTTCATAATCCACCTGAAAGATATCCCAGCAACAGGCTTTCATCGCCGGATCCACGTAGGTAGATTCCACCGTATCAATTGGCATATTGGAAGAATAGTACGCGTCGGTGCCGGTTTCAGAATCTTTTAATAAAAAATGTAATTCGTCATACCCGGAGTTGATCGGGCGCGTCAGGTGGCGCACGGGCGACCAGGTGTTGTTCGCACTCAACAGATCGGCTTCGTACACGTCAAAACCACCGTAGTTGGGTTTGGCCCGATCCGAACTGAAGTACAGGGTTTGCGTGGGTTCGTAAAAAGCAGGCGAGGCTTCGTTGCCTTCGGAGTTGAGTGCATCCACGGGCGCGGCTGTACCCACCTCTCCGGCAGCATTTACGATGCCACACCATATATTAAGGTCTTTGGAGGTATCGGCGGCATGGAGGGGGCGGTCGCTCACAAAAAAGAGCAGATCGCGTTTATTTGCCGCGTCGAAAGCCAGGGCGGGTTGGGTGGTGGTGTGAATGGTATCCGGCGTGTTGATTGCCAGCTTCTTTTTTTCGCCCCACTCGCCTTTCCGATCCTTTTCGCGCAGGTACAAATCGCAGCGCACCTCTATGACGCTGTTTTTTTTATATTCGCAAATAGTGTAATACATTCGTGTCTGATCGCGATTAAAAACGGGGTTCGATACGTGTTTGCCCGGCTCGTTGACGGCTTCCCAGGGTTTGCCCGCTTGCCCACCCACCGATTTGTAAATTTCGGTGTACTTGCGAGGCGGTTTATAGCTGTCCTTGCCATAAATTTTCTGCAGGGTAGAGTAAATGAGCGTATCGCTCAGAAAAGCGGCGGCGTACTCGGCGTTGCTCTGGTTGATGCCGCCTGCCAAGCGCGTCGGGTTGGCGGGTTTGGGCAAACCTGCTGTGTCGCGGGCAAGTCGGGCGTTTTCCACACCCAGTTGCGCCAGGGTTTGGTAGGTGGCATCCGGTGCGGGTGTCTGCTGCAAAAACTGTTCAAAATGCAACCCTGCCTCCTCGTACTTTTCCTGCTGTTGTTCAACCGTTGCCAGCCAGTACAGACTTAAGGGATAAAGTTGGGTTTGTTTTTGATCTACAATAAACCGGTAAGCCGTTTCTGCTGCCGCAAAGGCATTAAACTGCCGCGCCGATTCGGCGTAATGGTACAATAGTTTTAAACTATCGGCTCGTTCCGGTTTATACTTCAGGGCAGCTTCGTAATATTTGAAAGCCGCCGGAAAGTTGCCTTCTTTGTACGCCTGCTCCCCAAGTTCCACCCATTCTTTCATGGGGCGTTGCTGACTGTAGCCGGTTTGTACCAGGACAAATAACAGGATTGGGATACACAAAAATTTACTCATAGCATTGATAGTGGTCATGTTTGAAAAATTCATTTTTGGGGATATTTCTATGGTTTATTTTAATGATACATTTTTTACGCAGGCATTCAGCATAAAGCGTCGAACACGCTTGGATAGACTGGTTCGGGTCGGAGACTCAAACCTGCTTGACCCAATAGCTTCCTTCTGTAAAGCGTTTTCACAAAACTTAATCTTTTGCAACATCTGCGTACAACAGCACATTAACACATCAAATAAACGGACATACCTTGACCAGCCGTGGCGAACAATTAATAATGTACCGCCCCGACAACTCAAAACCGCCCCGGCGATTAGTCGCCACGTTGAAATCCGATACGTTGATGTCGTAATTGGCACCGATGTGGATGCCTTTGAAAAATACTTCAATAGTAGGATACACCGCGTCGCTGAAGTCGTCAAAGCGATAGCCAGAGCCGATTTGAAACCAAATCTGGTTGTCGGGCTTTGTATCGGCGTGCCAGCGAATGCCCAGCATACCGAGTTTTTCTTCATATGGTCCCTGAATTTGCCAGGTAAGGTTGCCCACCAGGTCAAATGGCAGTTGTTTGCCCAGTTGCAGCACACCCATCGCGTAGGGACTCCAGCGTACAAACAGGCGCGATTTGCTGCCAAAATTTTTAAAACTCTGATCCGGTCGGTTGACGTGGAAAATGCCCACACCCAGATCGAGCTTGGTGCGCTTCGTACCGTCGTCCACCAGTTCGGCATCGCCCAGGCTTTGCAGGCGCAGGTTCAAACCGGTACCCACGCTGAGAAAGGTGCGGCTGTTGTTCGAAAAATCTTCGCCGGGCAGCGTAGGGTCAAACTGCCCTCTGCCGGGGTCAAAATTATTGTCCCAGGTGAGGTTGCCTGTGTCAAAACTCCGGTTGGAGCCTGCCAGTTCTACCCCCACCGACAGGAACGCCCGCGAGCTGAGGCTATGGGCATAGGCACCGGAGAGGGCAAGCTGGGCTTGCTGTAGGTTGGACGAGCCGGCGCGGTCATAATCAAGGTGCAAGCCGGCTGCAAACAGTCCTTTTTTCTCTGTGTCTTTCGGGTAAAATTTCTGGTCGGCAGCGGCAGTAAAGGTCAGGTAGTCCACCGGTACGGCGCGCCACTGGGAGCGGTAGTTGCCCATGAAGCGCGTACAGCCCCGAAACACGCCGGTGAGGGCGGGATTTAAGTGGTTTGGGGCATTGTAAAACTGCGAGTAGTGAATGTCTTGTGCCGTGGCGGCGCAACAAGCCAATACCAGCAGCAGGAGCGGGTAAAGCGTTGTTTTCAAATTGATTGAGTTTAGTGCATTCGCAAAAAATGCGGTTGCTTTTGGTAAATGTTTACTCATAGCGCTACTGTTTCATTTGTTTTTGCCAAAATAAAAAAATCTTTATCGGAATGTGGGACTTCCCTCAAAAAATTCCAGACAAATATCGTTGGTAGTAAAATATCGTCATCGGGCAGACAAAAAACAGCTGCCTTTGTTGGATTAACCATGCAAAGCTCTTCCGTGGGAGAAATGAAATATGATTGGTTTTTTTAGAATGATAGCCTGATAATCGTACCTTAAATGGTGGATAGTTGTGCCTGTGTGGGTTTCCTGCACGAATATACGGCAAAAACCAACGAAAAGCCATTTTTATGGCAATATTTTTTTTATTTTTCTTTGCTGAAAAGAAAAAAAAAGGAAAGCCGGATCGCGCATTGAGCGTAAAATACTAAATTGCAATTTATTACACTTCTAAAAATACTTAAATTAAAAAATACATGAAAAAAATATTTGAAAAGACTTGCGCAAGTTCGAAAGTATTCTTTATCTTAGTGCCATTGTTTTGATTATCCCATATTTCAAATAGATACCGGCGTATTTTTATCCCATTTACAACGGTATTCGTTTTCTATCCCAAATACTACTATCCCATTATCCCAATTTTGTAGATTTTTTTTTATCCAACATTTTGTGCATTTCGTTTGACGCTTTTTGGTGACTGGAGCGCTCTAGCGTAGCATCTTTTATTCAACGCGCTTCTCACCAGTTCAAATCGCTTAATCTTGTTTTAAGGCGATCTAAGACCTATTTTACCAACTTCAAAAGTAGTTTAGCGTGAAACGAGCACTTTTACTTACTGTACTCTCTTTAACGTTGTGGAGCCTGCAAGCCCGCGTTATTTTCGTGAAGGCAGGCAGCACCGGCAATGGCTCTTCCTGGGCAGACGCTTACGGCGACCTCCAGCAAGCCCTTAAAACGGCACGCACCAACGATGAAATCTGGGTAGCCGCAGGCAAATACCTGCCTACCAAAGGCACAACCCGTACCATCGCTTTTCAAATTCCGGATGGCGTAAAAGTGTACGGCGGTTTTGCCGGTAACGAAACCGACCTGAGCGCGCGTGACTGGAAAACCAACAGAACGATCCTAAGCGGTGAAATCGGCTCACCCTCCATTGATGACAACTCTTTCACGGTGGTGCTGACCAAAAACGTGAGTGCCGAAACAACGATAGATGGCTTTGTCATCACCGGCGGTGCTGCCAATGGCATGGGTGCAAAAGGCGCCCTGGGTCGGTGTGGAGCCGGTTGGTACAACGATGGCTCGAACGGCGAATCCAGCCCTACCATTGCCAACTGCACGTTTGAAAAAAATTATGGCAGGGATGGTGCCGGCTTGTACAACTACGCTCAAAACGGCGTTGCCAATCCAACCATCCAAAACTGCACCTTTAGCTACAACCGCGCTGACCTCGATGGAGGTGCCATTCACAACGATGGTAATAACGGTATCTGCAGCCCTACGATTATGAACTGTGTTTTTGAGCAAAACGAAGCAGCTTACGGTGCCAGTATTCTAAATGCAGCCGATCGGGGCGAAGCCAGACCATTGATTACCAACTGTGATTTCCTGAAAAACATTTCTTACATCAGCAAAGAGAGCAGCATCTACAATAGTAAAGGTGATCACGGAATCGGGGAAGCAATCGTGCAAAACTGCCGCTTCGCAGATGGCAGCGCAGCAGGAGAAAAACAACTGAGCGGCGTGAATGCAGACCCAACCGCCAACAACAAACAACGCTAGTATTGAAAAGAATCCTTTACAAACTTAATTGAGCAATAAGCTCCTAAAACTCTTCTTAAACAGGCTGTGGAATCAACCATTCCGCCGCCTGTTTTTATTTGCGGCTCTTCCAAATCACATAGAGAATGCCGCCTAAAACGAACAGTGTTGTTATCATGGTTCATGGGTTGAATGAGAAAAACGGCTGGATAATTTCCGGCAACTTTTACACCTTTGCCTTCCCAGCATAGCCTCAATATAATACAACGGAAGGAAAAGAGCGAATGTTTTCGGTGAACAGTCGAAATTTGCCGACAAACGGAGGAATGAGCGAAGGTGTTATTGTGTTATTGTCTCGTATAACATTAACACGGTAACACCTGTCGAACGTCTTAAAGTATTAGACAAAGAAACGCAATAAAGATTGCTACAAAAATAGTTCATTGACAAGTTAGGATAAATCAAGAAAAGAAATGGCAAAGGCAATAAATATGGTGCTGCGCCAGACCATCGTTGAAGAGTGCCAAAAGGGAGCAAGCTTACAAAGCATTGCACAACGACACCAGGTAAGCTATAGTCGGGTACAACATTTTTGCCAACAGTACACGGCGCAAGGTGCCGATGGGTTGTTGACCCACTATAAGCATTGTGGGAAGAGCCGCCCCAGCCCAACTGATTTTGTCTATCGAGCGGTGGGTTGTTACAAGCGCTGGCATCCCAGTTGGGGAGCGGAAAAAATCAGACAGCAAATGCTGCTTTTGCGTCCCGATTTGGTTGTGCCGCCGGCGCGCACCCTGCAAAAATGGTTTCACTACCAGCAGTTGGTTAAAGGCAAAGATAAGATGCCACGCCAAGCCCCCCAGTGGGCAAAAGCGGTGCACGAGGGCTGGCAGGTGGATGCCAAAGAAGAAGTCCTTACCCTGGATGGGCGAAAAAATTGTTGGCTCAATATCAAAGATGAACACAGCGGTGCCGTGATTGACCCGGTGGTTTTCCCCCTACAAAAAGATTTGTGAAGTGCCTCTACGGGAGCTTCAAAGTGCGCTGCTCCCCATTTTTAAGACCTGGGGCGTACCCCAATGGATTAAAGTGGACAATGGCAGACCCTTTGGCGACCCCCAAATGCAAGCCATTCCAGTGTTGGCTTTATGGCTCATTGCGCTTGATATTGGAGTGATTTGGAATCGTCCCCGTATGCCCCAAGACAATGCCAAAGTGGAACGCTCTCAAGGCGTCTTAGCCAATTGGACCGAATGGCGAAAATGCAAGAACGCCTGGCACTTACAAGCCCGATTATGGGAAGAAGCCTGCTTTCACAACCTGCATTATCCCGTTCAAAGGCTCAAAGGGCAAACCCGCCTACAAGCCTTTCCCCAGCTTTTGCAAAGCCCAAGACCTTATCAGCCTGCTGATTTTGACCCGCAGCGTGCCTTAGATCTCATTGCTCAAGGTGCCTGGAAACGACAGGTTAGCAAAGTGGGGCAAATCAACATGTGGAATCAAGTCCTCCAAGTGGGAGCTGCTTATAGGTATCAAACGGTGTCTATCAAACTAGACCCCGCTGCCAATCAGTGGAATATTTTTGATGCCAATGGGGTACTTATCAAAGCTTTTGCCGCTGGCATTACTGCTCAAAAACTCTGGGCGCTTGATTTATCCTGATTTCAATGAACTTGCTTTTTTGTAGCAATCTTTAGGACGCTTTTTATTTAATTCTTTAAGGCGTTCGACACACCATAGCACCATAACACTATAACACCATAATACATTGGCACATTAAAAAGGCAGATTTTTCAAATCCACATTGCCGCCGGTGAGAATAATGCCTACGGTTTCGTCGGCAAAGCGGTCTTTGTTTTGTAACACAGCGGCGAGTGGTACGGCGCAGGAGGGTTCGATAATGATTTTCATGCGCTCCCACACCAGACACATGGCTTCAATGATGGCGTTTTCGGAAACGGTAATGATGTCGTCCACATACTGACGGATGATGTCGAAAGTTTTTTCGCCCAGGTTGGTGCGCAAGCCGTCGGCAATGGTATTGGTAGATTGGTTCCCTTCAATTGCTCCGCTTTGCATCGAACGCCAGGCATCGTTCACGATTTCCGGCTCGGCACCGATCACCTTGGTTTGGGGCGACCAGTAGCGCGTACTCAGTGCCGTGCCGCTCAGTAAACCGCCGCCGCCCACCGGCGCGATGATCGTGTCCAGGGCTTCCACGTCTTGCAGGAGTTCGTAAGCACAAGTGGCTTGCCCGGCAATCACATTGTAATCATTAAATGGATGAATGAAAGTAGCACCTGTGCGCTCCACTACCTTACGCAGCGTGGGTTCGCGGTCTTCCACGTTTTTGCAGAAAATGATTTCTGCACCGTAGCCTTTCGTTGCCGCTACTTTAATGGAAGGAGCGTTTTCGGGCATGACGATATAAGCCGGTACGCCGAGCAGTTGGGCGGCGCGTGCCACTGCCTGTGCATGATTGCCGGAGGAGTGGGTAGCTAAACCTTTTTCCAGCTGCTCGTCGTTCAGGCGCAGCGCAGCACTGGCAGCCCCGCGCATTTTGAACGCGCCGATTTTCTGAAAATTTTCACATTTGAAAAACAACTGCGCACCGGAAATCCGATTCAAACTTTCAGAAAACATCAGTGGCGTATAATGAATCATTTCGCTGATGGCAGCGTGCGTTTCGGCAATATCTTGTCGGGTTGGAATGCGGTCTAGTGGTTCCATGAAGCGGTTTACAATTTGCAAAGCACAAAAGTAGCAACAAAATGAATCAATGTTAAGCCATTGTTTACAAAAAATAAGAATGGGGGGATAGGGGGATGGGGTAATAAGAACACGTATAACATCGC
>Ga0224722_1000809_pt1 | contig 17959 bp, 19 predicted proteins | sample Balambano_FR1_Me_FD_161646 | JGI IMG/M metagenome (GOLD analysis project Ga0224722, IMG submission 161646) | Freshwater sediment microbial communities from Lake Towuti, South Sulawesi, Indonesia - Balambano_FR1_MetaG | ecosystem: Environmental > Aquatic > Freshwater > Lake > Sediment | place... | reverse complement strand
GGGATCATCAGGACGCCGAACCAGCCGATGTAGAGGCGGTTGTCGGTGGAGGTGATCCAGTTGCAGAACTGCTCCCACAGGTTGGCGCTTTCGCGCCGCTGAAGAGTAGTCGTCATAATTTCGATGATTCCGTTTGTAAAAGAACGTAAACTTATGTATGTCATATACGATAGACGAACTCTCAAGAAATGTGAAGGAAATTAAACATAAAGATTTCTTATGCTTTTTATAAGTGGCAAACCGCAACCTGGAAATTCGAGCGTAGAGAGAATTTAAAGCCTCGCTTTGCCTCAGTCCAGCCCGCTGAAAACAGTCAGTAGCAGGAGACGGTTAGGAAGCCGACCGCTCATTCTTACTCTGAGTAGTGAAACCCCTGAATAGTGAAACGAACTTTCGAGTTTTTCCAAGCAGAGAGGGGGTTAAAAAATGTTAAGTTTGAGATTGTTCAAAAGTGATTTGCATCCTTAATAAGAATTTGCTATGCGGGTATTTCAGGTTTTTCTGGGGATAGTCGTCTTTTGTTTTGTGGTGCTGATGGCTGTGCCACTTCCGGTTATGGCTGCAAGCTCTGCTGCAATTCGCGCTTTTGACGACGTTCAAGCCGATACAAAAAACTATGCCGGACAGGATCTCGTTAAAGCAGAATTTGCAAATGCGAGATTGGCAAACGCTAACTTTAGCGATGCAGATCTACGAGGAGCAGTCTTTAACGGCTCTATTTTGACCAATGCCAATCTTCACAGCGTTGACTTTAGTGATGGCATTGCTTATTTAAGTGATTTGTCAGGAGTTGATTTAACTGATGCAATTTTGACTTCTGCGATGATGCTGAAATCGAGCTTTAGAGGCGCGAAAGTAGACGGAGCAGATTTTAGCTTTGCTTTACTCGATCGCGATCAGGTTGCAGAGCTATGCAAGACTGCCAGCGGAGTCAACCCTGTGACGGGCGCAGATACACGCGAGTCGTTAGGATGTCGATAATTAGTCCAGCAGATAATCCAGCGGCAAAAGTGATCGCTGTTTGTGGAATGGGCTAGCAAATAAAAGGGGGTGAGCATTCGCCCACCCCATCTAAAATTCGTTAGTTCAAGTGATGTGGCTTGAGCCTTCAAGGCGCTAAAGCATTTCCACGCAGCAGGCTAGCGATCGTCTTTGCCGTGATCTTGAGCTGCACCATTGGATTTGCAGGCACAACCGTCTTGTACAGGTAGCTATCAAAGGTTAGCTTCTGCACATCAATGTCAGAGCACATTTCGACAAAGGCTTCACGAGTTGCATCTGAGCGATAGAACACACGCTGCAAGATGTCCAACACCAGATAGGTTGATCCGTAGGTACGATCCCATCGTTTCAGGTAAACCTTGAGATCATCCTCAGTTGGGATTCGCTGACCTTTGTTTGACAGTTCGACGATCGTTTCAGCACACATCCGTCCTGATTTTGCGGCAAAGTAAATGCCTTCACCGGAAGACTTGGTGACATAGCCTGCTGCGTCGCCCACCAGAGCCACCCGACCGACCACACGACGCGGACGAGGATGCTCAGGAATGGGGTGCGCCTCGACTTTAATAATCTTGCCACCTTCCAGCTTCTTGGCTGCACGAGCGCGAATGCCAGCCTGCAGGTCTTTGATGATTGCCTTATTTTTCTTCATCGTGCCTGTGCCGACCGCAACGTGGTCATACTTAGGGAAAACCCAGGCATAGAAGTCTGGAGAGACATCATCTCCCACATACATCTCTGCGAGTTCCTGATAGTATGCCATCTTGTCTTCGGGCAGGCGGATGCGCTCTTGGAAGGCGATCGCGTAGTTGTAGTCTCCAGCATCGATCGCTTTAGCAACGCGGGAGTTTGCGCCATCAGCACCCACAATCAAGTCTACTTGCAGTGTTCTGGCTTCACCTTCCAGAGTGCCGTTTGAATGGTCGGCGTAGTGGATGGTGTAAGGGGCAGTGCTGCTTGTGGGAATGTCGATGCCGTGTACTGTGCCATTGATCAGCGTTGCGCCGAGTTTGGCAGCTCGATCGCGCAGGAAGCCATCCAGCACCTCGCGGCGGCACATCCCGATATATTCGTCATCTTTAAGCGTCTGACCAATATTGACCTCAACATTTGAGGGAGAAATCATCTTCATCTTGCGAACACGCCGATCGATGATTTCTGGCGGCAGGTCAAATTCGCTAACCATACAGAGGGGAATGGCTCCACCGCAGGGTTTTGCGTTGTCTAACTTGCGCTCAAAAAGGTAAGTTTCAATTCCAGCTTTTGCTAATGTCTCAGCAGTCGAGGAACCTGCCGGACCCGATCCAACAACAGCAACCCGTAGTGTCAAAGGTCTTCTCTCCTATGTCTCCCAGAGGCTACGGAGTGCATCCTATCATGGACGTTCCGCCCGATTATTGTCTGAGGCGGGAGATGTGAAAGAAATGAAACAGAGCTTAATATATTGACACCATGAGAGCTGCCAGAATTGAGGATTTTCGATGCTAATCATTCACATCAACAGAAAATTCCTTTAGCAAAACTGCATGGGTGAAGCATGACAAGAACGACAAAGAGCAGTAGTTCGTGAAGGACATCAAGCAGCCAGGAAATCAGGCATTCACGAGAACACAATTGCCAAAAGTGGATTGGGGAAGAGCGATCGCCTCTTTTTGAGACGTTTCCTGGCTGCAGATTGGCAGGCACAAAATGAGATCAACGAGTTCCTCAAGTCGATCGAAGGGTTTACTGACGAAGATTGCGTTTTCAATCCAGTACAGCAAAACTCCGCCGCAGTCGACCATTTGGAGAATGCACCCTCTCGTATTTGCCAGTTTAGAAACTTCAGTCACACCCATACTTGCTATTTCTCTGCTTATTTCTCTGCTCATCGCAATGACTCACCAACAGGAGGTCAAATTGACCTGTTTCGCTAAATCTATCTTTTAATAATTTCTTTAGATCCATATCCGTATTTCTATGTGTCATTGCAACGACAACGATCGCAACTCCGTTGAAATACTGACTTTAGAAATCTTGTAGGCTAGATGAAAGCTTTGTTGAAAGTTCTGCTTCGCAAATTGCCATGCCCTTAAAACCGTCTCAAATTCATCAGATTCTTACAAACAAACGCGAAGAATTCACCGCCTTTAATCGGGAAGTGTGGGAACAGTTGCAGCAGTACCGCAGTGCCCTGCACATTTTGTCTGCTCAGGGAGAAGCTGAAGTTCAGCAGCGTCTTGCCAGTTGTGCAGGAGCGATCGGGGCACGGCTATTAGAACCGCTGTCTCAGGCGACTAACGGCGTGATTTCCTCTAACTTGGTCTGGCAGAACAAAGAGCAGAGCCTTGCCTGGGTGCGCGATCGCCTGACCGGAATCCGTACTTTTGCAGTCGATGGCTCTCAAATTTATCCGGGGAAAGACCTTTCGATCCCGATCGCGCTGGTGCAGATTGGCTGGTTTGAAAATCCCCATTTGCCGACGGGCGGCTATGAGAAAGATATCGCGCTGGACGTGATGACCCCGATCGATCTTCAGGCAGGAAATAGCGGCGAACCAGTCGATCGGCGGGTGAATATGCGGCGGTTTGAGATGGAGACACAGCGACTCGTCGATTACATCAAAGACAATGCCGACGCAAAAGACTGTCTGGTATTTCTAGACGGTTCGCTGGTTGCAACCTTTGCTCAGGTGTTTGACCTTAGCAGCCGTCAATTCTACGTAGACTGTCTGCTGAACTTGTTGCGGGCAAGTGAAAAATACCAGGTTCCTTTGGTTGCCTATATTGACACCTCCTATGCCCAAGATCTGACGGTGATGCTGCGCACGCTTTACGACCTGCCTGCATCAGACACGATTCACGATGCGCAGTTGCTCAACAAATTCATGGCGTGGGGCGATCGAACGCCCATGTTTCAGTGTCAGCGATCGGGCATCTTAGACCAGTACGAGGAACAGCGCGATCGAATTGCTTTTACCTATCTGAAAACCACCCGCGACAACTATCCTGCCCGAATTGAAATGCCGATCTGGATGGTAGAAGCGGGAATCAGCGATCGAATTATGGACTGGGTGCGCGGTGAAGTGATTATTGGCGGCGGCTACCCCTATGTGATTGAAACCGCAGATCAAACCGCCGTGCTGCAAGCCAGCGATCGGCAAATCTTTTTCCAAATTTTGCAAGATTGGGCAGAGTCAATCGATTTAAACCTGCGGTTTTCCCGCAAAATGGTGAGCAAAGTCAGGCGGCGATGAGCAACGGTTAAGGAATTCACCCGTTTTTCCGGAGGAAGCAGCCAGAGCTTCGATAATGCTGCCATGTGGTTTGTGAGTGGGGAATGAAACGATCGTCGGTGAAATCGATAACCGCAAAGGTGAGGCTGCACCAGTTTGGCTTGGGGATGGCTGCATTGAGGGCAGTCCTGCCACTGCTGTTAGCTTCTTTACCTGCCCAGGCGCAAGTTCTAGCGGAAGTGCTGGCTCAAACTCCCGTTCCCTCTAATCCTGATCCTGCGCCTGCCCAACCCGAACCTCCGCCCGTTTCGCTGCCCGCGCCCAGTCCACCCGAATCGACTCCGCCTGCGCCTGAGACTGCCCCGGTTCAGGTTTTTGTGCAGCGCATTGAGGTAGTGGGCAGTACAGTCTTTAGACAAGACGATTTTGCGCCGATCGTTCAACCTGTTCAAGGTCGATTGCTAACGCTAGAAGAACTGCGGCAGGTGGCAGATCAAATCACGCAGCTTTATTTAAATGAAGGCTACCTCACCTCCAGAGCGATCCTGATCGATCAGGAAATTCAAGATGGCGTGGTGCAAATTCGTGCGATCGAAGGCAGTTTGGAAGCGATCGAGATTGAGGGAAGCCGCCGAGTGGATCCTGCCTATATTCGCGGTCGGCTGAGGTTGGGCAGCGACACGCCCCTGCGCCAAAGCAACCTGGAGGATCAGCTCCGTCTGCTGCGAGCTGATCCCTTGTTTGATAGTGTGGAAGCCAGTTTGCGGGCAGGCAGTGGACTGGGGCAAAGCATTCTGTCGGTGCATGTGACCGAGGCAGAAGGCTGGATTCTAAACTTGAGTGCCGATAACCTGTCGCCGCCTGATGTGGGGTCAGAACGAGTCGGAATTATTGCGGGACAGCGCAATCTCACCGGAAACGGCGATTCCCTGACAGCAGCCTATTTTCGATCGACCACGGGCGGATCAAACGTTTTTGAATTTAACTTTGAGATTCCGCTCAACCCGCTTCAGGGAACGCTGGCGCTGCGATACTCGCCCAGCAACTTTGAGATTACCAGCCCCGAATTTGAGGATTTCGACTTTGAAGGCAACGCGAATCTGTACGAGGTCAGCTTTCGGCAACCGCTGATTCGATCGCCCCGCGAAGAATTTGCCCTGTCCGCCGGATTCACCCACCGCACGGGACGGATCTTTGTGAGCCAATCGCTGATTGACGACACCACAACCAGCGTTATCACCTTGGGTCAGGACTATGTGCGGCGCGACTCGCAGGGAGCTTGGGCAGCGCAATCGGCATTTAACTTTGGTACGGGCTTGTTAGATGCGACGACCGACAGCACCACAGCACCGGACGGGCTGTTTTTTAGCTGGCTGGGACAGTTTCAGCGGGTTCAGATCCTCAATCCTGGCAATTTGCTGATTGCTCAGCTCGATGTGCAGCTTACTCCCGATGCCCTGCCGCCCTCTCAGCAGATTGCGATCGGTGGAGGGCAGTCAGTACGAGGATTCCGGCAAAATGCACGGCTCGGAGATAACGGCATTCGCTTTTCGATAGAAGATCGGATTACGATAGCCCGCAACGAAGCAGGAGAGTCAGTGCTGCAGGTCGCGCCCTTTATTGACTCTGGACTGGTCTGGAACGACAGCCGCAATCCCAATGACCTGCCCCGGCAAGCGTTTCTTGCGGGCGTTGGGCTGGGTCTTTTATGGCAGCCCCTCCCTGATTTCAGCGTGCGGATCGATGGGGCAATTCCCCTGGTGAATTTAGACGATCGGGGGGAGAATGCTCAGGATTATGGAGTTTATTTCAGTGTGGGCTATCAGCTTCGGTAGGGGAGTTTTGGATGGGTGGGTGAGGGGGTGAGGAATTTATTTTTGCGGTTTTTTCCAGCCTGTTTCAGCTCGATCGAGGACGTAGGCGGCGACATCTTGAATTTGTTCGTCGGTGAGACGATCGCGAAAGGCAGACATGTTGTTTTTGCCATTAGTGACAATTTGGGCGATCGCTTCCAGAGAATCCATGCCGTTGCGCTGCAGGGCGTTGAGTTTCAGGGTTTTGCCGCGTCGAATAATATTGCCGCCGTTCACATGGCAGCCTTCGCAGTGTGTCTGGAAGACCTGTTCTCCGCTTGCGAGATCCGCAGCCGCAGCAGGAGCAGGTGAAATTAAAATCGATCCGATCGTCACTAAGGCAAGGCAGATAAAACAGCCAATGATTCTGCAAACAGAGTTACCGCGCCCCCTGTTCTCAGCCATATCTCTAGAGAAAATGAAAATAATTTGGCTCGCGCTTCCAGATCTTTGACGCTGATCAAGTTGCCAACCAATCTGCCCGTTGTTTGCCGATCGCTGCCAAAACACAGACTGTTTCCTCTCAATCTTCACTTTCAGTCTAGACGGTTGCACAAGGCTTAAAGCAATATCCTGAGAACTGAGCACCCTTGCGATCGGGCAGCAGACTGCCACTCCACCTATTTTCTATAGCTGTAGCCAGATCCATTAGTGTACAGAGGGGGTGTGGGGGCTAAGCCCCCACGCAGGGGTTCTCCCCCTGCACCCCGTCCTCAACAAAGTGGCTATGGCTATAGAATTCTAGAATTGCCTGGTCACGATACTTGTGCCTGAACGAGTAGATTTGCTTCACTGCTGGAGCACCAGCGTCCATTCGCCCTCAGTAGGGTTCCATTGAGGTAAGTTCGTCCTGCCAACCACATAGGGACCCCAATAGCGGCGTGAACCGTCCTCTGCAAATGCCATCAGCACATCTCCGGGTTTAACTTGCAGATTGCCATCGGGCAGCGAGAGCAGTAAACCATTCCTTCCACCTTCACCGGGGGCAAAATCCCAGTGGACGGGCTGGTTGTAGGAAGGCTGTGCAGCGGATTGACTGCTCGACTGCTGAAAGAGCAAAGCCACCCGTGCTGGATGAGTGGTTTGATTACTAACTTTGAGGTTGCCCTGACGATCGCCCGACGGTGCTGGGCTGGGCGACTGAGAAACGACGGGTGGACTGGGGATAGGGGTCGGACTGGGGGACGACGTTGGAGAAGGCTCGATCGCAGGAGTCGGATCTGGCGTAGGGGGTGCAACAGGCTCTGGGGCAGGGGCTGGCGGCGCAGAAGTCGGCAAAATAATATCAATCCGAGTAAAGAGCAGCACCAGTAAACAAGCACCCATCACACCGATCGCCACAGGGTAGAGCTTGAGCTTGGTTTCGTCTGATATCTTCACTCCAGTTCCCTCCTGCGTACCATCTCTAATCTAGACAGCGATGGCGATCTTTGACATACGCTTTGGGAGAGTTTCTGGAGAGAGTTTCTGGGGCGATCGTTTTCAGGAGCGGTAGACTATGAACAGCAAACCGCCTGAAGCATGACCCCAAGCATTGTCTGTTCTCCCGTTTCGGTTGGCTGCGATATTGCTGCGATAACTTTCATCCCAACGTTATGCAAAATACCCGCCTCAGCACCTTTGTAGACAATGCGCTAGGACGCTTTAGCCGATCGCTGCAAAACCCGTGGCGGCGGTTATCGCTGCTGCTGATTACCGTTCTGACCGGAAATTTTCTGGCGTCTACCATTTCGACCGTTGCCGGACAAAAAGCAGAATTAGATGTGCTGGCAGCGTTTTTGCTAGTGCTGCTCACCGAGTTGACTAGCTGGATCGTTTATCGAAGCGATCGGTCTCGTCCTTTGGCACAAGAGCGACCTGCCGCCCGATCGCTGCTGTTAGATACGGTGAACGGTCTGAAGTTGGGGCTGACTTATGGGCTGTTTTTAGAGGCATTCAAGCTGGGCAGCTAGCCAGGAACGGCAGGATGGTAAAAGGATGATAGACAGGGCACAGCCGCAAGACGAAGCTTTCTTTCAGCGCGTTTTTCTCCAGCTTCAGGCTTTCTTTCAACAGCAGGGCTGGCAGGATTGTCCGATCGAGCTTTTGCGGCAGTTCTGGATGCCTTTAGCGCAGCAAATCATCGAGTGGCGGCAGCAAAAAACGCTGATTCTTGGCATTCTGGGCGGACAAGGAACGGGGAAAACCACCCTTGCTGCTATCCTGTCCCAAATCCTGGCAGAAATGGAACTGCAGGTTTGCCGCCTGTCGATCGACGACCTTTATAAAACTTATGCCGATCGCCTTCAGCTTCAACAGGTTGATCCTCGCTATCGCTGGCGCGGCCCTCCAGGCACACACGATGTTGCACTGGGGTTATCGGTGCTGCAGCAGCTCAGGCAAGTGAGTCCTCAGCATCCGGTCGCAGTTCCCTGTTTTGACAAGTCGCTGCATCATGGCGCGGGCGATCGAATTGCGCCTGAAAGGGTGATGGCTGCCGATGTGGTGCTGTTTGAGGGCTGGTTTGTAGGGGTGCGCCCGATCGACCCTGCGCTGTTTGACCAGGCTTCGTTTCCGATTGTCAGTGAGTCCGATCGCGCTTTTGCCCGCGACATCAACCGTACGCTAGAGCGCTATCTGCCGCTGTGGGAAGAACTCGATCGCCTGATTGTGCTCAACCCAGCAGACTATCGACTCACACTCGAATGGCGCAAAGAGGCAGAACAGATGATGAAAGCGACCGGAAAACCCGGCATGAGCGACACGGAAGTCGAGGAATTTGTGCATTACTTCTGGCGATCGCTCCATCCAGATCTGTTTATCCCGCCGCTTTTGTCTCAGCCTGAGTGGGTGGACTGGGTAATTGAGCTGGACGAAAATCGGTTGCCTGCTTCAATCTATTGTCCTTACCGCCCTTGAGCCGACCCCAGATTTCGCAAATTTTCAACCAGTTGCCTTGATCGCGCCTCAACCGTTGACCAGTCTTTTGCTTCGATCGCCCCTTTTGGGAAAAGCTGTCCTGCCAGCCCAACGGCAACTGCGCCTGCCCGGATAAACTCTGCCGCATTCTCGATCGTCACTCCTCCGGTCGGAATCAGCGGAATCTCACCGAGCGGCTCCTGCAAACTGCGGATATAGCTCGCCCCGCCAACCGCCTGGATCGGAAAAACCTTCACACATGCTGCCCCTGCCTGCCATGCCTTGATGATTTCGGTCGGCGTGAGTGCCCCCGTGACGATTGGAGTTTCCAGTCGCACTGCCGCTTCAATCATGGGAAAGTCGGTGTGCGGCGAGAACAAAAACTGCGCCCCCGCCCCGATCGCCATCTGCACGTCATCCACCGATCGCAAGGTTCCAGCTCCAATCACGCAGTTCGATAAACCCTTTTGCAGGCATTGGATTAATTCACCCGGTCGATCGCTGTTCCACGTAATTTCGATCAGGCGCATTCCGCCTGCCGCAACCGCTTTTGCCATCTCGATTCCCAGCTCCAGTTCTGGTGCGCGAATGACTGCGATCGATCGATGCTGCTGAAGCAGTGAAAGCCATGCTGCCGACATAAACCCGTGACCAAACATTGACTCGAAGAACCGAAGCCTGATTCTGCCATGTTTTAGCTAATTTGACAGACATCTATTCCAGAGGTATAGAAAGTTACCCTCCTTCAGACAGAATGATTTGCCAGGATTGGCTGACTATTCTTGATTTGTAAGCGAGACAGATTCGGAATTCGCAGCAGCAAGATTGGGTGCAGATTGACGGGAAAGATTCCTGCTGCGTTACGCAAGCTTTTGCAAATTCTTTTTTGCACATCCTGATGCTTTTGGTATTGAGGTGAGATTAACCATGAGAAATTTACGAGACCAAGAAATTTACGACAGTGAGCTACGCAGACAAGCTCAAATCGATCGCGAGAATAGCAGTGCAGCGAGTGGTGTTGCCCTTGGAATTGCGATCGCAGGTTTAGTCGGTGCAGGAATTGCAGTTTACGCCTTCGTTAATCGACAGCCCGAATCGCAGGCTCCCTGGCAAAATACAGTGATTGAGCGAACAAGAGAGGTTGTTCCAGCCCCGCAGCCCACAACTCCTGAAGTTGAGGCTCCTGATATTAACATCACTGTCCCAAATCCTGCACCACAGGCTCCAGAAGCTGAATCAAATCAATCAGATTCAAATGCTCAGCCGTCTTCTGACAGCAATTCTTCTAACTCCAGTCCCAATCCTGCCCCGACTTCCGAAAATCCATAGATACAGCCCTTTCTAGAAGAGCGGAGTACAAAAAACAGGGTGTGGAGGCTGTGCCCTCACGCAGGGGCGTAGCCCCACACCCTTTTGTACCTTGAGAGCGTTGGTTTTATCTATTTCACCGGGCTGAATGCCTGTTCACATAATCATCCCAGTCGATCCCTGTCTCAAGCAGTGGGGTCGGCTAATTTTGCATAAGCTAATTCTGTACAAACTGCATAAAAGTGCAGAGTATTTACTGCTAGGCAATTACCCAAGGTGAAATGGCAATCGCAAAGCACAAGCTAATTCCAATTCTGCAAAATCCCTCAGTTGAAAGATTTCAGGATCGATCGATTTATTACATAGTGAGGATTTACTGTCGCATTTGAGGTGGGCTTGTGAAAGCACTGCTGCTGGTCAATCGTAATTCGCGCAAAGGCAAAGAAAAGTTGGAAGAGGCGATCGATCTGCTTCGTGAGAGCGGGCTGGAATGGATCGAGGCAACGCCGAAAAATCCCGGCATGATTGCTGACCTGATTCGACAGCACCAGAAAAAGGTGGACTGTGTGATCATCGGTGGCGGCGACGGCACGCTAAACGCGGCAATTCCTGGACTGGTTGATACGCAGCTTCCCCTCGGCATCTTACCCCTGGGAACGGCAAACGATCTGGCACGGACGCTCGGCATTCCTAACGCCCTTGCAGAAGCCTGTCGGGTCATCACTGAAGCAAAAATGGCTCGAATCGATTTGGGCTGGGTTAATGGCAAATATTTCTTCAACGTTGCCAGCATTGGCTTAAGCGTCCAAATCACTCGCAAGCTCAACAAAGATACCAAGCAAAAATGGGGCGTTTTTGCCTATCCGATCGCTGCAATTCAAGCCCTAGAGCAGTCGCGTCCTTTTCGAGCTGAACTGGTGCTGGATAACGGAGAACGTCGGCATGTCAAAACAATTCAAATTGCCGTGGGAAATGGACGACACTATGGTGGCGGGATGACTGTTGCTAGCCATGCCGCGATCGACGATCAGCAGCTCGATGTCTATAGCTTGAATCTCAAGCACTGGTGGCAGCTCCTTGCGATTCTCCCCGGAATGCGATCGGGTGACCACACAAGCTGGTCATTTGTGGATAATTTCTCCTGTCGGGAGGTCAAAGTGAAAACGGCAAGACGGCGATCGATCAACACCGACGGCGAAATCACAACCCAAACTCCAGCACATTTTCGTGTCGTGCCCCAGGCGCTGAAGGTGTTTGTTCCGGTGAATGAAAGTTCTAGCTAATCTTTTGAGTTGATGCTTCAGATAGCCTCGCTGTCCGATTTCAGGCGAAGGTATGCTCACTCACAAGAAGCACGTAAAAGTTTTTCACTGGGTCAGTCTTCAATTTGCTTCACAGGAACTTCGATCGCAGTCACATCAACCGTTCCGGGCGGAGTGAGGCGATGAAAATGTCCTTTTTGCACTTGCAGCGGTTCGCTACAGCTTGGGCAACGGAGCTGAGTGCCGTTGATTGCAGCGGATTCGTAGCCACAGACCGGACAGTGATCAACCACCAAATTTCGCTTTAGCCACCAGCGAAACCCAAGGAACGCCAGCAGAGGTGCGATCAGAATAAAACCAATCAGAATCATGAAAGATTTGACCAGCCAGCCTAACCCGATCGACCCCAGCAGCCAGGTCAGTGCCAGGAGACTTAGCCAGAAGCTAAATCCTGAAAGATTAAGTTGCAGGCTTCTTATACCGTTCTGATTCACCTTCACCTTCACCTCCTGCCCTTCCCCAGCTTGATTCACGCCATTCTGCCAGTTTCGCTCAGCAGCAGCATCGTTCAGGCGGGGTAACTTCTTCCAAGATAGAACATCCTGACTGCGATCGTAGCGTTGCTTCCAGGTAACTTAACTTCCTTGCAGCAGGGTATGGAGCTGAGTCGCAAGGGCACGATGACCAAACTGCGCTAAAGTTTCCTGCCGCAGCCACGCCCCATCACAGCGGCGATCGCTTCCTTGCAGCAGTTCGATACAGGCAGCCGCAACGGCATCCGAATCACGGTGGGGGACCTGCCAGCCCAGCTTTCCATCCTGAAGTGGGTCAGCCGAGCCATCCGAGTCTCCTGCAATCACAGGCACACCGCAAGCCATCGCTTCCAGATACACAATCCCAAATCCTTCTTGAGAAGGCATCACATAAGCATTTGCCAAACGGTAATGCTCAATCAGATCAGGCGTGGGCACAAATCCCGCGAAAACAACCCGATCGCTAACGCCTAGCTCAACTGCAAGCTGTGCCAGTCGAGGCTGATCGTCTCCCCGTCCAATCACCAGATACTTCACGTTGGGAATTGCTTTGGCGATCGTCGGCAGCGCCCGCAGCGTGACATCCACTCCTTTGTAAATATCGCCTGACCAGAGCCGCGCCACCGTCATGATGACTGTTGAATTTGCAAGCTGGTAGCGTTCAATTAGCTCATCCGCAGGGGAACCGGGTGTAAACCGATCGCCATCTACGACACAGGGCAAAATTTGCACTTTCGCCGGATCAATGCCATTTTCAGCACAGGCTCGATCGCGGCTATAGCGGCTAATTGTCCAAATGCGATCGGCTTGCTGAAGTGCAGTTCTTTCCGAAGAACCCAGGGGTTGCCAGACTTCTTTGCCGTAGGTAAGCACCGTGTAGGGAACACCCAGCGGCTGGCAGAGGAACCGCACCAGAGGCGCAAGCTTGATGTGTCCGCAGAAAACCTGCTGGGGTCTATGCTGAATCAGAAACCTGAGCAGGGCGATCGTGAAGCGAAGTCGTCCGCGCTGAGGCGATTGCTCGTAGAAACTGTGGAATGAGAGCTGAGCCAGGGAGGTTGGTAAATCAGTGGGACGATCGCGCAGCAGCAGTACCTGAGCAGACGGCAAATTTGCTGTGTCGGAATAGCTTTGCAGAATGTCTTGAACGTAGGACTGAATGCCTCCCTCCTGCGAAAACACTTCCAGAAACACAAAGAGGTAAGGGGCAGCGGCACGATCTTTAGCTTCAGGAGATTGGGGTTTGGAAGAAAGGCGCATACAGGCGATCGAGCAAATTGTGCGCCTCTAGTATCGACAGATTCTCTTCAAAACTCACGGATCGAAATCCTGCAAAGCCCGATTGCCCAATCAATTTCCCTCAACAAAATACCTGTGCTCTTATCAAAGCGAGATAAACGCCTCAGATCAGAACACAGGTATCTGAATGATTAATTTTTTATGCTTTACAGCACTTAGAACAAACCCAGCGTCAGGGATTTGTCGATCGGGAAAGTTGCGCCAATTCCCAGCCACAGCGTCACCAGCGTACCGAAGAGGAATACCGTGGTTGCAACTGGGCGGCGGAAGGGATTTTGAAACTTGTTGACGCTCTCAATGAACGGAACCAGCATCAAACCGAGCGGGATGGCGGTTTGCAGTGCGATTCCCAGCAGCTTGTTCGGCAGGATTCGCAGAATTTGGAATGCGGGGTACAGATACCACTCCGGCAGAATTTCGAGGGGCGTTGCGAAGGGGTTTGCGGGTTCGCCCACCATTGCCGGGTCAAGCACTGCTAGCGCGGTGCAGCAGGCGATCGTTCCCAGAATTACAACGGGGAAGACGTAAAGCAAGTCGTTGGGCCAAGCGGGTTCACCGTAGTAGTTATGACCCATGCCCTTTTTCAGTTTCTCACGAAGGACGGGATCGGCAAGATCCGGCTTCTTTAGAGTTGCCATGCTGAATGCTCTCCTTGAGGATCTTTCAGAAAGGTTTTGGTGAAAGAATAACAGGATTTTTGATGGGTGTCAGCCAGTGTCTGCACCTATCAGAATCTAAATCCAAATCTGAATCCAAATTTTGATTAGACAAATTTTGATCAGAGACTTAGATCGAAACTTACAAAGGACCAGAAATCCCCTGCTTGCGGATCATCAGGAAGTGCAGCAGCATAAAGACTGCGATCGCCCAGGGCAGCACGAAGGTGTGCAGGCTGTAGAAACGAGTCAGGGTTGCTTGACCCACGCTCGAACCACCGCGCAGCAGCTCTACCATCGTTGTACCGACAACCGGAATCGCTTCAGGGATTCCCGACACAATCTTGACCGCCCAGTAGCCTACCTGATCCCAGGGAAGCGAATAGCCCGTTACACCAAAAGAAACAGTGATGACTGCCAGAATCACGCCCGTCACCCAGGTCAGCTCACGCGGCTTCTTGAAGCCACCCGTCAGATAGACACGGAAGACGTGCAGAATCATCATCAGCACCATCATGCTGGCAGACCAGCGATGGATTGAACGGATCAGCCAACCGAAGTTCACATCGGTCATCAAGTATTGAACCGAAGTAAAAGCTTCTGCAACCGTCGGCTTGTAATAAAAGGTCATTGCGAAACCAGTCGCAAACTGGATCAGGAAGCAGGTCAGCGTAATCCCACCCAGGCAATAGAAGATATTGACGTGGGGCGGGACATACTTGCTGCTGATATCGTCCGCAAGGGCTTGAATCTCCAGACGCTCCTGAAACCACTGATAGACTTTTGAGTCAGTTACCTGCTTTGTAAACATGAAACCAGAGTTCCGAAGAGTATTATCCACTGTCAATAAATGTAACATAGCTGTAAAGCACTTTGCACGGCGAAAACATTGATAGATCCGGGTTTCAGGGCAATTCTGATAGGATGATTATTTAATGCAAGAGATAGAGCTTTCCCTAGTAGACAGGCTTCTAGAGGCATTGCTGATTTGAAATGCCCTTGACGGCTCGTCTTTACAAAATTTCACCTTTTCTCTCAGCTTTTGGTCATCTTTCGTTTCTGTCGTAGCCGATCACCGTGACCGCAGTTTAAAATCTGTCCCATGAGAAAACAGATCGCCCATTTTGGATTCACCGTCGGAATCATTCTCGGATTTGCAGTCCTGCTGGGGCTGAGCCGAATCCCCTCAGCCTATGCTTTTACAGAGGAGCAGCGATTGGTCAGCGAAGTTTGGCGACTCGTCGATCGCGCCTATGTTGATGATTCTTTCAACCATCAAAACTGGTGGCAGGTGCGGCAAAAAGTGCTTCAGCAGCCGCTGGTGAATCGAGAGCAGACCTATACCGCCATTCAAAAAATGCTGGCAACGCTGGACGACCCTTTTACTCGTCTTCTAAAGCCAGATCAGTACAGAAGCCTGCAAACCAATACCTCTGGCGAGTTGACGGGTGTGGGACTTCAAATTGCTCAGGAAAACCCCACGGGCGAACTGCGAGTAATTGCACCGATTGAAGGATCTCCAGCAGCTCAGGCAGGCATTAAACCTCGCGATCGGATTCTAAAAATCAACGGCTATCCGACAGTGAACCTGAGTTTGGATGAAGCGGCTGAGCGGATGCGCGGTCCGATCGGGAGTCGCGTCACCTTGACGATCGCTCAAGATGGGCAGGAAGCATCGCAGGCAAAGGATGTGCTGTTGGTGCGCGATCGAATTACGCTGAATCCGGTGTATGCCGATCTAAAGCAAGAAGCAAACGATGCCAGGATTGGCTATATTCGGCTGAGCCAGTTTAACGCCAATGCCAGCACAGAGCTTGCCCACGCCATTCGCGATTTAGAGCAGCAGGGAGCAAACGCCTATATTCTTGACCTGCGTAGCAATCCAGGTGGGCTGCTTCAGTCAGGCATTGATATTGCTAAGCTCTGGCTCGACGGCGGCACGGTCGTTTACACCGTAAATCGCAACGGGATTCAAGACAGCTTTACTGACGAGGGAACTGCTCTGACTGACGATCCGCTCGTCGTGCTGGTGAATCAGGGAACTGCCAGTGCCAGTGAAATTTTGGCAGGCGCACTGCAAGACAACGGACGCGCCCAGCTTGTCGGAGAACGCACCTTCGGCAAAGGACTGATCCAGTCGCTCTTTAGTCTGTCCGATGGGTCGGGCTTAGCGGTGACAATTGCCAAGTACGAAACGCCAAACCATCACGACATCAACAAGCAGGGCATTATGCCGGATGTTGTTGTGCCGATCGATCCCATTGAACGCGATCAGATTGCTACCGCAGCCGATCGCCAGTATCAAGCCGCCGTTGATTTGTTAACTCATCATGCAGTCCTGGCAGGAGCCGCGTAACCGCGAACGGATTTATCACGACCCGCTGCACGGGGCGATCGTTCTGAATGGACGTGATCCAGCCGAGGCACTGCTAATTCATCTCATTGATACGCCTGCGTTTCAGCGACTCCGGCGAATTCGGCAGCTTGGTCCGGCAAGCCTCACCTTTCACGGGGCAGAAACTTCGCGATTTACCCATTCCCTGGGTGTTCTGGAGATTGCCCGTCGTGCCTTCGACCGCGTGGCAAAAGACTATGCTCAGCTTCAGTCTTATCGAGTGGTAGTGCTATGTGCTGCCCTGCTGCACGACATCGGGCACGGTCCGTTTAGCCACACCTGCGAGGAAATTTTTGGCTGCGATCATGAACACTGGACAAAACGCATTCTCATCGAATCGGAGCCGATTCGCGAATGCCTCGATCGCTTCGATCCTGATTTGCTGCCCCAGATCCAGCAGGTTCACCGCAAACAGCATCCCGTTCCGCTGGTCTGGCAGCTGGTGACTAGCCAGCTCGACTGCGATCGAATTGATTACCTGATGCGCGACAGCTACTTTAGCGGTGCATCCTATGGCAGGCTGGATCTCGATCGCATTCTGCTCGCCCTGCGGTTTGAACCTGTGACTCAGCAAATGGTGGTTGCCCAAAAAGGGATGGCGGCGATCGAGCACTATTTGCTGGTGCGCCACTTCATGTATGCCCAGGTGTACAACCACTCCAAAAATTTGGCGGCAACCTGGATTTTGTCTGGCGCATTCCGACGCGCAAAAGAACTGCTGCCGCAGGGAAAGCTGTGGGCAGACCCCAACATGGCGGCATGGCTCAGCGAAGACTGCAACGAGATTTCGCTTCAGCAATACCTTGCCGCTGACGACGGCGTATTTCTCTATCATTTGCAACAGTGGCAGTCTGCTGACGATCCGCTGCTGGCTGATCTGTGTCGTCGCTTTGTCGATCGCGATTTGCTCAAAGCCTGGGACATCTCGCGACTTGGCGACTCCAAGCAGCAAGCCCTGCTCCAGGAAGCGCGCCAGAAACTTGATTATCTGGGTTTTGCCCCAGACTACTACGCAGGCATCTGCAAAACCGTGAGTCGAGGCTACACGCTCTATCAAAAAGGAATTAATTTGCTGACCGATTCTGGACTGCAAGAAATTAGTGAACGATCGCCTTTGGTGCGAACGCTGACTCAGCCCTGGCAGCGAAGCTGGTTGCTGTATCCCCGCCAGTTAAACCTGGGCGAACTGGTGCAGAGTGTTTCTTCCTGAGGCGATCGCGCGCGATCGCCTCAAGGCAGTCTTGAGATCGTGATGGGAATTAGGCGAAATAATTCGATGCCACCAGTTTGCCCAGTCGAGCATCCCCCGATCTGAAGCTAATTCCCGTCACCTCTACCACCAGGTCATTCTGGGCTGAAAAAGGTGCTCTACCATCATTGACGGACAAATAGGTGCGGCTACCTACCCGGAAAAACACCGCCTCATTTGCCTTGAGTGCTTGCCTGCCGCGCTGCCGCTGATTTTTATCGGCATAGGCTGACCGCAATGCCTGCCGCAGATTTCCGCTGAACCGTCCGGCATTGAACACACCTTTGGGC
>Ga0224722_1000808_pt1 | contig 17978 bp, 11 predicted proteins | sample Balambano_FR1_Me_FD_161646 | JGI IMG/M metagenome (GOLD analysis project Ga0224722, IMG submission 161646) | Freshwater sediment microbial communities from Lake Towuti, South Sulawesi, Indonesia - Balambano_FR1_MetaG | ecosystem: Environmental > Aquatic > Freshwater > Lake > Sediment | place... | reverse complement strand
TTATGGTGTTGAGTAATTCACCTTGTTGATTCCACAAGCAGACAGTTCCATCTGCTCCACTTGAGGCTAATAGTTCACCATCTGGACTGAACGCAACGCTCCAAACCAAGCCCATATGCCCTTCCAATGTGTGGAGGTGAACCCCATCTCTGCTCCATAATTGTACGAAGCCATTATCGTGACCCGATGCCAAAACTGAGCCATCGGGGCTAAAGGCAACACTCAGAATCCCACTGAATTGGGGCTCTAACGCTTGGAGCAGATCACCGTCTCGACTCCACAGTCGCACTGCACCATCTGATCCACCCGATGCCAGCAGCGTGCCATCTGGACTGAAAGTGACACTTTCGATCCAACCTGTATGCCCTAGACAGGATCGGAGCAGGTTTCCGTCCGAACTCCACAAGTTCACAAAACCGTCTTTGCCCGCTGATGCCATTAGTAGACCATCTGGACTAAAGGCTACGCTCAAAACTGAATCGGCATGTTCTAGCAATGTTTGAAGATGTTTCCCATCTGAACTCCACAGCCGCACAGTGCTATCCTTGCTTGCTGACGCTAAAGCCCTTGTACGAGGATTAATGGCAATGCTTTCTATCCAGTCTGTATGTCCTGTCAAAACATTGCACAATTCTCCCTGCTGATTCCACAGTTGGATAGTGCCATCTCTGCTGCCCGACACAAGAGTTTGACCATCCGGGTTGAATGCAACACTAAACAAGCTTTGCCCTCTCAAGGTTTGGGTACAGCCACGACGGTAATTCCATAACCTTACGCTGCCGTCCTCGCTGCCTGATGCCAGGATTGTGCCATCGGGACTGAAGGCAACACCTCGAACCCAGCCTGTGTGTCCCGCCAAAACTTGAAGTTGCGTGCCATCTCGCCTCCATAATTGAATACAGCCATCCACTCCACCCACAGCCAAAATTTCACCGTTTGGACTAAAGGCAATGCTTCGTATTGAGGGAGATGCGTCGCCCTTCAGAGGTTGAAATAAGACTCCGTCTGATTGCCACAGGCGGACTGTTCCATCGATGCCACCTGCTGCTAAGGCGCTACCATCTGGGCTAAAGGCAATGCTGTATACGCAATGCATATCGCCTGTAAGGGTACTAAGTAACATTCCTTTGGAGTTCCACAACTTTACCAAGCCATTGCTGCCACCCACGGCTAGTACCCAAACTGACTCTGAATCTGACTCATGTTCAGATGTTGGTTCGCTGGTTGAGCGAAAAGCAATACTTCGGATGGAGGAGCCATCTGTAAATCGCAAAGTGTTTAGTAATTGACCTGTACGGTGCCACAGTTTCACATCTCCATCGTTTCCCCCCGTTGCCAAAATCTCACCATCTGGGCTGAAGGCAATGCTGCGAACTGAATGGACATGGGCTGCTAATGTTTGAAGTAATTTGCCATCTTGATTCCACAGGTAAACTAAACCATTTTCATCGCCTACTGCCAACGTGTTGCCATCTGGACTAAAGGTGACACCTTGTAATGAGGATGACGTTGTTTTTAGCGTGGTGATTAATTTGCCTGCTAAAGTCCAAAGCCTCACTGTGCCATCATCGGCACTAGATGCAAGGATCTTGCTGTCTGGGCTAAAGGCCACACTTCGCACAAAGCCAGTATGGCCTTGCAGTCGATTATGTTCTTGGATTCTGTAGGAAGTTTGGTTCAGGGCAATAAATACCTGGTTGCTAATTTGTGCAGGGCAATCCTCTGTTTGCTGAACTTGTTTGCCTGCTTTGACAGCGGCGAGTAGGGCATCTAATTCGTTGTGAGAGAGAAAAAGGGCTTGGGCTGAGAGGCTCAGGGCTTCGATTTCAGCAATTTTGGCGCGTTGACGGCTGGCTTTTTCTTGGGTGAGGGTGGTTTCTAGTTGAGACACTGTTTGACGAAGTTCGGCTTCGGTGGCGGTGCGGCGTTGGCGTTCTTGGTCGAGTTCGGCGCGGAGTTGACCGATCGCAGGTTCGTTTTGCCTGCGAATGAATTCGGCGATGTAGTCGTGGACGAGTTGGTAGCGATCGTCGGGAGTTTCTGGCAGGTAGACAACAATGCCAGAGCCAGAGAGGATACGCAGGACTAGATCGAGGGTGGCGCGATCGGGCACGAGATCGGGGGAAATCGCAGCGAGATCGTCGGCCAGTTCCCGATCGGTTTTGAGCGGACGGGTGCCGCGATCGTCCGTCAGCAGGTACAGAATGAGTTCAGCGATACAACGATTTTCGGTGCCGCAGTCGTCTACCACAGCGCGTAGGTAGCGTTTTACAAGTTCTTCTTTGGTGCCCTGACGGCGGTAGTCTGCCAGGGTACGAATTTGGTCGGCCTGCAACTGCGCGCCCACAATTTGCAGCTCGATCGGGCGCACTTCTCCCAGTTGGTTGGTCAAATCGGCCACAACCGTTTCGATCAAGGCTGGTTCCAGGTAGAACTTGGCTCGTTGGGTCAGGTCTTGGATGACGGCTTTGGCATCGGCGGGGGTGAGGTTGCCAAGCGGATAGCGGACATAGCGGCTAAGGATGTCGATACCCGTGGCTTGAATCTGGGGGATGCGATCGCCCTCTAACAGGTAGTACAAGTAATCTTCCCGGATAGAGAGAATCACCTTGAGCGAGAGTACGCTGAGGCAATCTCCCAAAAACTCAAAGAACGATCGCCGCTGTAACGGATCAGGATAGGCAAAGAAAAATTCCTCAAACTGGTCGAAGATCAACACAGTGCGGAGATTGTGTTGCTCATTCAGGCGGAATTGCTCTAGCAGCAGGGTAATGGGTGAAAGCGTAGGTAAGGGAGCCGCGGAAGGTGCAGGGGAAAATGCCGATGGCACAGGCGTTACCGTGGCGGTGGGTAGAGGTGGCGTATAGTCTGGTTCGTAGTCGTCGTCCAATTTGGTAGAGCGAAAGGTGACCAGAGGAATTGAGCGATCGGCCTGTTGGTCGTGCTGTTCTAGCGATCGCATCAATTGCTCATAAATCTCACCAGCCCAGTCGCCATACTTGCGCACTAGGACAGGTAGATTATCCCAAATCCCGATCGCCCGCTGCTGCAACGCTGGCACCACCCCTGCCGCAACCAACGAGCTTTTGCCCACCCCAGAAAACCCATGCAACACAATCAGTTTGTGATCGGCGCGGCCAATGCGCTCCAGAAGTCGCTGTAAATCTTGCTGCCGAGCTGAAGCCCAAATTTCTGGGGCAACCTCTTCTGGGATAGGATTGGTAGATCGCAACTCGGCTAGCTCAGCATCTTCGCGGCGTGCCCGCAACCGCCCTGCCCCCACAAAGGCCAACATGCCAAACTGCTGCTGTGTCGAGAGTTGTTGCCGTTTAAGCTGAAAGGCTTTTAGGTATTGCCTTTGCCTCTTGTAAATGGTTTGTAATTCGGTGAGGATAGCTAGAAAAATTTTGGGATGTCCTTGATCGCCCAGTTCACGAGCCGACTCCAGCAGTGTAGTTGCTTTGGCCTCGTTGCCTAAGCCTAAGTATGCCTGTGCCAGAGTGAGCAAATACAGTCCCAGCCAGTGGCGATCTTCGGGTACCTGTTGAATGGTGTCGTAGGCTTGCTGGGCGTAGGTAACGGCCTCGCTCCAACGACTATCGTGCAGGGCAACCACCGCCAGATAGCGATAGTCCTGAGCCAACCGACTCAAGTGCCCAAAGGCTTGTTGCATGGGCAGGGAGGATTGAGCCCAACTAGCAAGTTCTTCCCAGACTTGTTGGCGATCGAGAACGCGCTCTAACCGAGTGATGGCTTTGGCCGTTAGGTCAGGGCGTTGTTGTTGCTGAAAGATAGCAATGCTGGCCAGGAAGGATTCCCTTGCCAGGTTCCAGTTGGGCTGGGTTTGGGCTTTGTCGCGATCGGCCACAACATAGTGATAAAGACCAATGAAATAGTGGAGAAGGCCAGTTCTGAGTTGCAGGCTAGTCTGATCAGGGTGTTGCTGAGCCAGAGCTTGCCAGCCTGCCAAACTTTGCTGAAAGTAGGCCAGGGTGGCGGGACTGTCCCAGGTATTCATGCCACGAAAGAAGTCGAGGCTGGCTTGCAGAGAGGGCTCCAAGGATTGATCACGAGCTTTCAAATCGGCGATAGCAGCTTCCAACTCTTGGGAACTAAGCAATGTCAGATCAAGTCGAGCAAACAGCTTGTTGAAGGAGGCATTAGAGTCTGGGGTAAGCAGTTGGCTAAACAGAGCTTCAGACTGAGCTGTCAGGGTTTGCACAAGCTGCTGAGTGGGCATTTCAAAGCTAACTCGAGTAGCCCAGCTTTCAAAGTCCGGAGCCGATCGCAGCACTTGCTTCAAAATGTCATCATTCACCCAAAACACTATTGGAAACGAGAAATGCTGCCGAAATGAGTCCCGCACCTGGTTGATGCTAGGCAACATGGTATTGAGTTCACTGACCCGCTCTAGGCCAAACACCATCAACACATCGGGTGTGCCATGATGCGCCACCTCGGCGCGAAGGCGCTGGAGCAAAGTGCGTTCAGAGGCTTCCAGGTTGAGGATGTGTAACGTTACGGAGGTTAGAGCTTGTAGTTGCTCAGTTAGTTGGGGTTGAAAACTGCTGTAGTTACACCGTGCCAGAATCAACAAAAATTGCCCTTGGGAGGATTCGATCGTCCAGGCCAGTTCCTCCAGGGTTTCCTGGTTTTGAGCCGCGATCGCATCGGTTGATTCAACTTGGCTCATAGGGCTTCCCTGTCAAGTGGTCTGATGTCATGGAAGCACTCTCCTTAGAGAGGCGCTAGACGGTTTTTATCAAGGCGATTCGGCCAGTTCTTTGGCACCAAGCAGCAGAGGGTTAACGTCAAACCAGGATTCACCGCGATCGCGATATTCATAGACCAAGCGACTGCGAATCAGGGATTGGTAGGCTTCGTTGATCTTTTTGCGTTGGCGTACTTGTCGCAGCAGTTCCCACTCGTCATCAGAAATAGACAGCACAATGTCGTTGCGCCGACTGCGGATCACTTGTTCCAAAAAGTCTTGCTTGAGGGGAAACTGGCGATTTTTTTTAATCCAATCATTGAGCAATTTCAGCAAGTCACGCACGTGCCCGCCACTAGCATGGCAGAGGCGATCAAGACTCTCAGGTGGGTCAAACAGGCTGCTGATGTGCTGCAACCTAGCCTCAGGGCTGAGGTCAGGTAAGGCGCGAGCTAGCACCATTTGCCGCAGCAGTGTCATGCCAGCCGTGCATTCGCTGCCATCTTGAAACTGCACTGGCACCATTGGTAGTACCTTCGGCTCATCGGGAAACCGCTGGGTCATAATGCCATATTCGCTCGAAAAGCGCAGATCGAGGGGCATCGTGTAGACAACGTGGCAACGTAGCCGAGTGAGAAAATCGCTCTGGTCAATGAACAAATATTCCTGCTGCGATCGCCCCCAGGATTTTTGGCGTGGCTCGATCCGGTCTAGGTTATCTACAATCACCACCAATCCTAAGCGGTTAAGAGTTTTGAGCTTGGCGATCGCCGGTAGCAGCACTTCTTTATTGATAGCTTCCAACAGCCGCGCTTTTTGGGGGCCTAGGTATTGGTTTAATTTCTCGCGCAGAACCGAACTGCTCTTGGCTTTAGCCGTGATTTTGCCAATACCAAAGGCGAGGGAAAACTCACCGCTTTTCTTGGCTGATAATTTTGCTTCTGGGAGCCCGTCTACTTTGGGCATACCCAGCTCAAATTCCTGTAGTTCAATCTCCGTCATCAGCAGACGTGCCGCCCCTTGAAGCAGTTCTTGCAGGGTGTGGGTCTGGTCAAAGTAGGTTTGGTCGAGGCTTTGCATAATGCGGCGAGCAATCACCAACAGCACGTCGCCTACATCTACGTCGCCCATTTCCAGGTCATCGCTGGAAGCAAAGTACACGACATGAAACCCGTCTCGTTCCAGTTCAGCTTTCAGGCGAAGCAGCTCAGTGGACTTGCCGCAGCCAATGTGTCCAGTAAACAAGGTGCAGGTGGGGTCTTCTGGCGAAAAGAAGCTGATGCTTTCTTTGAGTTCAGTAATCAGTTCGCCACCGCGCACGTCAGAAAAATCAATGTAATACTTTTCATCCTCAGGGTTGCCTTTGACGAGGGTTTTGCTGGGATTGGTGGCTTGAAAGAACTGACGAATATCCAGCGCCATGGTGCAACGATTAATCAATCTAGGGACAGAATAGCCTTGTTCATTCTGCTCTGGGAAGAGGCTCCGTTTGCAATTTTATTGTCCTCAGGATAGTCCTGAGGAATTTCTCTTGGAATATCCTGTGGATTGTCCTCAGGACATGTTAAAGTATCAGAGTAAAGGCTGAAGGGTTTAGGGAGAAACGCCTCCACTGGTGGGCAAACCTCCTGCTGGCGTACAAGTGCCAGAGCGATCGACAGCCCATCACCCAACTTTCTCCAAAAAGTGAGGTGATGCCAGTGCTACCACCAACATCACCTGAAACACTACTACCATCGAAACCGAATCATCATGCGATACATGAGCCAGCGTTGCCGTTGGCTTTTTTCATCTTAGCGGTTTCGACACTTTCCACGCTACCTCTCCACCGGCTCGATATCCTGCTTGCGTGAAGAAAAACCCTGCCTCAGCGAAGCGATCGCCATAACGTTTGAGTTCTGATGGGTCGAGATCCAACAATTCACATAACTCAGAGGTGCTAAGTAGCCAGCCGTTCTGGCTAGCACGTTCCAAAATGTCGAAATAGGCCAGCGGATCACGAGATGGTGGCTGAGCCTGGTATTTGGCGGCGACTTCGGAGGCAATGAAAGCGGCTAAACGCGCCAGATCGGATGGGACAGTAGACAGTCCGCCGGACAGTCCAGAGGAAGCGTTGTCTGACCGGCCAGATGGGGTTAAGCCGCGACTTTCTAGAAATTCAGCCGTGCTCCGCCCCGATTGCAAAAAATGGTGTAAATCATCCAACAGAGCCAGTTGCTCTGCATTAACGTACGCTTTGTTGCCAACTTTCTCAGTTTTGATGCCAAGCGCCTCCATCCTGGCGTAGACAGCACTTCTCGCCAAGCCGTTGTAGCGTTCCTGGAGTTGGTTGACTGGCAGACGATCGACCTGACCGTTGTTCACCTATCGTCCTCTGGACTGTCCTCAGGATATGACTAAGCTTAGCTTGAGATGACCAGATTGACCAGCGATCGCTCCATCAGTAGAACAGTCCTCCGTTAGGAGGGTCAGCATCCTTAGCAATGCAACCTGAGTTAACTGACTTAGCATCAGTAGACATTCCCAGCGACTTGGGTTGGATACAACGAATGCACCCAAAGGACGATCGCATGGGTACAACGGGACTGGCGGGATTCGAACCCTCGACCTACCGCTTAGGAGGCGGTCGCTCTATCCAGCTGAGCTACAGCCCCAGTTTTCAGAAGTTTTTCTGAACTAGGCTCATCATAGCAGCAGTCACAGAGGTGGAGGCTATCCCTGTACAGCAGCAACGGTTGGGGGAAATACCGGTTTGGGATAGGCGATCCGTTGATGATTAAACTGTTGCCAAACGCGCACAAAAATCTCAGCGATGAGAGTCATTTCGTCACGGGTAAGTCCAGAGTCGATTAACTGGTTGTCTTGCCAGCGGGCACGCAAAATTTTGTTGACCATAGCGTGGGCTTCCTCGCAAGTAGCGTCTTTGAGCGATCGCAACGCGGCTTCACAGGAATCAGCTAGCATCACAATGCCAGTTTCGCGAGATTGGGGGATGGGGCCAGCATAACGAAAATCGGCTTCATTCGCCACGATCCGCTCTCCCTCTGAGTTCGCAGCCGCCTGCTGGACAGCTTGATGGTAAAAGTAAGCAATCAGCATTGTACCCTGATGTTCTGGGATGAAAGCTTGCACTGCCTTCGGCAGGCGAAATCGGCGTGCCATTACCAAACCCTCTGAGACATGCTTCTTGATAATGTCAGCACTATGCCACGGGTCATTCATCAAGTCATGCTTGTTAGTGCCGCCCATTTGATTTTCAATAAACCCCTGTGGGTCATGCATTTTGCCGATATCATGATACAGCGTGCCAGCGCGAACCAACTCAACATTGCAGCCTAGCGCTTGAGCCGCTGCTTCGGCTAAGGAAGCTACAAATAGCGTGTGCTGAAAGGTGCCGGGAGTCTCAGCAGCTAGGCGTTTAAGCAAGGGGCAATTGGGATTAGCCAGTTCTACCAAACGGGTAGTAGTAACTAAATCAAACAATTGTTCCAGGTAGGGGCTGGTGCCGATCGCAACGATAATCCAGATCAGCCCTACGAGGATTTGCAGGGCACTTGAGGTAAGGAGAATGTACCAGGATGGCTCTACGGGTAGATGCAGCAGCAGATAAAGCGTTCCCTGCAGCAGGCCAACGGCAACGCCCAAGAGTGCCAAACCCTCGCGCGATCGCAGCCGTCCAGCCAGCCAGCCGCACACTACGCCCCCCACCAAGCTTGGTAGAATGTAAAGCCAGGATCGTTCTAGTCCAATTGCAATTAGTGCCCCTAGTAAGCCAGGTAGCGCAATGCCCAGTGGTGCGCCATAAAAACTACCAACCAAGACTCCAACTGCGGGCAGATTTGTAGAAGGTAGCTTGAGTAGAATCAACAGAGGCACACTCAGGCTTAGCAGCCACAACAACAAACCATCTCGGCGGCGCAGCCCTGGGTGAAACCGACGCTTAATCCACCAAACGATGGCTAGCGCTCCGCTGACCAAGCACCCAAAGGCCAGTAGCCCGGCCCAGTTAACTTCGCGTCGGCTCAGCCCAAAGTGATCCAGGACGATGAAATCCTGAGCAGAAATGGTTGTACCGCTGCGGATTAGAACATCCCCCTTGCGAACTGGAATCACAACTGGTTCTAGCTCTTGGGCGGCTTGGGCGGCTTGCAGTTGGGTTTGGGCTTCATCTCGGGTTAGGTTCGGTTGCAGTGAAGCCAAAAGCATCTTTGTCAGAGTGGGACGTACTGTTTCAGGGACTTCTGTTTCTAGATGACGATCGATCGCCTGTTCAAGCAAGGATTCTGGTAGTCCTGGGGGTATACCTTGGCTTAGCATGCGATCGGCTACACGCAGCACACTGGTTTGGGTCTTTTCCCAACTGGTGTCGGCTATATCCAGCAGAGAAGTGTCAAAGGCTTGTTTAAGGGGATCGATTGGGTCTAGAGGCAGAGCAGCAGTTGCTAGACCATAACGTAACCGTGCATCATTAATGGTTTGTAGCAGCTCTAAGGATGCACCAGTCCCAGCCGTTTGTTGGTATCTGCGAAGCTCACTAATAGCTTTTGCAAAGTTTTTGCTGACGATGCCTGAGAGGTTGAGTTGAGATTCCAAAACTTGGCGTAGGCTTTGCCATTCAGCATCATCGGCGCGACGCAGGTAAGCTTGAGTGTCTGTCGATAGGATCGCTGTTGACGTGTATGGCAGGGCGCCTGCTGAGCGACGCAGTTCTGTACCTTGTTGCAAACGATCTCTCAAGGCATCTTGAGACCGCTGGGTAGCTTCAGAGTCATTCATCCAAACTAAGAAATCACGGCGAATGGCTCGTCGTTTTTCCTCAGTTGCTTTCTTATCCTCGATCGTGGTTGTTGCAGGAGCATACAGCGTTTGGGGAGCAGCCGTATCGATCGCGAGCTTGGGTGTATGGTAAAACCGATGCCCAAGTAACCCAGTCAGCGACAACACCAGCAGCGCAGTGGCTGAGGCTGTGCGAGGTAAACTCCGACGCCAGCGATCGCGAGACAGCCGAGACTTGGTCGTCGCATGACAGTGCTGGGATGGCTTGGAGTTACCAAACCAATCGTAGCAGTGGATGCCCCCAAAGACCTTCTGCACACGGTTTACGAACAATCGAAGCATATCCATGTAGACCTGCATCAAAAGTCTGAAGCCTCAATACTTACAGCCCGTAGTGGGGGGTCAGGCTATACTGGCGTTGCACTTGTGCACCTAGACAAGGACAGTGCTTTAGTGTAACCCAACCCCCATTATAGAGAGTCAGCTTCTGGGGCAAGGTTTGGCTGGCATGCTTGCAATGAAACATTATCAAAACTAAGTGTTTCTGGCGAGGTTAGAGTTGCTTAGCCCACGCCGTGTTGAATCGCATGAGTGTTTCCACGGTTAGTTAACCTGCTGGGAGAATTTTAGACACGAGCACCCCATAACCCTGGTGCCGCGATCGCAGGTATCGTGGCTGTTTCCCAGGTTTGTGGCTGGTAGGCTCCTGCCCAAGTAGCCAGCAATTGCTGCGCCCAGATACAAACCTGCTGGCTAGAAACTACTCTACTATCTATCTGACCTTCAGCCGTCTGACTTTCGGGATGCGAAGCTGGCAGTCGCCACTTTAAAGGAATGCCTGTTATTCCGCTGTAAGCTCCTGCTAAGGCTGCGGTAAGGGCACAGAGTACGGGCGATCGATTCCCTAAGCTAAGCGATCGCCTTACCGCCAAGCTCCAGTCTGTTGGAGTGGAGCAAGCACAATATAGTGCAAGTAAAGCATCGTCCCGCAGTGGATCGGAACTATCCACCAAGCTCTCAGCAGTAATCCCCTGATCAAGCCAGATTTGCAGTCGATCCAGTCCTTGCCAGGAAGCCGTAGCGGAGCCAACCAAACCCTGGAGCGAAGGACGTAACTGTGTCAGCAGAGATTTGGAAATCGCTTGTCCTCGCAATCCGTGCCCGATCGCCAATGCCACGGCTCCTACCTCCAGTAATGCTGGGTAACCAGTGCCAACGGTTTGCTGCAAGTGTTGAGCAAGGGCTACAGGAGCTTCATGGTAGAAGAGAGCTAGGGGTAGGGTTGCGATCGCAACCTCAGCAGCCGTAGAAAGTGTGCTGTTTATTATGGCGCTAGGAAACGGTTGCCATTGGCCATGCTGAAGCAGTTGTTGGGTGGCAGTGAGAGCTGGTTGGCTCACTGCTGGATTGCATAAGGGTAAAATCGGTAACTGGTCGGGGGTGCGGGCGATCGCTTCACCCAGCACCAACCCTAGCAAACATCCCTGAAATTGGTTGGCAAGCAACAGTAATGGTCTCCTGGCAAATGGTTCAATTTTCTTTAAGTTATTATCCTTCTGGATCAGGCTTGGGTCTCGTATAGTATTGGCGCTACGCTGTGCTTCTCAAAATTTCTTTGTAGTTGCTTAACCCAAAGGGCTATTGACTATGCGACGCTCCGCTGTTTCCAATACTGTTTCTGCTAGTTCCTTTTGTTGGTGGCTGCTTTGGGCAATTCCCCTGTCAGCCAGCCTGGGATGCCTCAGTTTGAGCTTGTCTGGGGTAAAAGCCACAACGCCAGTTAGCGGAGGGATCCCAGCGATCGTCCGCCCACTGCTAAAACCGGGCGATAAAGGGGCAAACGTTGTGGAACTACAGGCCACGTTAACCTTGTTGGGATTTTTTACGGAGCCTGTGACGGGTGTTTATGACCTTGCTACAGCTACTGCCGTCTCCCGGTTTCAGCAAGCGGCTGGCATTAAGGTGGATGGGCTGGCTGGCAAGGAAACCTGGGATCGTCTGTTTCCGCCGATCGCCCGATCGCCCATTGCTAACCAGGCTAATCCAGCCAAAACAGCTACGCAGCCTTCGACAGTATCCCCCACAGCTACTGGCGGTGATGCGGTCACAACGTTTCCAACCCCCGCGGCGGTGCGATCGACCCCAGCTCAGCCCGGAGCAAAGCCTGTAACTGTGGCCAGAAAGCCAGCGCCTGTAGCATTGCCTGTCTTGAAACTGGGGATGCGCGGTTCGGCGGTTACTCAGTTGCAAGAACGGCTACAAGCACTGGGCTTCCTCAAAGGCGAGGTGGATGGCGTATTTGGCAGTGATACAGAGGCCTCGGTTGTTAACCTCCAGCAGCATTACCAAATTGAGGTTGATGGCGTGGTGGGCGAGACTACCTGGGGAGTGTTGTTGCGTTAGGTTGCCATAGCGTTTGCTATTTTCTGGTCGAGGGAATACTCCTGGAGCGGAAGTACCTCAATAGCCACAAAAGGAGCGAAAAGATGGCAGACTGGCAGGCCGGGGAAAGCCGGAGTCTCACCAAGACTATGGTGCTCCATCGCATGACCGATCGCATTCGGCATTCTCTCAACCTACAAACTATTCTGGATGCGACGGCCACGGAAATTCGATTGCTGCTGCAGGTCGATCGCCTGATGATCTACCGTTTCGATGCCGATGGTAGCGGTGAAGTCATTGCTGAAGCTACCAATCGCGATCGCTTGCCATCGCTGTTGCATCTGCACTTTCCAGCTACAGACATTCCCCCCGCAGCGCGGGAACTGTTTGTCAAAGCCCGACAGCGTGTGATTGTCAATGTTCCTGCTCAAGAAACAACTGTAAGCTACTTGAGTGACGATGCCGCGGCAGGTTTGACATTGGAAGCTGTGCTAAATCACCCAATTCAGGACATTGTGCAGCGCCCAGTAGATCCTTGCCATGTGCAGTACTTGACCAACATGGGCGTGCAGGCGTCTCTGGTAGTGCCAGTCTTTCATCGCCATCACTTGTGGGGGTTGATTGCGGCTCACCATGCTCGACCCAAAACGTTTAAAGCAGCCAAGTTAGAGGTGCTACAGTTTGTAGCGGATCAGGTGGCGATCGCCCTGGAGCAATCCCACTTGCTTCAGGAAACTCAAGAGCGTGCCAACCGAGAAGCCTTAATCAACAAAATTTCCTTGTTGCTGCACGCCCCCACCTCAATTGACCACATTTTGCAACTGGTATTGGAACAAATTGTCCGGGCTGCGCAAGGTTCTGGTGGCAGGCTTTATTTAAGCGAATTGCAAGCCAATCAATTGGCGCAGCTCTACTGCTATGGCACTCAGCCAGAATGCGATCCAGCCCACTTTCTGGAGCGTACGGATGTCTGGCAGCAGCGTATGACTGCGGATCCAGTTTTGACAGTAATCTCCCCAGCAGACTGGCAAATTCCGACTGTAGGCATCAATCATTTCTTGCAAGCCTGGATGCAGGAAGAGAAGCTGCTATTCTCACCCTGGACAGTCGCCGACCTATACCAGGAGCCTGCTTTGGAGGAGGTGTACCCCTACTTTCAGACCACACCAATTCGCAGTGTGCTAATCATGCCGCTGTGGTATGCAGGCCAGTGTCTAGGCTGCCTTACCTTATTTCGCAATCATGTGGATACCAATATTCTCTGGGCGGGTAAGTTTGACCCTGATGTCCGCCACCAGCCAGTGCGCCAATCTTTTGCTGTATGGCAAGAGATGCTGACTAGTCAGGCGTCTGCTTGGACAGCGCATGAGGTGAAATTGGTGCAAGCGATCGGTACCCATCTCGTGATGGCGATAATGCAAGACCGGCTGTATCAATGCGAACGAGAGCAAAGAGTGCTAGTGGAACAACGCAACCAACAGCTAAATCTGGCTCGCGCTGTTGCTGAAGAAGCCAACCGTCTCAAGTCAGATTTTCTGGCCTCCACCAGCCACGAATTGCGCACACCCCTGGCTTCCACGCTCAATTACCTGAAATTGCTGAAGGAAGGGTTTTACGACTCACCTGAGGAGTTGCAGCAGTACATTGCGATCGCCCACCAGTCTTCTGAGAACTTAGTCTCTATCATTAACGATGTCCTCGACATTGCCAAGATTGAAGCTGGGCGCATGTCCGTGCAGCCAAGTTGGGTAAATTTGCCTGCTCTATTTCAGGAACAACAAACCCTATTCAAAGCCGAGAGCCAACTGAAAGGAATTCCTCTAGTGCTGGACTGTGCTGTTGACCAGGTATTCGCTGACCCTATGCGTTTGCGGCAAATCTTGACCAATCTACTGGCTAACGCCTTCAAGTTTACGGCTGCTGGCACCATTCACCTTTGCGCTATTCCTGGTACAAACACAGCGGACATTGTGGTTAGGGATACAGGCATTGGTGTTGATCCGGCGCAGTGTGACTTGCTGTTTGAACCTTTTGTGCAGGCAGATGGCTCCATTAAGCGGCAGTATGGCGGTACTGGCTTGGGGTTGGCCATTTGCAAACGCTTGATAGAACTGATGCGAGGTCAAATCTGGCTGGAAAGTGCTGGACTGGGACATGGCACCACAGTCACCTGCCGACTTCCGACCCAGGAGTATGACGTATGAATATTTTGCTGGTCGATGACGATCACCTCTTGGCGCAGAGTACGGCAAAGCTAATTCGCCGCTTGGGTAAACATCAGGTGCGGGTGACCGAGGAACCTGCTGAAATTATGCAATCCTGCCGATCGGGTGAAGTTGATGTGGTGTTGATGGACGTTAACCTTGCCGGAGCTAGGTGGCAAGGCCAAGCTGTCAGTGGTGCAGACTTGGCGCGTGAGCTGAAAAACCACCCCCAAACAACTCATATTCCAATTATTTTGGTGACCGCTTACGCCCTGCTTAATGAGCGCCAATCGTTGCTAGAAGCCTCTCATGCTGATGGATTTGTAAACAAGCCTATTACCGACTATCCAGCATTGCTGGCGCTGATTGCCCAAGTGAACCAACGTGCCTAACGGCTTCCTTTTTCCTGTCAGGGCTAAATCGTAGGCGATTGCGGGGGGCGATCCCCCCGGTTTAACAGTGGGTAAATCCAGCGCTATGATTATCTAAATTATTTGAATAGCTGCCTTGTCCAAACCATTGCCCCATCCCGTTGCCGATTTTCCAGTTTTACCGGTCAGTACTCTCAAGTTAGAGAATGGATTGACAGTTGTTTACCAGCATACGCCCGCTACCCCAGTTGCCGCGATCGATGTCTGGGTGCGAGCCGGTGCTGCTTTAGAGCCTGATCCGTGGGCGGGTATGGCTCATTTCTTGGAACACATGATTTTCAAGGGAACCCAGCGTATTCTGCCTGGAGACTTTGATCGGCTAGTCGAGCATCGGGGTGGTATGACCAATGCTGCTACCAGTTACGATTATGCTCACTTTTTCATGACGACGGCTGCCCAACATCTGGAAGAAACCCTGCCCTACCTGGCTGCGTTGTTGCTGGAAGCGGCAATCCCCGATCAGGAATTTGAGCGGGAACGCGAGGTTGTTCTGGAGGAAATTCGGCAGTCTTATGATAGTCCTGACTGTGTGGCATTTCAGGTGCTGATGCAAACGATCTACCAACAGCATGCCTATGGACGTCCGATTTTGGGAACGGAGGAGACTCTGTATGGGCGATCGCCCGCCGATATGCGCCGGTTTCACCAAGCCCTTTACCAACCAGAGAATATGACGGTGGTAGTAGTAGGTGCGATTTCCCGCGATCGGGCGATTGAGTCTATCCGGCAAGCATTTCAAGTCTTTCCTACGCCCCCAACTGCCTCCCCTATAGCCAGTTCCGAAGCCGAGCCGCCGCTCACGAGCATTCGCCGTCAAGAGTTTTGTTTGCCTCGCTTGGAGCAGGCCAGGTTGCTTATGGGCTGGCTGGGGCCAGGTGCAGACATAGCTCGGTTTGGCTTTGATCGATCGCTGCGAGACGCCTATGGGTTGGATGCGCTATCGGTGCTGCTTACCGAAGGCCGCATGTCCCGCCTTGTACGAGAATTGCGCGAGGAGCGTGGTTTAGTCCATGCCATTAGCAGTGGCTTTTCGCTGCAACAGGAGTCTGGTCTGTTCAGCATCACGGCTTGGCTGGATCCTGCCTATCTGAATCAGGTTGAGGCCATCATTGGCGATCGTCTGGCAGAACTGGCAGCCGCTCCTGTGTCTGAGGCCGAGCTTGAGCGTTGTAAACGCTTGCTATGTAATGAGCATGCTTTTTCTACAGAAACGCCAAGCCAACTCGCAGGTCTATATGGCTATTACAGCCTGATTGCCCAGCCTGAAACTGCCCTGAGCTATCCCCAGCGGATCCAAGCTCTGTGTCCGCAAGATTTGCAACGACTGGTGGCGCAATATCTCTCGCCCCAACGCTACGCCGCGATCGTCGTTAGTCCTGCTGACTAAGTGCCCACTTCAGTGTGTAGGCTAGGTTAAGGAGAATAGATTAACTATCCCATCAGAGCCTACTAATCTGAGGTGGCCAGCATAGTCCTACTCCAACCGAACTCATGCCATCTAACCGATTCAAGCTGAAAGGATAAGCGTGTGAACTATAGCGTGTCCGATTTTCCAACTCTGCCAGCCGTCCATCGTACCCAACTCAGCAATGGTGTAGTTGTACTGGTTACTGAAAACCCCACGGCAGATATTGTCGCCGCGCGTTTGTTTCTGCGGGCAGGTAGTTGCTTAGAACTGCCCCACCACGCGGGATTAGCTCACTTGTTATCTTCTGTGCTGACCAAAGGCACTGATCGCTACTCGTCATTAGACATTGCGGAACAGGTGGAATCAGTCGGTGCCAGCTTAGGCACGGACGCTACGACTGACTACTTTTCCATGAGCATTAAAACTGTTTCGGCAGATTTCGAGGCGATCTTAAAATTGGCTGCCGAATTGCTGCGATCGCCTACCTTTCCTCAGCACGAGTTGGAGTTGGAGCAGCGTCTCACTGTGCAAGCCATCCGGTCTCAACAGGAACAACCCTTTTCTGTGGCCTATGATCAACTGCGCCACATGATGTATGGCGATCATCCCTACGCCCTCCCAGGGCTAGGCACTGAGGAAACCATGATGAGCTTGACCCGAGCAGATTTAGTGGCCTTCCATCAAGCCCACTTCCGCCCAGATAATTTGGTGATCAGCATCTGTGGCCGCATTGGCCATCAGCAGGCGGTAGACCTGGTGAAAGCCGTGTTTGGTGACTGGCAAGTGTCCCAAGTGGCTCCAATGCTCCCAACATTGCCAGCCGTTACGCATCGCCCTGTTCGGCAAGCGATCGCCCAAGACACACAGCAATCCATCATCATGTTGGGCTATTTGTCTCCAGGCATTGGAACCGGATCAACCGATCCCACCTATCAGGACTACGTTGCCCTAAAACTGCTCAGCACCCATTTGGGAAATGGCCTCTCCAGTCGCCTCTTCGTTGAATTGCGGGAAAAACGAGGGCTGGCCTACGATGTATCAGCATTTTATACAACGCGGTTAGGGCCAGCGCAATTTGTTGCGTACATTGGTACTGCACCGGATAATACCGCGATCGCCCTCGAAGGACTGCAAACCGAAGTCGATCGACTGCGAACCACCCCTTTCACAGAGGACGAATTGCAAGCCGCCAAAAATAAACTGCTGGGTCAGTATGCGCTAGGCAAGCAGACCAACGCTCAAATTGCTCAAATCTATGGCTGGTACGAAATCCTGAATGTAGGAATCGATTTTGATGTCAGCTTTCAGGCCAAAGTAGCTGAAACCTCTGCTGATACTGCTCAAGCCATTGCTTGCAAGGTGCTAGCGTCACCCTCCGTCTCCCTAGTGGGGCCTGCCTCTGCCGTGAAACCTCTGGTGTAGCTAGTAACCCGGTTTATCTACCTGCCGATAGTGGCTTCTCGGACAAAAAAGCAGACTCATACAACTCATACAGTTGATGTGTAATGGGTTTGTTAGACCGCATCTCACCAATTGCTTATGATTAAGTCCACGCTAGTATGCTTGGAGGCTCAGACTATGTCTCTCGCTGAGTTAATTCCTTTAGTCAACAATCTGAGCCAGTCAGACAAGTTATCACTCTTCAAGCTCCTAGCCGCACAAATTCCAGATGCTGAACTACAAATCATCTTTTCTGCATCAGAGTACCCGGTATGGTCGCCCTACGATGTGGCGGAAGCTGCAAACATTTTGATGCAGATGATTCAGGATGACCAAAAGAAATCTACTCATGCCTAGTACAGTTGGATTTTCCTTATTCTGACAATGAAGCATTACCTACGATTCCCATCACTCTAAGCCATGCAGGCTTTTCTGTTTCTGCGAATGCACTGCTAGATACTGGGTCTGCGGTCAATCTGTTACCTTATGACGTTGGGCTGCAATTAGGTGCAATTTGGGAGGAACAAACTGTCCGCCTGATATTGACTGGAAATCTTGCAACGGTTCAGGCGCGAGGTTTATTTGTGCATGTTCAAATTGAGAATAACGCACGATCGAAATTACCC
>Ga0224722_1000807_pt1 | contig 17987 bp, 12 predicted proteins | sample Balambano_FR1_Me_FD_161646 | JGI IMG/M metagenome (GOLD analysis project Ga0224722, IMG submission 161646) | Freshwater sediment microbial communities from Lake Towuti, South Sulawesi, Indonesia - Balambano_FR1_MetaG | ecosystem: Environmental > Aquatic > Freshwater > Lake > Sediment | place... | reverse complement strand
TTGGTGGAAAGTGGCACGCCAACCGATGATGGCTCGGATTTTCCGACAGTGGCAACGGGCGATCGTTTCTGGAGTTTTGCCTGGAACAGCCTTACTTTGGCAGTGCTGGCAGCGGCGATCGCAGTTGTCGTGGCAATAATTTTGGCCTATGGCCTGCGACTGCACCCAACCCGATTATTGCGGCTGGCCACTCAGGTATCGGTGCTGGGCTATGCTGTGCCGGGAGCGGTAATTGCTGTGGGTATTTTAGTGCCACTAGGCGGGCTAGATAATGCGCTAGATAGCTGGATGCGGACAACTTTTGGAATTTCGACAGGGCTACTACTAAGCGGCACCATTACAGCCCTAGTGTTCGCTTATTTGGTAAGGTTTCTGGCCGTAGCCTTTGGAAGTGTGGATTCTAGCTTAGGGGCAATCCGGCCTAGCTTGGATAATGCGGCGCGCAGTCTCGGACACGGCACAACTAGTACGCTGGTACGAGTGCATATGCCCCTACTGTGGGGCGGTTTGCTAACGGGAGCCATGCTAGTGCTTGTGGATGTGATGAAGGAATTGCCTGCCACGTTGATTGTGCGACCGTTTAACTTTGATACTTTGGCTGTGCGAGTGTTTAACCTGGCATCGGATGAACGGCTAGCGGAAGCGGCAACCCCAGCCCTAGCTATCGTCCTAGTGGGACTAATCCCTGTTATGTTGCTAAGCTGGCAAATTGCCCGATCGCGCAAATTGCAGTAACAGTGTCCAGTAACAAAACGATTGGGCTAAAATCCATCGGGTATACCGTCTGAGTCCAGGCTATGCACTTCAGTAAGATTGTCAACCAGCTTGGTCAAGCCGTGGCTAGTCACAGTTTGACCAGCTACCCAAACCTTGACCCGGAGATTGCCGAGATCCAAGCGATCGAAACAGCAACTCCCAATAGTCTTAGCTACATCGAAGGGGGAAGGTTTGCCCGTCATGTCAGCGATACTGTTGCTAAAGCGCTGATTTTACCAATAGACGAATCTTTGCAGGCGCAAGCTACCGCACGAGGTATTGCCTGGATGTCAGCCCCGAATCCGCGCCTTCTATTTGCTCAGACAATTGCGCTGTTTTATAAACCGTTCAAGCCGTCTCCTGGGATCCATGCTACTGCTGTGATTGACCCATCAGCGCAAGTGGGGGAAGGGGTTGCGATCGGGGCGCATGTTGTGATTCAAGCAAATGCCAGCATTGGCAATCATGTGTGCATTCACCCTAATGTTGTGATTTATCCAGATGCTGTGATTGGCGATCGTACTCTTCTCCATGCCAATTGTGTAATTCATGAGCGAGCCCAGATTGGTGCCGATTGCGTTATTCATTCTGGGGCGGTGATTGGTTCAGACGGGTTTGGTTTTGTTCCTACCGCTAGTGGGTGGGTCAAGATGGAACAATCGGGCTATGTGGTGCTGGGAGATGGGGTGGAAATTGGTTGTAACACCTGTATTGATCGTCCTGCCGTTGGTGTTACCAGCATTGGTGCTGGCTCGAAACTCGACAACCTGATTCAGATTGGACATGGTTGCCAGGTTGGCCAAAAAACGGTTATGGCGGCTCAAGTTGGTATGGCAGGAGGAACTACGATTGGGCAGTGGGTGATGCTGGGTGGGCAAGTTGGGATCGCAAATAACTCGATCGTGGGCGATCGAGCCCAGATCATGGCTCAATCAGGAATTCTTGGTGATGTTGAGCCAGGTGCTGTCATGGGTGGTAGCCCAGTGATGCCCAGCAAGATTTATTTAAAAGTGGCCGCATTGCTTCCCAAATTGCCCGAAATTTACAAAACACTCCAGACCCTCCGCAAGCAAATGGAGGAAAGATTTCCCAACCCCTGACTAAATGCCGTGGCTTTTGCCAATGACCCAATGTCGGCGGAAAAATCGAGCTAGGGTAGACTCTGCCAATGTCAGGCAAATAGGGCGACCATGGGGACAGGTGCGAGGATTGCGCGTACGTTGCCACTGATCCAGCAGTGCTTGCATTTCTTCTAGAGAAAGAGGCGTGCCGTTGCGGATGGCGCTGCGACAGGCAACGGCAACTTGAGCGGTGGTCAGATCTCCGCCCAGACTCAGTTCTAACAATGCATCAGCGCGATCGTCCCGTTGAACCAGTAATGCAGGTAATGTCCGCACTGCCCACACTTGTTCACCAAAGCAATCTATCTCTAATCCCAACCGCTGCAACTGTTCCACCTGGGCAGGCCGTAGATGGTGAAGCAAAACTGGAGTCTCCAGGGCTATTAGTTGCCAGTGATCACACAGTTGTTCGTAGAGCACTCGTTCATGGGCAATGTGCTGTTCGATCAGCCAAACTCCTGTGGAATGTTCTGCCAGAATGTAGCGTTGATGTACCTGAGCGATCGCCTTTAGCTCACCAACATCTGAGACATCGGATTGAGGGGCTAGACTAGCATCAGGTTGTACCTCTTCCAGGTTGACATCCCCACTCAGAATGGGTTTATGACCATAGGGTTGTTCTGCTTCTGCAGCCTTAATTAAAGTGCCTAACCGACGGGAATATAGACTTTCTGGCAAGACAGCGGAACTCAGGCACAGGGCTTGGTCAATTGCCTTAGTCACCTGATTGCGCCAAGTGTCAAGTTGACGCAAATACACCTCGGATTTGGCGGGGTGGCGGTTCCAATCAATTTGTTCCGGTGGTACGCGCAGGTGCAAAAACGCTATGGGGAAGCGATCGCGTGGCAGGATGCGCCGAAAGCTACTCAAAATGGTTTGCTCTAGTTCCGGCAACGCGACGCATCGCCCGTTCACGGCCAGTTTAATCCAGTCTGGGCGATGGCGATGGCAGCGATCGGGCAGCCCTACTAATAGGTAAAGCGAAGCCGCGTCAAGGCTTGCGGATTGCTCACCGCAACACAGGGTTATTTCCTGCAAGTCCGTTATTTGCACATCACGCAAGAGTTGTGGCAAGATGTGGCGCGCTGTACCACCGGGAAACAAGTTAAACCAGTCTTGGTCGTTGTGTTGGACTTGCCAGGTAACCTGAGGATGACAGAGTGCAAGGTGTTGGACTGTACTGTGTACTTGGCGCAGTTGTTGAGCCAAGGGGGGCAGGTTTTGGCGGCGGCTGAGCCAGGTATCAAATAAATGATTGACCGTGACCACAGTGCCAGGGGCAATTGCCACAGGTTGAGGTTGTCCTGATTGCCCCGTGCGATCGTAAATCAAGCTCCATCCTTGATTGGCATGGGCGGGGCGGCTAGCAATTTGCAGTTCAGCCAGTTGTGCCAGACTGTGCAGTGCCTCGCCTCGAAATCCCAGACTGCGAACGCAATCGAGGTCGGCTCGATCGCGAATTTTGCTGGTGCTGTGGGGAGTGGCGGCTTTCTGTAGATCTACTAAATCCATACCCACGCCATTGTCAGCTACCCGCACGCGCCATTGGTGAGTATCGACCGAAATCGTGATCCGGGTTGCGGCTGCATCCAAAGCATTTTCTATCAGTTCTCGCACGACAGCCGCCAACGAGTCTACTACTTCACCCGCAGCCATTAAATGCACCACAGCAGTTGGTAATGACTCAATTCGACCTGCCATCAGTTCACCTGTATTAAGCACAACACTCATTTCCATCTTGTAACAAGGCTAAGAGGATAACTGAAAAATCCACGGGTGAATTGGTCACAGAGTTTGATGAATTCAGTTTGCTGACAATTCAGTTTGCTGACAATGGCGGTTATGCACTCCTCCGATCATTTACTCACTTAGCCGCAGGCAAACTGCCGCTAGGGTCGAACCCACATTAAGTAAACTCGGCACAGCTAGGCCAGTTCAGAAACTGGTTTTAAGGGGAACCCAAGAATAACTTTGGAATTCTTTATAAATAGAGTCACTGTGTTAGTATCTGGATGGCTAGAGCGGCTCTGAGTCAAACCTAGCAAATACCTGGTGGTAGAGGAGAGTACGGGAGTGCAACACGACCTTTCTGTAGGGTTATCGGCAGCGTGCCTGCAACGCAACCAACCTGAACCTATTCGCGTCGGCGTTATCGGGGTTGGTAATATGGGGCAGCACCATACACGGGTTTTGAGTCTGCTTAAAGACGTTGAGTTGGTTGGCATTTCAGATATTAACGTTGAGCGCGGCATCAATACAGCAAGCAAGTACCGAGTTCGCTTTTTTGAAGACTATCATGACCTCTTACCGCGTGTGGATGCCGTGTGTATTGCTGTTCCGACGCGCTTGCATCACACCGTAGGTACAGCTTGTTTGCGAGCAGGGGTTCATGTTCTGATTGAAAAGCCGATCGCCGCTAACATTACAGAAGCTGAACAACTGGTAAACACCGCTGCTGAAGTGCAACGCATTTTGCAGGTTGGGCATATTGAACGGTTCAATCCAGCTTTCCAGGAATTGAGCAAGGTGCTTAAAACCGAAGAACTGTTGGCACTGGAGGCGCATCGAATGAGTCCTTACTCCGATCGCGCCAATGATGTTTCTGTTGTGCTGGATTTAATGATCCACGACATTGATTTGTTGCTGGAATTGGCAACCTCTCCAGTGGTTCGGCTGACCGCTAGTGGTGGTCGTGCCAGTGGTTCTGGCTACTTAGACTATGTGACAGCAACTCTTGGCTTCGCTAATGGCATTGTGGCGACTTTGACCTCCAGTAAAGTGACCCACCGCAAAATTCGCCGGATTGCAGCTCACTGTAAAAATTCCCTAACCGAAGCCGACTTCCTCAACAACGAGATTTTAATTCATCGACAAACAACGGCTAACTGCCTGACCGATTACGGTCAAGTGCTGTATCGCCAAGATGGTTTGATTGAGAAGGTTTACACCAGCAATATTGAACCCTTGCATGCGGAGTTGGAGCATTTTGTTAGCTGTGTGCGGGGTGGTAACCAACCCTCAGTGGGCGGTGAGCAAGCGCTAAAGGCACTGCGGTTGGCTAGCCAAATTGAGCAGATTGCTTTGGATGGTCAGGCGTGGCAACAGCCAATAGCTGATCTCACCAATGAGGCTGCTTCTACCAATGGGGCTGATCCGGCGATCGTTGCGGTCTAGAAACTGAACTAAGTTGCGCGATCGCCCTTGTTTAGTTCCTACGCCCAGTTCTAGTGTTTAGTTTGTTGAATGCTGCTTTTGCATTAGTGCAATCTTAGTCCTGAAATACCTGAATGCTGCCAGAGTAGCAGGCAACCCATACCTGGTAGGTGACTGGGTCATAGGTAATGCCGATCGGTGCTGCACAAACATTCACTGTTTGCATAACAGCCATATCGTCAGTACGAACTTTGCTGACGGTGTCAGATTCGTAGTTCACCACGTAGAGAAATTGCCCATCAGGCGTGATGGTCATACTGCGAGGGGCGCTACCAGTTGAAATTTTGCTGATGACTTCACTAGTAGACAGGTCAATTTTGGTAACCTTGCCTTCACCATTGAGGGTAGCGTAGAGAAAGCGACCAGCCGGGTCAATATTAAGGTGGCGCGGCGATCGCCCAATGCCCCGTAGCCAACGAACCTTGAAGCTAGCAAGGTCGATCGCCGCAATATCGTAAGACCCCATCACAGCAACATAGGCCGTTTCTGACTTTGCATCGACAGCAATACCGCGAGGATAGGCTCCTAGCTCAATTCGGCGTACTTCTTTATTCTGTTGTGGATCCACCACGCTCACATCCCAACTACACCAATTACTGGTCAGCACATAGCGGTTATTGGGCAAGGTGGCGACAAACTTGGGCACAGCACCAACCTGAACTGCCTGATCAATCGTTAAGGTGCGGGTGTTGATGCGGTAGAGAAAGCTGGGATCAAGGTTACTGCTGGGTGAACAATCATCATCAGCCTTACCGCTGAACTCGGTTCCATACATTTGATAGTTGGAAACCCAAGCCGTTTCGCCATCGGGACTGAAGGCAGCTTCCACTGGAGAACCCTGCTGTGTCCCAGAAAATTTTGAGTAGCCATAGTCAACCAGGCTTACCTGATCGGAAATGGTTTTCACCAGGTTGAACTGGCGATCGTACACCGTGATAGTGTGCTTGTACATCATATTCTGAGCAAAGAATAAATCCTGGCCAGAATACACGATCGACTTGGGTGAAATGGCTCCAGTAATGGTCTTAATCAGACTCATGCCCGTGGTGCTAGCTAGTTTGCTTCGGGCAATCTGGGTTAAGTAGTTCTGGTACTCGGCTACTTTTTTCTGAGCCAAGGTGGCTTTGGGGTGATCTGCCGGAAGGCTTCTGAGATGGGCGATCGCCACTTGCCAGAGATTAGCCGCTTGCCGCCATTCGCTTTGGGAGCTTGCGGTTTTGCCGACTGCCACAGCCTCTGTTGCCCGTTGAAACGCCAGACTCAGGGAATCTGCCTGAATCTTAGGGGCAGTAGAGCGGAGATTAGAAGACGGTGCAAATGCTTTATTCTGAGCCGTACCAGAAACCAGATAACGATTCCAGATGTAGCCACTGCTCATGGCCAATGCCAGAGGCAAACCCAGCACAAGTGGGTGCATAAGCTTGGTTGGTTGCCCCAGAGAGGCTTTAGGACTACGCCCTACTTTCAAAGCGGCTTCCGTTTCCAACACAAACGGATTGCTGGCCGCAGCAGCCAGGTTAACGGCTTGTACCCACTCTGGGGTTTGCTGCCCTACCAGTCGCGCATAGATCACCGCAGAGGATAGACCACCCACGCGTAGGCGTGCCAGTCCTTGCCGGACAAACTCTACTGAGGGAAATGGTGCCAGGGTGCGATCGGACTCTAGCAAAATGTGCAGCTGATTTCCCTGAATAGCCGTTCGTGCTGATATGCCGATCGCCTGCAAGGTGATATTCATCAACGCCGCGATCGCATCGGCATCTCCTGTCCGAGCAAGCTGTAACAAGCTTGACTGAGCCATTCCATACTCTCCATACACCTACGTCACGATAGCCGAGAAAGTGATTCTGGATGCACAAAAAACCTTTCTTACCAGGCTATCCCAAACGCTAGTACATTTGCTTAGATCCGAGGCTTAATTCATCAAGCAAAATCACCCCTAGTCTGGGCAATGGCTACCGCAAACTCAGACTAGATGAGTAAAGTTAATCTATGTCATAACGAAACTATAAAACTTACTAGGGTTTTGCTGTCAATCTGGCTAGAATTGGGTCGATGTTGACTTGAAAGGAAACCGTCATCATGTCCGATTTGAACCGCGGTATCATGAAATTCAACGGTGCAGACAGTCCCGCCCTAGTTGCGATCTCTGCCGTTTTGATTCTAGGAAGCATCGCCGCCCTAGTGATTTGGGCACTGCAATCAGCCTATGCCATCGGTTAAGTTTCTTTTCCAGCCTAGTTCCCTAGATGCCGCCTGTTCTGGCCTGTTAAGTTAGGGGGCTTGGGTTGGTACATTTGAGGGTTGGGGGTTAGTCTCTTGAGGCAACGTCTCAGGAGGCACAAGGTTAGGTGTATTTGGAGGAATGTTAGCAGTACTGCTTGCGGCTCTTGAGGATTGGTTGGCTAAAGGCACAAGAAGTTGGGTTACCCGTGCCTGCTGCTGGAGTTGTTGAGTAGATGACAACAAGCGGCTGAGGCCATTAATCAGGTTGCGTAAGTTGTCTCGAAATGCAGGGTCACCCGTCAGATCATCTAGTTCGGCGGTGATCTTACGGGCGTTGAGGAAGGTATCTCTAGCCGCGTCTAGGGTTTGCTGTAGCATAGTCAAATTGGCAGGATTGTTGAGCGATTGCGATGCATCCCGCAAGTTGGCAGAGGCTTGTGCAGCATTAACTGACAGGGCTTCCAGGTTACGCAGTAAATCACCCTGGGTTACCCGTGTAGTGGCTTGATCCAAACTTTGCACAGTCGATCGCAACTGAGCACTGGTTTGATTAATGTTATCCAGCGTTGCCGCTAAACTGTACCGATTGGCATCAATTAGCACATTAATTTGTCGAGCAGTGACGGTAAACTCATCAGCCGCTTGAGAAGCCGAGGCTACCACTGTACTAACACCACTAGACAGCCCCTTAATTTCTTGGCGTGTATCTTGTGTTAGCAGTGTCACTTCTCGGCTAAGCTTGGTAATTTCTGCAGCCGCTTCTGAACTGTTTTTGACAACAGCGTTAACGTTTTCAAAAAATTTCGGATCGGTGTAGACGTTAGCAAATTTAATCGATGCACGCACCAACTCATCGACACTGGCACCCTGGCGACCGGCAATGCGTGACTTGTTGCACAGGATTACATCAGAATTACAGGCGCGATCGAGCGGCCTTGCTTTTACGTCTCCTTCAGTTATGGGGGTTACGGGCGTGATGTCGATCGCTGTTTCGCCCAACAATCCTCCTTGGTTCGCTTCGACGATCGAATTTCGCGGAATCACCAAATCGGCAGGAGAAATTTCTACTTCGACTTCTACACTATTGGACTTAGGACGAGTAGTAATAATTCGCCCAACTGACACCCCACGATAGCGTACAGGTCCACCCACCTTCATGCCCGCCGCATTGGCAAATTCCAGAATGAGCCGATAACTACGGTTACCAGGAGTCAATCCTCGCAACCAGAGAATAATTCCTGTGAATAGTGCCAGCCCTAATAGGATGAGTAAGCCAACAGAGCCTTCCCGAATCGTTCTGGATCGCATTGTTTTTACCTACGCCCTAACCAATCACCTGAATTGGACCCTCAATGTTGCCACTGAGGAACTGTTGCATGATCTCGCTATTTGTTGTGTCAATTTCATGGACACTGCCTTCCCACTGTATCTTTCCCCGGTACAGCATCACTACTCGATCAGTAGTGCGCCGAATTGTACTGTCTTGGTGAGTCACCATTACATAGCTATGGCAACCTCCTTCAGCGTGCTGCAAGTTGCGAATCAAATCTTCTACAACCGTTGACGCGATGGGATCAAGACCTGCTGTAGGCTCGTCATAAAGCAGAACGGCTGGACTGTCTTTAGGGTTCTCAGGATTGGCCATGATGGCACGAGCTAGACTAACACGCTTACGCATGCCGCCGGACAACTCGGCTGGGTAGCGATCGGTGACATCCACTAACCCTACCATCCGCAAACTTTGTTCTACCATTTCACGAATTTGTTTGCGTGGCAGCTTGGAATGCTGGTACAGCAAAAATCCGACATTTTCATCCACGGTGAGGGAATCGAACAGGGCTGCTTGCTGAAACACCATACCAATGCCGATCGGATCATCGGCATCTTCAATTAACCCCTGTCGTCGCTGCCCCATGATATAAATTTCTCCTTCATCTGGAGCTAGCAGTCCAGCAATGATCCGCAAAATCGTAGATTTTCCAGTACCCGATGGCCCAATCACACCCAACGCTTCACCAGCATAGATGGTCAGGTCTATTGAGTCCAGAATGGTTTGACTACCAAATGACTTGGAAATCCCTTTCAGTTCAATTAGGGGTTTAGCCATTACTATGTAAGCCGGACGCTTGCCTGGGGGTTATTTGCTGGAACTACTCTAGCGCGAAGGCATCGATAGTCAACCACAATCAATCCTATAAGTCTATTGATTTTTGCCAAGTTGAGACCAGAATCCCAGAGGAGATCCGGATTGGGGTCAGTCAATGAGAAGATTGGGCGTAGCAAGAAAAACTGACTAGAACTGGCTGTACTACTTCAGCAAATAACGCTACGGTAAGGCAACAGGGGGTTGGGAAGGGCAGTATCCAGTTTGACGATCGTCCCTGCTTTGCTTCTCAAAAAATCCTTTCATAGGCTAGTTTTTTGAGAAGCACTGTAGTCTTTTATACGTAGTCATAGACTATAGCATTTAGTATCTGCATTATCAGTAACCATTGGCAAGATTTGGAGTATCCTGCTGCTAGCGTTAGAAAAACCATAAATTGTCTGGTAATGACTGTCCTGTTCCCTACTCTTTCACATTCGTAAATTATGACCATTGGCTTACTGAAACAGGCTCTCCACGTTCTTAAGCACGAGTCTCGCAGTCGTACCCCCGATCGCCTTAGTCAATGGTTCAAGTGGCTAGCCCCTGGCTTACTGGTTAAACGGTGGCTGCTGCTGAGCGCAACCGGTTTGCTTCTTACCATGCTTGGGGTAGCCGTATGGATGAAACGTACCCCAGTATTTTATTTGACTCAGTTAATTAGCCAGGTATTACAAAAGATTACAGATGTTATTCCTAGTCATGTTAGTGGCCCTTTGGCGATCGTCTTGGGGTTGCTACTGGTGTGGTGGGGGCATGCCCGCACTGTTGGTTCCATTACTGAAGTGCTGATGCCTGAAGGAGATGGTGAATTAGTCGATGTGTTGTTGCACCATCGGCGGCTTCATCGGGGGCCACGCATTGTCGTGATTGGTGGTGGAACCGGATTATCGACGCTACTGCGGGGGCTAAAAGCCTACAGCGCAAACATTACTGCGATCGTTACTGTGGCTGATGATGGGGGATCCTCTGGACGATTGCGGCGTGAAATTGGTGTGTTGCCTCCGGGTGATATTCGCAACTGTCTAGCCGCACTAGCAGACGAAGAAAAGTTGATGACAGAACTGTTTCAATATCGCTTTCGAGCCGGAGATGGCTTGATCGGGCATAGTTTTGGCAACCTGTTTCTTACAGCCATGAGTGACATTACTGGCGATTTAGAGCAGGCGATCGCCGCTAGTTCCAAAGTTTTGGCCGTCCGCGGGCAAGTGTTACCTTCTACCTTAAGTGACGTACGCTTGTGGGCAGAACTGACCGATGGCCGCCGCATCGAAGGCGAGTCCAGCATTACCGAAGCACGCGGCAAAATTGTCACGCTTGGCTGCACTCCAGCCAATCCTCCCGCACTACCCAAAGCCTTACGGGCTATTCGCGAGGCTGACTACATCATCATTGGACCTGGCAGTCTCTACACCAGCATTATTCCTAATTTGTTGGTGCCGGACATTGCCGATGCGATCGCGCAAACAAAAGTACCTTGCATCTATGTCTGCAACATCATGACCCAACCGGGTGAAACCCAGGGCTACAGCGTTGGCGATCATATCCGAGCGATCGACGCTGCCTGTGGTAAGCCGCTGTTTGGAGCCGTGCTAGTCCAGAAAAAAGTGCCTTCGGCCAAAGCCCTCATCCGCTACGCCAAAGAAGACTCTAACCCTGTACCGCTCGATCGCGACGTGGTTACCCGACTTGGTCGTCGCATCATTCTAGCCAACGTGCTTTACGAAGATGAATATACAGGTCTGGTACGCCACGACCCCCAGCGACTGGCTAAAGTACTACTGCGTTGGTATTCACGTGTCCAGTAGAGCCCCTACATTAATTAACAACAAAGCCAGCACAGCTTGTAACTGCACTGGCTTAGGCTGATAGCAGTCAGCAGCGCCTGTTTTTACCCAAACACCACTGCACTCAACCAGTTAGCTAAGAGCTGACTTACAAGCCAGAGTGAAACCCATGTCCTAATTTGCACTAAGCTTGATAAGCTGCTCAGTTGTCCAAGCCTGATTTAGAGCATCAGCAAAGTATGCCAGGATGATGTCTTAAACCCTTAACAAGAACATCCATTGTATTGAAGATAACATTAAGAGATTATTTGATTTAAGTCTGAAGTGGCAAATCTGAAGCGTCTACTAGAAAACCTAGATGGCTTGTTAGTGCAGGACTGACATATAGGTCTAGAAAGGTTTCTCAGGCTTTAGCTGCATTTTCTAACAAGCTGCTGCACCTCCTCATTATCCTTTGAACGGACTGAAGGAAAGTTGATTAGATTACCTAGCCAGTTTGGAGAAAAGCTATTAGGATGGCAAGCTGGTGCTAAATGCTCTGTTGGCATCAACTGTGGATTTGGCTGAGATGGCTTTGAGATGGTTAGGCTGTTAAAAGGTTGAAACTAGAATGTTGAAGTCATATTTTAGAGTGCTGGAATCTCTCAGGGTAGAGTGTAGATTTCAGCACTTAGGCAGAGAAAGCCTGTGAAAGGCGATCGTCAAAGGTAGATGGAAAGCCAGCAGCTACAGTATTTAGACACTGATGGCGTAATATCCGGGCTTACAGTCGTCAGTTATGTCACGAATTAGCTGAGTCCTAGAGCTAATGTAGAGTGCTAGACTTTGGCTTTCTTCGCGACTTAACAAAACTCGCTTGGAAACTTGTTGCAGCAGCATTCTGCCTAAAGCGAGGTCTGAAAGGGTGACCCAATCAGTGCTCTGGGTTGTTTCAACAACATCCCAGAATAGCCGTAGCAATGGAGCTTCTATAAGCATTGCCCGTACCTGCCATTAGAGTTTAACAATTTCTTTAGATTTTATAGCTAATTCCCACGAAATTGGGAAGTCCCTGCAGAGTGAGATGCTTCTTTGCTAAGTGAGATAGTTCTTAATAGGAGTTTATAGTCTCTCGATTAGCCTGAGTATAGGGTTAGATGTGCCATCATGCCCGAGTTCAGGCCAGGTAGATTTTAATCACGTCTGCTAGTTCAGGGTTACTGACGATTAGATGCGCGCTCATCCAATCATCCAGCCATTATCCATGGAGGGCTGTTCTCAATTGGGCAATTTCGTTGCGCCAGCCAGTAACGAGGGGGTCAGTATTAGGGTCGCCTCCGGTCTGACGAACTCGATGTTTACGAAAGGCCAGTTCGTGTTGAGCATTAACTAGGGCAGCGGCAAGACGCCGATCGCCCATACTAATGCGGCGTGTACGAAAGATGCTATCGCGTTCAACTTGAGTGAACTCTTCTGGAGTAATCGTTTGGCCAACTTCCTCTCGCAGTTCGTCTCGAATGACGCGCCGCTCCCAAATGCCACTCCGCCATAGCAAGACTATAACTAGCAGCAGAAAGGGAATAAATAAGACCAAATCCAACAAGCTTTTTTGCAGCCAGCCCTGCCAGAGGGTAGGGTTTGGCGGTGGGGCATTGGTCGGCAGGGAGGTGCCAGCAGAACTTGCGGCTAGGGTAAATACCAACGGTAGGACGTTATTGAAGGCGTGGGCGGCGATCGCCAGGAGCAGTCCCACCAAAGGCAGCAGGTAACGCCACCATGCCTGAACTATTTGCAGGGTTAGCCCTAGAAATGCCCCGAAAATGCCTGTGTAAAGCGTATGACCTGCCATGCCAAATAGGGAATAGCGTCCACCCAGTTGCAGCCCCCATGGCGCAAAGCCAAACTGGGCGTAGTTCTGAGCTACATACAGCGCAGACTCTAACCAATTGAACCCGACACCTACCAAAGCACCATAGATGAACCCATCGCGCACGTTGTCAAATTCGGCACGCAACAGAAGGAAAAACAGCAAGACGCCCAGTGCTTTGAACGTTTCTTCTACCAGGGGACCAGCGATCGGTGCACCAATCAGCAAGGCGGCCTGAGGCCCAAGCGTATCTTTAATGACAGGATTTTGCTTAATCCAGTCACTGATGCTGATCAAAATAGCGGTGTTTAGCGGTAGAGAAATGCCTGTGGCGATGACACCACCCCAGAGAAATGCGGCTAAAGACACCCAAAAGGATTCACGTTCGCGGCGATCGAGGAAACGAAGAATTGCGATCGGCATCAAGGCCAAGATTGAAGAGATTAACAATGCCAGGAAAAAAACCTGTACCGCATCAGGCTTGAGCCGAGCCAGCACACCTAAAATTTGCAGAATGGCAAATGTTAGCAGCACCAGCAAAACGCCCAGCACAACCCTAGCAAAGCGCCGTTGCCGTAACGGAGAACCCAGTAAAAGACGATCGGAGTTAGAGGAACGCAACATAGATGGATGTAACCCCTTGACAGCCTAGATGTAGACTCAGTGAACTGAGACTGCCTCAGTTCAGAATCAGAATACTGCCGATCGGTATATTCTCCTATGCGCCTGAATACAGCCTGTTGTTCGCCACAACCACAGCTCTTTCAGCCTTATTCATCCATCCGCAGGATGAAATGACCTATCTTCTACAACATGAGTTTGACCTATCCAATCCGCTCCACGTTGCGAAATGCCATCACAATCAATAAATCATCTGTTTCAAGGTGGCTAAACTGGTTCTGCTTTGGGTTCAGAAGAATTTCCCCATTGCCGCGTTTTACCCCTACCAGCAACAACGGATTGTCATTATGAACGGCGCTATATTCGGTAAGCCAGCGACTCAACTCACAAAACGTTTTACCTTGCAGATGAGCAGGATACTTGCTTGGTTCAATGAAATAAAACTCATTAGAGTCATTGGAATAGGTCAAGAGTTGCTGGTAAACCGTGGACATATTCTTAAACAGGGCACTCTGGGCAATAATGCCGGAACTATAATCGCGAGATGAAATCACCTCATCAACACCTGCTTCTCGAAGATGACGACGACGATCTAAATTGACCAGTTCTCCCACCACATGAATATTTCTGTGATGGGTGGGTTCTTGTTCCAAATGCTTGATGGCAAGGGCGATCAAGGCATTTTTATCATCTGGGCTTTCAGTCTCTTCATCTGCCAGGAGAATAATGGCTTTTGCTTGAGCTGCTTGCAGCTTTTCCAACGCAGCATGGTGGGTGGGGTCATCCTGGACAAAATGAACACAGGCATATTCCTGGCAAACTTGTCGATTTTCTGGAATGGAAGCAGAAATAATTACAATGTCCCGGTGTTCATCCTTATTTTCCTTGAGGTTGTTTTCCTCTAATAGTTGGCGGATGACGGCAGGCGCTTTGTCGTTCCAGTTGCAGATGATGATGTGATCCTTAAAGGATTTCATGACGGTCTCCTGAGAGAGGGCACGAGTGATGAAAAAGGATGAGGTTTTGCCGACGATCGCCCCAAAGGCAAAGGTGCCAAATACCAACAGAATCAATTGGATGATTCGTCCGGGAATTGTGGTTGGCTTATCTGGATATTCACCCATGAGTGTGATGATGGCCGCTTCTAGAACTTGCCAGGACTTTGCTGGGGAGGTGAGTGCACCTTCTGTCCATAGCAACAGTGCAATTAGGCTGGCTAGCAGTAAGAGAGCCGCTAGTGACCCAAGAAGTAGCCTCAGCGAGTCATTTTGCTTCATGAGAGGGAGCCATCTGGAAGAAAGTCCTTGTGCTTACTGTGTCACTGACTAGTGTTGAAGAAAGTTCTAGGTTGCAGCAGTCAGCAGGAACACAATGGTAAGAGCGATCGCTAACTCGGCATCTATGCATAATTGAGTGGCGTAATGAAGCTAGGCCGTATCAGTTGGCCAAACCTGCTCATTTTTCCTCTTCTTACAATGTGCCAAAGTTGAAGAGCGCAGGCTTGCTACTGGAGTTGAAGGGGCATGGATACCAAACATTTGGATACAAAGCATCAGCACTTCCCAGGGTGGCTGCGATCGCTTTTAATCCTTCTGATTGCGGTAGGCGTGGTGTTTCGTTTCGTTAACCTCAACCATAAGGTTTACTGGCACGATGAAGTGTACACAACCTTGCGCGCGTCAGGCTATTTCATTGGAGATATTAACCGTGACCTGTTCCAGAATCGGATGATTCGGATAGGAGATTTGCAGACTTTTCAGCAAATTAAACCCGGCAGCGGAGTGGTAGACACAATCCAATCTCTGATGAAAGAAGACCCTCAGCACCCGCCGCTTTATTTTCTGGCTGCGCGCTGGTGGATGCAGTTGCTGGGTGATCCACTGACGGCGATGTTTGGTAGTTCTCTGACAGTGTCTCGTAGTCTGCCTGCGTTGTTGAGCTTGCTGGCGTTGCCATTTATGTATGGGTTGGCTTGGGAATTATTTTTCTCGCAGATAACGGCTTTGTTAGCCACGACCCTAGTGGCATTGTCCCCATTTGAGGTGTTGTTTGCGCAAACAGCGCGCCAATACAGTTTGCTAACGGTGATGGTTATTGCTAGCAGCTATCTGTTGCTGCGCGCCCTACGCCTGCCGACATGGAAACATTGGGCCTGGTTTGGGTTGTCGGTGGCGATCGGCCTGTATACCCATCCTTTCTTTGGGCTAACAACCGCTGGGCATGTGGTGTATGTGGCGTGGCGATCGCTGTCTACACGCCAAAGCGATCGCCCCAGCGGCAAGGCGCTGCTAAGACTTGTTGCTGCTTTAGCTTTGGCTGGGTTGCTGTTTGCCCCCTGGATGGCCGTGATGGTTACAAACCGGGAGCGAGTACTGTCTACCACCAATTGGGCACAAGGGCCAACGGAGCTAATTTACCTGATTAGGCTGTGGATTTTGAGCTTTACAGCAATATTCGTGGATCCACCAGAATTAGGCTTCAACAATCCTGTGACTTACCTAATTCGCTTACCTTTTGTGGTCTTGATTCTGACTGCGTTCTATGTGCTGCTTCGGCGAACATCCCGATCGACCTGGCTATTTGTCCTTACCTCATTTCTGATTCCATTTTTGTTGCTGGTGTTGCCTGACTTTTTGATGGGGGGCAAGCGATCGGCGGTTAGTCGCTATCTTATTTCCTGCTACCCTGCGATTTATCTGGCCGTGGCCTTTTTGCTGTCATCTTGGCTGGCACCTGTCACCGAGGACGGTGAGCCTACATCAGCAATGCAAAAAACGCTGCAGCGAGGTGTGTTTGCAATGTTGTGCGCAGCGAGCCTATTTTCCTTGACAGCAAGCGCCATGGTAGATGAGTGGTGGAGCAAGGATTTGAGCTATTTCAACGGCAAAGTGGCCGATCGCCTTCAGGCTATTCCCAATGCCATGCTAGTGAGTGACTATGGCAATGATTTCACCAATACTGGCGATTTAATTTCTCTCAGCTATCGGTTCAAAAACCAGCCTGACTTTCCGGTGCTGTTGCTAAAGCAGTACACATCAGCAGCCGATTTGCAGGTGTTGGAGCCGGAACTGGCAGGTAAGGCAGCGATCGCCTTCCGCGCTTCTAAGCATCTGGAGAATGCGCTGGAACAAACCTACCGACTGCGACCTATCTATCGCGAAGGTCGGCTTTGGCAGATTTGCCCCAGAACCAAGCCCGATTGTCAAAAGTTCCCAAGCTAGGCGATCGCCGGGTTGCTCAAGGTAGGGGTAGTGCTTTGCAATGCACTGTACAGACGATTGAGCGCATTCACGTAAGCCTGCGCTGATGCCACAATGATGTCAGTGTTTGCGGCATGTCCAGAGAAGATACGGTCTTGATAGCGCAGTCGAATGGTAACCTCCCCGATCGCATCAATGCCTGCGGTGACTGACTGTACCGAGAACTCAATCAGTTCGTTGGGAACGTTCACCACGCGATTGATGGCTTTGTACACCGCGTCCACTGGGCCAGTACCTGTGGCAGCATCGGTCAATTCCTGCCCATCGGGGGTACGCAGGCTAACGGTAGCCGTAGGACAAGCCCGATCGCCGCAGGACACTTGCACCAACTCTAGCTTAAACAGTTCTGGCACTTGCTGAGTTTCATCGTTGGCAATGGATTCCAAGTCGCGATCGGTAATTTCCTTTTTCTTGTCAGCCAGTTCTTTGAACCGCAAGAAGGCTTTGTTCAATTCTTGTTCAGCCAAGTCAAAGCCCAATTCCTTAAGGCGGGAGCGAAAGGCATTGCGGCCAGAATGTTTACCCAGTATTAGTTGGGTTTGAGTCATGCCGATCGACTGAGCATCCATAATTTCGTAGGTCTGCCGATTTTTCAGCATACCGTCTTGGTGGATGCCCGATTCATGGGCAAAAGCGTTGGCTCCGACGATCGCTTTATTCGGTTGCACTAGCATGCCTGTCAGACTGGAGACCAAGCGCGAGGTTTTGTAAATCTCTTGCAGATTGATGTTGGTTAGTGGAGCTTCAGACTCAGGCAAACGTCCCAAGAATGGGTTGAAATACTGCCGCCGGACGTGCAAAGCCATGACCAACTCTTCCAGCGCAGCATTGCCTGCCCGTTCACCAATGCCGTTGATAGTGCATTCCAGTTGGCGGGCTCCATTTTTTACTGCTTCCAGGAAGGAGGCCACAGCTAAACCTAAGTCATTATGCCCATGAACAGAAATAATAGCCTGATCCACGTTGGGTACATTTTCCTTAATGCCGCGAATCAAGGCTCCAAACTCTGTGGGG
>Ga0224722_1000806_pt1 | contig 17988 bp, 18 predicted proteins | sample Balambano_FR1_Me_FD_161646 | JGI IMG/M metagenome (GOLD analysis project Ga0224722, IMG submission 161646) | Freshwater sediment microbial communities from Lake Towuti, South Sulawesi, Indonesia - Balambano_FR1_MetaG | ecosystem: Environmental > Aquatic > Freshwater > Lake > Sediment | place... | reverse complement strand
AGTTGGATGGCGTTGATCACCTTTTGTCGCAAGTCATAACTGTAAGCTTTTGCCATGATTACAAGGGCTTTTAGAGGGGTGGATACCTCTTAGTCTACGTCCTAACTGTCTTGGCGACAGCTATAATTTGAAAATTTTTCAAATCAATTTGCCAAGCTTTCAATAATGCTGTTTTAGAAACAGATTGTGAAGGAGAACATGCCAAAAATATTAGTGAAATACTTCAACTTGGAGGTGTAAAGCTAAAACTGATGGAAGGAGATAAAAAAGGCTCTAAGGCTTGATATAAGAGAACCATAGCCTCAAAGACCAAAAAGGGATAGTAAACGTCATTGTCGCTATCTCTGAAAAATAGCACCTGTAATCCAGCCGCTATAAGTTGTCTCCGATACTCTTCTTTAAAAAAACTGTGAAGTTAAGGTAAGCATGCTTTCTGCGATACAAACATTCGATCGATTAGCTTGCACTCGCCACAACAATCAATAGAATACCCTCCACTCCCAGAGAGCGAAGGGTACAAATTTATACTATTAGATGGAATTGAATCGATTAACGTGCCCCCATGTATTGGTAGAAGTAGTAAGTCGCCATAGGAATAATGGTGGCCGCAATCAGAAAACCGATGACCCAAACAGTGGCATTACTTTTTTTCGTCGCTTCTTTCGTCGCGAAGGTGCCTTCTACCATCACATCTTCTTTTAACTCCGGTGGGCCAGGATCTTCGTTCCCAGACAATACTGCAATCATGCGATCGCTAGCTCCCAACACCGCCTGGTTGTACTTGTTGCCCTCTTTCAACGGAATCAAGACACTTTCTTGGGCAACACTAGTGGCGATCGCATCAGGCATCACTTGCTTCACGTTTGCCCCGGTGCGAATGCCCGTATTATTGGTGACGTTATCTAACACTAGCAACACCTGATTTTCCTGATCCTCCGACTCTGGGAACCAGCGAGTGAACAGCTTATCGGCAAAGCCCTGAGCTGTCTCGTCATAATCCAAGCGGTGAATAGTCACGATCCGAACTTCATAGCCCGTTTTTGTCGCCAGATCAGTAAACAAGGAACTGAGTTTACCTTCATTGCTGCGGCTGATGACTTCCGCCATATCAACCACCCAAGTGTCATCTTCCAGGGCTGGAATTTCATACAGGCTGGTAGCACTGGCAGGCGCAACAACGAGCTGGGTTGTCACAACCACCATCGCAACAACCAGCACCCATTGCCGCAATTGCCGTATCCAGGAGGGAACGAAGTTGAGGAGCCGTCTCATATTGGTATCTTTCTGCAAACTTATTTCTCCAAAAATCTTACGCTTATCGCTCGCGTTCTGCAATTCACAAGTTGCGATCGCAAGTGGCCTGGAAAGAAGTAAACTTTTATTAACAAGATTCATATTTCAGGATATTGAAATGGCACCTTCAACTGGATTTGGTCAGCCCAAGCAAACGAAGAAACTGTCAAAAAGTGCTGAAAAGCGTGCTGTGGCCTCTACGCAGTACGACAAGATGAAAGCGGACGGATTGCCAGAGTTTAATATTTTTGTACGAGTAAAAGATAAGAAAAGTTGGCTTCCGATCGGCTCGTTGGCCGTGAACCGCAGTAACCAGATCAGTCGGGCGATTTATCAGCAGGAAGCCGAGTTACTGCAAGGAGCATTTCGCCTGTTTCCCGTACTGCGCAAAAATCAGAGCAATCTGGAGTACGGCTATCGCCTGAAGGAGTACCCAGATGAGGCGATTCAAGTAGCCGTGCGCCCTGAACCTGAAACAGGTAATCCGCTGCAAGGTGTTGTTAGCCAGGTGAAGGATACTTTTGCGAGCTTGTTCAACCGTAAAGCATAGAACGCTGAATCAGCTTGATTGATCGAAATAGACATCTCTTGTAAAATACACATGTTCTATTTTGGCGACATCAATTATGGCCGTTAAACCGATTCCGGATGAATACCAGGCTGCACTGCCATATTTAATCGTCCAGCAAGCGGCTGATGCCATCGCATTCTATCAGCAAGCTTTCGATGCTACTGAGTTGACACGACTCGCCGACCCCACGGGAAAGATCGCTCACGCGGAGATCAAAATCGGTCATGCGATCGTCATGTTGGCCGATGAATTTCCCGAAATGGGTTCCCGTAGTCCTCAGTCAATCGGCGGTACGCCCGTTACCATCATGCTTTATGTCGAGGATGTCGATCACCAGTTTGAGCAAGCGATCGCCGCTGGAGCGAAGATTTTGCGTCCAGTAGAAGATCAATTCTATGGCGATCGTTCTGGGATGTTAGCTGATCCATTTGGGCATGTGTGGACACTGGCAACTCATATTGAAGACGTTTCAGAAGAGGAAGTGACCAAGCGGTTTCTCACTTATATGCACTCCCACGGCGATGGTGAACCGTAGCGCGATCGCCTTGGGCAGCAATTTGGGAGATTCGCTGGCAATTTTGGAATCAGCTGTGGCTGTTTTGGCCGCGACACCCCAGATCCAGGTAGAAGCCCGATCGCGCTGGTATCAAACGCAAGCAGTGGGCCCACCGCAACCGGATTATTTCAACGGCTGTCTTATTTTGCAGACAGTTCTCCCACCACACGAGTTGCTAGCCATTTTGTTGCAACTAGAGAAACAGTTTGGCCGAGAACGGCGAGAACGCTGGGGGCCGCGCACCCTCGACCTGGATTTGTTACTGTTTGATAACTTAATTCTGAACACACCAACCCTGCAAATTCCCCATCCCCGCATGGCCGAACGAGCGTTTGTATTAGTTCCCCTGGCTGAAATTGCCGCAGATTGGCAAGAACCAGTTTTGGGTAAAGCGATCGCAGACCTCGTTCAAACGATAGACTGTTCAGGAGTTCGCCTTCTTGCAAGCTGATCAATTTCCTGCCTCAGCGTGAGTGCGATTGATTCAATCAACCACTCGCCCCTAACCCAATCTTCACGTCATCACGAGCTATGCCCTTTGGACCTGAACCCCCTCAACTCCTGAAACAACGCTTCTTTTACAAAGGGCGAAAATTTGCCTTTGAAGCGAATCGCCTCCGCTTGCCTAACAAAGCAGAAGGGGAATGGGAATGTGTCCGGCATCCGGGAGGCGCTTTGGCAGTTCCAGTAACCCCTGAAGGCAAGTTTGTGCTGGTGAAACAATATCGCTTCACCGCGCGCGGACGATTGTTGGAATTTCCTGCCGGGACGATCGAGCTAGATGAAGATCCGGCAACCACGATCGAGCGCGAAATTCAGGAAGAAACCGGGTATCGCGCCAATCGCTGGCAAAAATTGGGCGAATTTTTTGTGGCTCCAGGCTACTCCGACGAAATTATCCATGCGTTCCTGGCGCAAGATTTGGAACTGCTGGACAACCCACCAGCACCTGATATAGACGAAGACTTGGCAACTGTATTAATGACAGGGGATGAAGTCGAGCAAGCAATTTACTCTGGTGAACTGACAGATGCCAAATCGATCTGCGGTTTCTTCATGGCTCGTCCTTTCCTCAATGGTTAGTCTAGACTGAAGCCATGAGTGATTTGATTCTCTTTTGGCATCGTCGCGATTTACGCATCGCTGACAATGTGGGATTAGCAGCCGCACGCCAGCGTAGCCCCAAAGTAGTAGGTGTGTTTTGTCTTGATCCCAACATTTTGCAGCGCGATGCTGTTGCTCCAGCACGAGTCACGTACATGATCGGGTGCTTGCAAAAACTCCGCGATCGCTATGCTGAAGCTGGTAGCCAACTCCTTATCCTCAATGCTGATCCCCGTGATGGCGTTGTGCGCTTGGCCAAAGCATTGGACGCAAAAGCCGTGTTCCTCAATCAGGATGTGGAACCCTATGGCCGCGAGCGCGATCGTACCGTTGCCGCCACCCTCCGGGAACAGGGAATCGAAGTCTGTCCCTGCTGGGATCAGTTGCTCCACTCTCCCAAGGAGATCGCCACCGGAGCCGGCCAACCTTACACCGTTTACACTCCCTTCTGGCGGAATTGGCACAGCAAGGCAAAAGCCACTCCAGCCCAGCTTCTGCAAGGAGCCACCGGTTTGACCAGAGCCGAACAGGAATGCGCTCGCCAAGCCGGAGCCATTGAGCTACCGACAGCGAAAGAGTTAGGGTTTGGCTGGGATACTCCTCTCGTGATTGAACCGGGAGAAGATGGTGCCCAAGCAAAGCTGGCAGCCTTTTGCGATCGCGCCATTGAAGCCTATAGCGATGAACGGAACTTCCCAGCCCATCCCGGTACCTCGCAACTGAGTGCCGCGCTAAAATTTGGGGCGATCGGGGTTCGTACTGTCTGGGCTGCAACTGTCGAAGCGATGACCCATGCTCGTAGCGATGAAGCCCGCAAGGGAATCCAGACCTGGCAACAGGAACTGGCTTGGCGAGAGTTTTATCAACATGCGTTGTATCACTTTCCAGCGCTAGCCGAAGGCCCCTACCGCCAACCCTTCCAAAACTTCCCTTGGGAAAACAAAGAAGAACGCTTCCAAGCCTGGTGTGAGGGACGCACAGGTTATCCGATCGTGGATGCCGCCATGCGCCAGATGAACACGATCGCCTGGATGCACAACCGCTGTCGTATGATCGTCGCCAGTTTTTTGACGAAAGACCTGCTGGTGGATGGCCGCTTGGGCGAAAAATACTTCATGCAGAAGCTGATCGACGGGGATCTGTCGGCCAACAATGGCGGTTGGCAATGGAGTACATCCAGCGGCATGGATCCAAAACCACTGCGGATTTTTAACCCGGCAAGTCAGACGAAAAAGTTTGACCCAGAAGCTGAGTACATTCGTGAATGGCTGCCAGAATTAGGGCGCGTGGATACTGAAGCTCTGGTTTCTGGGAAGATTGCCTCCAGTGAACGCGAGCAGTGCGGCTACCCCGAACCGATCGTCGATCACAACCAGCAACAACGCCTGTTCAAGCAGCATTACCAACAGCAGAAAGGTGGAGACAAAGAATAGGAAAGGCAATAAATCAAAAACGTTACAAAAATTCGCGATCGTCCCTCTTTTCCCCACACAATCCACATCATTTCCACAATCAATTTTGTGCTTTTCCACACCCTCTCCACAGGTTTTTCCACAGTTTTAATCATTTTTTCCACAGCCTCGACGATGGAATCGGACTTTTCCACATCTCTAAAAATTCTTTAAGAAGAGGCTAAGGCGATCGCAATAGAAGGAGTTTTCATAAAGTTACGTAACAAAAAAGTGGCTCAAACATTGATTCCTTCGTAAAGCTTTTTTTGATCTAAAGGCTTCCGCAATACTTCGCAACATTGACAAGCAGAGGAATTCGATTGAGAATGGGGCGACCAACTGAAGCCGGTGCTGGTCTCTACAAGCACTACTCCACAAGTGTTCTAGCCCATTTGAGGGAGAAGTATTGGGAGCCGATCGACCGGTTTTTGCTGGCAGTTGTTTTCACCTTACTAACCTTTTTTGGAAGTTGAAATTCTATGGATACCACCGTGAGTCTTTTAGTGGAAGTTCCCGAAATTCTGCATGAGTCTCTCAGAAGCTATTTAGAAATGCGTCCCGATTGGGATCAGGACCGGGTCATTACAGCAGCGCTCTCCCTCTTTCTCCTACAAAACCGCTCCGAAGCTGCCCCCGAAAAACTCAATCATCGTCAGGCTTCGCGCATTTACCTGGATGCCCTGTTCAAGCGCCCCGTGGGACAGAGCTGATTGGTCTAATGGGTTTGGCCAAAACCTTTGCCCCTGTGCCCTCCACCTAAATTCTTCTGCCCTTGCTTACGGCCTTTTGACCCCCTATGACTTACCACATCTCTGCTACTAAACTTCAGGCATATCATCGCTGTGCCTATGCCTACTATTTGCGGTACGAGCGGAAAGTATCCAGTAGCGATTTTTACGGGTCAGCCGCTTTGGGGAATGCACTGCATCAGGCGTTAGCTCAATGTCACCGTGATTGGCATTATCGTCATCCATTACCCGATATGCGCTGGGTACATCACTGCTGGGAAGAACATTCGACGGGGTTGAGCGATCGCCAGATTACTGAGGGGCGGGAGATTTTAGAGCGCTACTACTGGAACTTCATCGCCCGTGAGGTCGCCATTAATCAGCCCCTGGCTGTGGAAGGGAAAATCCAGGGATACTTGCAGGTTGAAGAATTGGAGTTTTCGATCGTCGGACGCTATGACCGCCTTGACTTTCTTGCCGATGGCTTGGAATTAATTGACTATAAATCCGGTCGAGAGATGAAACTGCCAGAGCCAACAGAAATTGACATCCAGATCGGGTTGTATTACTTGGCTTTAGAACAAACCTATCGGCAAAGTCTAAGATTTTTGAGTCTGCTATTTCTACGAAGTGGTGAGAAAGTTCGCTTTGAGGCAACGCCCAAACATCAACAACAGGTGCGTTCCATCATTGGCGATTTGGCTGTGCAACTGCGACACGATCGCGGTTGGGAACCAAGTCCGGGTAAACAGTGCGATCGCTGTACATTTGCTCGCTACTGTCCAGCGGTGACGGCAAATCCAGCCGCAATACCAGAAACAACTGCCAAACCCCAACTTCAACTGGCCTTCAATTTTGCCTAGTAATTTCTAAAGTTTCGCTGATGAGGCGAGTCGTAGACAACGGTTTGACTCCGGGCACGCAACCCCGTGAGGCTTGCCCTTGTTCAATGATTCGCCTTTTTTCCATCTAACCCTTGAAATAAAAAACCGACGGTTCCTTGCGAAACCTGTCGGCCAGTCGTGTGTTCCCTGTTGATGACTCGGCTTTAGTTGAGTCTCTAATAGTATGTCTGGATTTTATGGCATGGGGAGCGATCGAGATCAACATCCTTTGTGATCTTTGTCACAGTAAGAATAGACACCACTCTTCTCCCAACTGGCAGCTTGGTTCAGCAAACGCATATTAAGAGCTGGGTGTATTTTTAGCAGAAACTGCAATTGCAACTCCGAGTAACAATACGAGTGCTCCAAATAACACGATCGTCTCCGGGATTTCTCCGAACAAAATAAAAGCCAATCCACTAGAGAGGACAGGTTCAAATAGCCAGATTAGGGTGACAACGGTTGCCGGTAGCCATCGCACAACCCAATTAAATGTCGTATGGCCCACCAGCTGGGGGATTAGAGCCGTCAGCAACATATAGCCATAAACCGTCATTGAATAGTTGGCATAACTCGCACCCGCCAACCAGGGCAACGGTAGAAGGACGATCGCAGCGGTACTATAGGCGATCGTAATGTAATGGCTGATGCTGAGTCCTTGATGTTGGGCTTCTCGCCCCAGCAAGAGGTAGAAGCTGGCAGCCCATGCTCCAACCAACGCCAGCCCATTTCCTAACAACGGCTGCCGACTCACATGGGCAGAATCAGCACCACCCAAGCCAACTAACAAGCCACCGACCAAAGCAACTCCTGTGCCGATCAACAGTTTGCGAGTTGGTTTTGCTTTGAACCAGACCCAGGATAAGACCGCGACCCAAACTGGGTTCGTTGTGACGAGGGCGGTGGAAGCGGCGATCGAGGTGAAGGCCAGGGACGTAATCCAGGCGGCAAAATGGATCGCCAAAGCAACGCCAGCCGCGATCGCGCATTGCACTGATGTAAAGGAGGGCTGACTAACCGACAGCTTGCGCCAATTAGGGGCGAGTAGTAACGCAGCCAAAATTAAGCGTGCGGCTGCCAGAACCAAACTAAACCCGACGGTTTGTTCCGCAGCCGCATTCATCGCCAACCGAACCAGGGGCGCAGCCGTCGAAATGGCAAGTACGCCTAGGCATATTACGAGAACAAGCTGCCAGACAGAAGGCCGGGAGGTCATGAAGGTTTAACTGCGTCCGGTGACTGACAACCCACCCACAATAATCGAGGGAGTGTAGCAGGAGCCGTTCCAATCGGCATCACCACCCAGTTCAATCAATTGTTTCAGCGCAGTATACACATTGCCAGATACCATCGTGTCTTTGACGCGGCCCAGAATCTGCCCATTTTTAACTCGGTAGCCCAGATCGACGTTGATGGAAAACTCACCAGAAATGCCCGCGCCGCCGCCCAGCATTTGGTCCACGATCAAGCCGTTGTCCATACTGGCAATCAACTGATCCAGGGTTTTGGTCGCTCCGCGCGAGCGTGCCCCTGGCTCAACCATGAGATTAAATAACCCGGGAGTGGGATAGCTGCCCAAACCAGGACGAAACCCATTGCCGGTGGTGCCGCTGCCTAAAGCCCGTCCCACGGTGCGATCGGCGTAGAACAGCTTCAGGACTCCGCTTTCAATGAACGTAATCGGGCGGGTGGGCGTGCCTTCATCATCAAAGGGGCAGCTAAATGGCCCAGCGTTTGGATGTTGGAGCAGCGTCAGTTCTTCTGATGTCACGAGTTCGTTCAGGCGATCGCTCCAGGGAGACGCACCTTCGATCACCTGCTTGCCACTTAAGGCGGCCTGCACAGTCCCCCACAGCATGTCCGCTGCTTTAGATGTGAACAGAATTGGGACTTTGCCGCTTAAGGATGGCGTATTGTGCCGGGACCAATCCAACCGCAGTAAAACCTGCTCAACGAGAGCGGCGGGGTCGAGAGAACCACGCTGTGTTTGGCCATCATAAACGCTGAGAAAATCATCGCCCCGAATCCATTCTGCTGACAAGGAACAACCCAAAGTAGTATCGGTGTAGCCGCAATCTAGACCCACTGTATTAATTAGACGAGTCGTCTCGGCTTCGCATTCCCATTCGGCTTCACAAATCACATCAGGATAGGCATCTCGCACTAGGGCGATCGCTTCTTTGCCCCACTCTACCAATTGTTCTACAGCCACGAATTCTCCCAGGTCAGGATATTCGATGCGAGCGCCACTCGTTAATTCAATCGTTTCGGGATCGTTCAGCTTACTTAAAGCCAACGCTCGATCGACCAGCAGTTGCAGCTCTACCGGGCCATACGCAACCGCTAACCCAGGCCGTCCATCTTGCCACAAGCGTAACGCCATACCCTCAGCTTGAGCACTTTCTAGTTGCTTCAATCGGTTCGCTTCAAAAAACACAGGTCGGGACAGCGATCGTGATTGAAACACCTCTGCGGCTTCTGCCCCAGACCTCACAGCTAGATCGAGCAGTTGCTCTACCAATGTGGATTGATGTAATTCCTCCGAACCCATAATGCTCGAGTCGTCAGCGGTCAATCGTGAACTCACAACAGCGATAAGTAGACTGGAGCAAAAGTATAAGGGAAGTAAATTCCCCTTCTCCTGGTGCTTTTAGCCTGCTTACAACCTATTGCTGTCAGCTACCAATCACTTTACGCCAAAACGGTCTCTTGCAATAACCAGAATCCAGCAAAGGCTTCAGTCTCTGGATTTGTTTGAATCGCTAGGAAGTGAACCCCATTGGCCTGCTGCTTCGCCGTTTCAAACCGCTGCGCCTCAGCCATCAGTTGAGCGGTGCCCAAGTTGGCCACAATCCAGCGATCGTTCACCCCAGTTTCCAGAATGAGGCGGGGAGCTTCCGTATCCAGTTTGAGAAATCCCAACTCTAAGCCCGACATCCAACCGGCCATGGGTACAGCGCGAGGCGAAAAGATGATAAAGCCGGGAATCAAGGTATCTGGTTGTACGCCCGTTAACTCTAAGGGAAAGGCTGCGCCAAAATCGATCGCCCACTCGCCCATCTCACTAAACGCGCTGGCCTCCAGGGTGACAAACGTCCACTTTTGTCCTTGCAAGGCATCTGGCAGGCGTTGGGCTGCGGTGGCGGCAAAACTAACCGAGGGATTTACCCCTGGTTGAAAACCGGGATGTTTGGGATAGTCTTCCTGCGATCGCTGCTGCATCCACTGGTTCAGGGCATAGGTGCGTCGACTCAACACGGCGGGAATGCCCATATCATTGCAGGCTTTGGTAATCATGTTTTTCATCGCTTGCCGAAAGTAGCGGATGCGATCGGGTGTCACTCCCGCTTCCGCGATCGCGGCTTTCAAAACCTGCTCCAAGCGCGCCGAATTGACTTCCGAATTCGAGCAATATTCGGCAAATCGAAAGAGGGGGGTAACGTCGGCGTCGATCGTCGTGGGACTCTCGCAAATTAACACCTCCCAGACCTTTTTCCCGTTCTCATCCAGGATTGGACGTGAATAAAAATCGAGTTCCCAAATCTTAGACATATTTCTCTCAAGCGACCCCAAGCACATTTATTCAAGCGATGCCTATACCTGTAAAACCCTATCACAGTTCAGTTTTGTCACGCAGAAGGCATAGCTACGAGAGGAAAAGGGGCAGCCAAGCAGAGTTCGAGCGAAAAATTGGGGGTCAGCGAATGCGCAGTTTACCAGTGCGAGCCTGGGTGGCATCCACGATCGACATCACGGCACAGGGGATTTAATCTCAATCGACGTAAAACCCAAAGGTAGGGAAGGGGCTGGTACAGTCAGCCTTCCCCCATCTGAGGAACAAATTTAGTCCAAAGAGTTTCATCTATCTCTGGGTTATTGACAATTTTTTATTCGTCGTTATTCGTCACTTCTAGCTAATTCAATGTCCAGCATGGGATGATAAGTCAATCTAGCCTGCCGAGTTGAAGCGCCACGTTAGGATGGAGAAGTTGAGTTAACTGAGCGTTAATCCTTCAGGCTGCGAGTGCATCTGGCAGTCCTGATTTAGGGACGCTCTGCTTGTAGTGTTCAGCATAGTTTCGCATGTGATGGAATGAACGTTTTACTGCTTTACCCCCGATTTCCCAAGAGTTTTTGGTCATTCGAGAAAACGCTGGCGCTTCTGGATCGCAAGGCGATGCTACCGCCTTTAGGGTTAGTCACAGTCGCCGCAATTTTGCCCCAATCCTGGAACTTTAAACTCGTCGATCGCAATGTGCGTTCCGTCAGGGAAGCAGAATGGGCCTGGGCGGATTTGGTGATTCTCTCGGCCATGATTGTGCAGAAGGATGACTTGCTTGACCAGGTGGGAGAAGCCAAACAGCGTGGCAAGAAGGTGGCTGTCGGTGGGCCATATCCAACTGCACTTCCAGAAGAAGCCAAAATGGCGGGTGCCGACTATCTCATTCTGGATGAGGGCGAAATTACACTGCCCATGTTTGTCGATGCGATCGCCCAGGGAGACGGTTCTGGTATTTATCGTTCCAACGGGGAAAAGCCCGATGTCACCACAACGCCCATTCCTCGCTTCGATTTGCTGGAATTCGATGCCTACTCCGAAATGTCAGTCCAGTTCTCGCGGGGATGCCCCTTCCAGTGTGAGTTTTGCGACATCATCGTGCTGTATGGGCGCAAGCCCCGCACCAAAACTCCGGCTCAAATCCTGGCCGAATTAGAGCGGCTGTACGAATTAGGTTGGCGGCGCAGCATCTTTATGGTGGATGACAACTTCATCGGCAATAAGCGCAACGTCAAACTGTTTTTGAAAGAATTGCAGCCGTGGATGGTAGAGCACGGCTATCCCTTCTCCTTTGCCACTGAAGCCTCCGTTGACCTGGCTAAAGATCAGGAATTGATGGATGCCATGGTGGCGTGTAACTTTGGGGCAGTTTTCCTGGGCATCGAAACTCCAGACGAAGCGAGCTTGACCCTGACGCAGAAGTTTCAAAATACGCGCGATTCCCTCAGCGATGCCGTGCAGAACATTGCGCGATCGGGCTTACGCGTCATGGCCGGGTTCATCATTGGCTTTGATGGCGAAAAACCAGGGGCGGGCGATCGAATTGTGCGGTTCGTTGAGCAAACGACCATCCCCACGGCTCTGTTCAGTATGCTGCAAGCCTTGCCCGACACCGCTCTCTGGCATCGGTTAGAAAAAGAAGGGCGACTTCGTAATCAACTGTCCAACGGCAATCAGACCGCTTTGATGAACTTTGTCCCCACCCGGCCATTAGAAGATATTGCTCGCGAATACGTGGAAGCCTTCTGGACGTTATACGAACCCAAATGCTTTCTCGATCGCACCTATCGGCATTTTCTGCTCCTGGGGGAAGCCACTTACCCGCAAAAAGGCAAGCGTGCCAGGAAGAAGCTAGATTGGGTGGCGCTGCGGGCCCTCCTGACGATCGCGTGGCGGCAAGGCGTGGTGCGTGACACTCGCTGGCAGTTTTGGCGCAATCTGTGGAACATGTATCGCCTCAATCCTGGCGGAGTTAGTAGTTACCTCTCCACCTGTGCCCAAATCGAACATTTTGTTGAGTATCGCGAAATTGTGCGCCGCGAAATCGAAACGCAAATTGAGGCCTACCTGCAAGAAGAAGCCCGACTCAACCCAGCACCCGCGATCGTGGATGCCGCTTGATCTAGGTTCAGAACCTGAAGCCAGTCGCAGTTTGCTATCCTCAAGCGGAACCCCCATTGCCAAACGCCGATGTCACTGATTACCGTTTTGCCAGAAGGATTGTATTGTGAGCAGGGCGGATTTTTCATCGATCCGTGGCGGGGCGTGGATACAGCCCTGATCACTCATGCCCACTCCGATCATGCCCGGTCTGGGTCAAGTTGCTACATCGCCACTCGCATTTCCGAAGGTGTGTTGAAGAAGCGCCTGGGCGACAGCATGAATTTGCAAGGTGCGGCATACGGCGAAAAGATCAAGCTCGGCAACGTTTGGGTCTCCTTCCATCCAGCGGGACACGTTCTGGGTTCGGCTCAGATTCGAGTTGAACATCAAGATGAAGTATGGGTGGTTTCCGGCGACTACAAGCGCTGCTACGACCCCACCTGTGACTTATTTGAAGTGGTGCCCTGCGACACGTTTATCACTGAAGCCACCTTTGGCTTGCCGATCTACAAATGGCAGTCCGGTGAGGAAACGTGCCGCCAAATTTATGAGTGGTGGCAGAGCGATCGCGATCGACCTTCCCTCCTATTCTGTTACGCCTTTGGGAAAGCCCAACGCATCTTAGCTGAACTGCGTAAGTTTACTGATCAACCCGTTTACGTGCATGGAGCCGTGCATGTCCTCACGGAGATTTACCGACAAGTTGGGGTGGACATGGTACCCACAATTCCGGCCTCAGAAAAACCGCGCGATTACAAATTCAAAGGTGATCTGGTTCTAGCGCCGCCCTCCGGCCATCGATCGAGCTGGATGAAACGCTTCCAGCAGCCCCAAACCGCTTTTGCCTCTGGCTGGATGGCGGTTCGCGGAGCCAGACGGCGGCGGGGTTATGAACGCGGCTTTGTGCTTTCCGACCATGCCGACTGGCAGGGCTTGGTGAATACCGTATTGCAATCCAGAGCCAGCACCGTTTACGTCACCCACGGCCAAAGCGATATTTTGTCCCGCTACCTGAATGAAGTCCTGGACATCAACGCCATGCCCTTAAAAACTTTATTTGAAGGGGAAAGTGACATTTAACAGTACAAATGAATTGTATAATCAACGAAGCAATGCTCAGGGCTACCGATGCTGGATCTCGCCAAAATTGCCGATCAAATGCAGGGTATCAGTCAACAGTTGACCCAGGAGGCTGCCGCCACCCGTCAACGGTTAGAAAAGGCTCAGGGGCTGATGGAGCAAGCCTTTCGACGGCAGGATGAACTGGTGGAATTGCAGCAAGTGTGGCGCGATCGCCTGAACTTTACTGCGGCTACACCGATCGAACCCCTCAACCTCAACGCCAGCATTGCCACCCCTCCTGCTGCCCACACTGTCATCGCCACCGACGGTTCCCAGATCGCCCCCAGCCATCACGAAATCGCCTACTGCTACCTGCTTAACGTGGGGCGGATAGTTCTCCATTACGGGCAAAATCGCTTTCCCTTGCTCGATAGTCTGCCGGAGGTCATTTATCGGCCCGAAGATCTCTACATCTCCCGCCAGTGGGGCATTTCTACAGAAGAATGGATGGGATATCGGCGCACCGTGGCAGAGTCGGTTGGATTGGCAGAATTGGCCATAGGGACGGCATCCGGAGAGACTTTACCTGTAACGTCTCCACCTCCGCCCACTCTCGCCCTCACGGATGGATCCCTGATCTACTGGTTTCTGGAAGCGTTACCCAATGAAGCCCGCGATCGTATCCTCACACCAATTCTGGCCGCCTGGGATCAGTTGCAGCAGGCCCAAATTCCGCTGGTGGGCTACTTGAGTGCATCCCGGAGTGGCGAGGCATTAAACTTTCTGCGCCTGCCAGCCTGCCCCTACGAAACGCCGGATTGCCTCAGCCGTTGTGCAGGGCCGCGCGATCGCCTTCCCTGTCAAGTATTGGAGCCGTTAAAGGACACAAATTTTTGGGCTATCCGGCTGTCTCCCGGCCAACGCAGTCCCCTCTGGCGCAGTTCTGCCAGCATCCTGGAGCTTTACGGTGCTCACCGAGTCTATTTTTGTTATGTGCATGTAGGCACCGAAGTTGCTAGAGTCGAATTTCCAGAGTGGGTGGTGCAGGAAGAGGAGTTACTGAACTCAAGTTTGAGTTTAGTGATTGCCCAGGTACAGAAAGGCTACGGCTATCCAGTGGCACTGGCAGAAGCCCACAATCAGGCGGTTGTCAGAGGCGGCGATCGTACCCGCTTCTTTGCCCTCCTCGAACAAGAAATGATCCGTGCCGGGTTACAAAATGTCGGCGTGTCTTACAAAGAAGCCCGGAAACGCGGCAGTATTGCCTAGCTGGATTTGGATTTCGTCACTTGGACGGTAGGCTGGCGTGGTTTAATCAAGCCAGATGATTTACTGAGCTGTGATGCCTCCCTCATGTCTGTCACGCTGATTCTGCAAAATATCCTGAATGGGTTATCCATCGGTAGTGTGTATGCCATTTTCGCTCTGGGCTACACATTGATTTTTTCAATTCTAGGCATCATTAACTTTGCCCATGCAGCCATCTTCACCTTGGGAGCCTACTTCACCTATTTTCTGATGGGAGGCAGTACCGGATTCAATGGCGTATTGGCTAACGCCCAATTGCCGATCGCCCTCCCCTTCTGGCTAGCAACCTTGGTGAGTGGCATTCTAGCTGGTTTAGTGGGTGTGGCGATCGAGCGGCTCGCATTTCGACCGTTGCGACGGCAGGGATCAGATCCGCTCTTAACCGTGGTTTCTAGCTTGGGTGTGGCCTTTGTAATCGTCAACCTGATCCAGTACCTAGTCGGAGCAGAAAACTACACGTTTCCAGCGGGCTTGTACGGTAGCTTGCCTGCGGCGATTAATCTGGGAACGGAAGCAAACCCGATTCCGATTCGCACCGTGCAAATTGTGATTTTTCTGGTGTCCGTGTTGATTTTGACTGTGTTGACCTATCTGATCAATGGCACAAAATACGGCAAAGCGATGCGCGCAGTGGCAGAAGATCCGACCACTTCTAGCTTGCTGGGCATTGATCCCGATCGCTTTATTGTGTTGACTTTTTTCGTGAGTAGCTTTTTGGCTGGAGTTGCCGGCACACTGGTTGGGTCTAGCGTCAGCATTGCTGGACCTTATTTCGGCATTAGCTTTGGCTTGAAGGGACTGGCCGTGATTGTGCTGGGCGGTTTGGGCAGTATCCCAGGGGCGGTGATTGGCGGACTGGCGATCGGGGTCGTCGAGGCATTTGTTCCTGGCGAGTACTCTGCTTACAAAGATGCCGTCTCATTTGGGATTCTATTTTTAACGTTGCTCATCCGACCACAGGGCTTGTTAGGCCGCAAAGTGATTCAAAAAGTTTAGTTTGCTCACAGATATTCCGACTTTCTCCTAGTACCTGGGCTGGGGGGATTCTTCGGCAAGACCGTTAGAAAATAGAGGAATCGGGCAAAACTAGAGTAGCTTGTAGTGATTCCCAGTCGTCTTCCCGAACCCCGTTTAGCCAAAGGAACTTATCTGTTTATGACGTATACGATTCCCGAATTGGACACGATCAGCCGCCAGCTTATGAGTCTCGATCGCCCCAAAAAAGCCAAAATGTTGGTCGTAGACGACGAACCCGATAACCTGGACTTGCTCTACCGCACCTTTCGCCGCGACTTTCAAGTGTTAAAGGCTGAAAGTGGTGTACATGCGCTAGAACTACTGGCCAACGAGGGAGAAGTAGCGGTCATCATTTCGGATCAGCGGATGCCAGAAATGAAAGGAACGGAGTTTCTCAGCCGAACGGTGCCTCAGTTTCCTGACACAATGCGCATCATCCTCACGGGCTTTACCGATGTGGAAGATTTGGTGGAAGCTATTAACTCTGGACAAGTTTACAAATACATCACCAAGCCCTGGAATCCGGATGAGTTGAAAGCTGTGGTGCAACGGGCTGCCGAAACGTATGAGCTACTGAAACAGCGCACGGAAGAGTTGCAGCGATCGCAGTCTCAAACGGCATTGCTCTATAACATCGTGCGGGTGACACAAGAATCCACTTCCGTAGAAGCGTGTTTGGAACCTCTCGCGACTGCGTTTGGAAAAACATTTCATGCCGATGGTTGCATTCTTCAGCGGGTGGATGGGGCATTGGCTTCGGCACAAGGGATTTACAGTGCTGATGGGTCGATCGAAAACTGGCTAGCCAAAGATCCACTCACTCAGGCTGCGATCGCCACTCAGCAAATGCAAGTTGCCGTAGACATTCCCGCCGATAGCAATTTGGCCACGGCTGAACATTACTCTGCATCTGGAACTCAGGCTCACTTGATTGTGCCGGTAGTTTATCGGGAGGCCATTCTAGCGGTTCTATCGTTGCAATGGAAAAAGCCCTGCACCTTGAGAGAGGATGAATTGGTGCTATTACATCTGTCTGCCCAGCAGGTGGCACTGGCGATCGCGTGTATTAGCCGCTAACAGTTCACTTAAGGGAAGACTCAAGTAGCACCCTGCGTTGGTAGGGTGCTTTATTATGGGTTCCTACACATCCACTCTAGAAAACTCCGTCACAATCTTCTGGTACTCCTCACTCACCTTTTCCAGTTCATAGGTGGGGGAGAGGGTTTCTATTTTCAAAGCTTTCAGTTCAGCCACACATTGACTCACCTCCGCAACTAGATCGGGAGCCGCAATTTGCTTTTGTACCCCTGCTGCAACGGTTGCGCCCAACGTCAGCACCGAAGCAAACGTAGTCATAGTTCTCCAATTGCCAACAATCGGCTTCTCTGCCATGACCGATTGTCCCGCAACAAAGGCTGCAACCGCCCCTAAAATAATGTTGATAATGCTGTATTTGCGATCGATCGTTTGCAGCTTATCCTTTTGCGCCACCGCTCGCTGCAAACTGTGGTCAATTTGTTGGCGCAGATCGTTATGGGGTTGATTTGAGCTTGGGGGCAACATGGTTGGTGTTTGATTCAGCATCATGAGTTTCACTGGGGCTTGAGCAAGATTCGTTCGTCCTCTCAAAAGCAACGGGGGGTTCGTTGCTAATGATCTGTAATTGGATTCAGTTTCTGTCACTGAAATTCCTAAAATCCAAGCAGGTAATCTGAAACCAATCGAGATACTTTATGAAACGCCCAGTGCGAATTTTATTCGAACAGTTTAATAGCTGGAGCGATCAATCTGTAAGGACTACGGATTAAATAACTCCAAGTTCTTACTTAGGATTAAATAAAGTAGCAAGTTCTGTGGAATGGGCATCCTGCCTGTCACTCACAACCGAGACGGCTATGCCACTTTACTTAATCCATAGTCCTTAGGATGGGTTAGCGCAGCGTAGCCCCTGCGGTTCAAGGAATTGATACGCTACGGCTGATGCCTAACACTTCCGACAAAAGCCAATGTTAATTTATTCTGATTCTAATTTGAGTTGGAAGGTTGGTTGCGGCGTTGCACGATAATTTGAATGGCCAGAGCGAACAGGCCGATCGCCGCTAATCCAAACACGCCCGTCCCCATTGTGGTCATGCCAACGACAAGCGTTCGCACAGCCGCTGAAATTCGCTGCACGATTAGATTGGTGGATTGAACTTTGTGCAAGGCAAACGATTGGGCGATCGCACTGGTCATCGAATACATGGCATAAGCTAAAACTCCCGCAATCACGCTTCCCATAACACACCGTTGTGGGGTTAAAGGTCGAGGGCGCTCATCGTTAGGGGGGGGAGAAGTTGTCGAGGTGGGGGA